>Ga0187844_10000046_pt1 | contig 78917 bp, 122 predicted proteins | sample SpaLakP09_SKY_50_FD_134517 | JGI IMG/M metagenome (GOLD analysis project Ga0187844, IMG submission 134517) | Oligotrophic lake water microbial communities from Sparkling Lake, Wisconsin, USA - SP09_SKY_50 | ecosystem: Environmental > Aquatic > Freshwater > Lake | place: USA: Sparkling Lake...
CTCTCCCTCTCCCCCCCTCCCCTTTCTCTCTTGAAGACTCGTTTCCATGATGCTTTTGAGGAGAAGGAGGATAACAAGGAAAGCGAAAGCGCTATCATGAAGTTCCATGAGGCTGCTTTAGATTTGAAGGGCAGGCTTTGTGCCAACCCCTTGAATTTGTCTCCTGTTCGCCAGTTCGTGTTGGAGATAGTATCTGCTGAGTTGAACTATGCAGAAAAAAAGGCTCGCGCTGTCTTTGGCGCAGAGTTTATGGCTGATTTCTTCTCTCTCTCTCCCTCCCTCTCCCTCCCCGTCTCTCTTCTCTCCCCTTCTTCCTGCTCCTCTCTCCATCTTCTCTCTAGAGTTAGTAGGGCCAAGAACGAAGTCCTGAGAATTACTCACGAACTTGATGACTTGCGTGTCCTTCGCGTTAAAAGCGCCCTTGAGAGTGTCTGTGGTGGGGAGTGAGCTACAACAACTCTATGCCTTTCGAACTGACAAGAATTTATTTCTTGTTTTTTCATTTTTTGAAAAAATGGAATTTTTTATTATAGAAAATTATATTTGAAACATCCAAACATGAATCAATACTACAGTGATGACAATCACTGGACGTATGAGTATAGAACTCGTCTTCATGATGCTTATGAGCAGTGGTGGGATAACAAAAGAAGCCCAAGTGCCATCTCCAACTTCAACAAAGCTGCTTCAGATTTCAAGCTCAAGTATGCTAGTATGCCAAAAGAACAACGTGATTCTTCTCCTGATTTACATATCAGGCTGGAGATATCAAGTGCTCAATTGAGTATGGCAGAAGATAGAGCTCTCCCTCTCTATGGTAGTGAATTCATGTATGACTTCTATGTGAATGCCTGGAATAACTACAACACACGCCCATCATGTCCCCTTCTCTCTCTCATTCTGAGAGCCAGTGAAAAAAACAGGGAGCTCAGTGATGAATTGAATGCATGTTGAACTGACAAGAATTTATTTCTTGTTTTTTCATTTACACATACTAAGACTATAAAAATTAGTCTATTAGCTCAGTAGTAGAGCACCCGTCTTATGAGCGGGGGGTCCCGTGTGCAATCCTCGGATAGACTATTTTTTTGAAAGATTTTGAAAGATTTTGAAAGATTTTGAAAGATTTTGAAAGAATTTGAAAGAAAATGGATTTTTTTAATGTAAAATAAAAAGAATTGAATTTCCCAGAATGAAGTTTACACTTCCTTCTAAATTGCGAGGTGATCAAGAAGTTGTTACTTTTGATTTCTCAACAGAGAGAGTTTCTTACTTTGTACCAAAAAATCATACTGTCATTGTTGATGACATTATTGATGATACTGGTAAAGAAAGAATTGTTCGCTTCTACAATTGGAAAACAAAAGAAGTTGTTCCTACACAACAACATAGACTTACTGATACTGAACATGTATTTGAAATACTTGTTCATTGGCAGAATCTATTTAGTGATAATGGATTTAAACCTCCATCTAGTGGCAAAGAGCTTGTATCTTTGTTATCAGAATTGACTATTGTGTAGAAAACGGAATCTTTTTTTATTATAAGAAATATTTTTAGAGTTTATTCTTAAACTTTTAAATTTGAAATTAGTTTAATATTTTGCCCTTTAAAAGACAATTTATAAATTAAATAAAATTTAAACATTTAAAAATAAATTCTGGAAATACTTTGATCTTACAAAGTAATAAGGATTACAAAAATTAGAATATAAGAACTCTTAAATGTGTAATATTATTTGTGTGCGTTGGATTACGAGCCACAAATCAGTTAATGAACTGTCGAAAATCATTGGTAAAAGGAACTATGAAGTTAGTTATTTATATATTGCGAAGGAGGGGCAATATATTGTGTCAATACTATATTATTGAAGAGCTTTGTTGTAAAACAATTGTTAGTAAACTATGACCAGATTTACTCGTTTTCTTTAACGAAAAAAAGAATGACTTTATAAAATTTTCAAAGATAAATTAAAAATTAAATTTACCTAGCTAGTAATTTAATTTTGGTATAAATGTAGGCATACATTTTTATGTTTTTTTTTATTTTTTATTAAAATTATAAATTTTTGATTAGACATATTTCAACATATTCTTCAATATCTCCTCTTTTTGTTAAAACTAAAGCAGTAGGAATAGGATTAACAATAACATTATGTCTAATTATACATGGTTTTTTAAATACTAAATTAATAATTGCAATAACTTCTTCAAGAGAAACTTTTTTATCTGAACAAGGATATTGTCCATTAAATTCTTCTTCAGAAACTAAAAATTGATCATACCAACAAAGATATAATTTTACAGAATCATAAATTTTAATTCTTTCTAAATCTTCTGAAATAGTTTTTTGAACTTCTAATAATCTTGTAGAATGAAACATTTTACTTAATAAAATTAAGAATAAAATGTTAAAACGGAATTTTTTCTTATATTATTTTTAATTTTAAAATTTACCATGCAAGATTTATTTCCTCTTTTACCTCAAATTAAGTTTATTAGTTTTATACGCTGGACTGGACCATTTGGTACATCAGAATATGAAACATTTCCACTTGGTTGGGAAGATGGAAAAGAAATTAGCTTTGTTAAAACACATGCAAACAAATATGTTGAAATGTCACCATTAGCACGTAAGATTTACATTGATTGGATAAATGATAATGTAAATTTGCAATTACAAAAATCTTATACAAATAATATTTCAACTTTTGGTTGTTATGTTAATGTTGAAGGAAAAGTTGTAGAAGATGATTCTATAATTATTTGTATTGATTTGCATTAATCTTACTAAAAATGGATTTTTTTCTGTTTTCAAACATTTGTAAAAAAAAGCAAATGGATATTCTACTTAACACTATTATTGATGAATATACTTTTAAAAGAATTAAAGATTTCTCATATGATGAATTCTGGAATAATATGAATTATAATGATTTTATTGAATGGAATAAACAATGTATTAATGAAATGTATACTGATGATTTAGAATGTATTATGCATCTTTGTAAACTTATTAAAAATGTTTATATTCATCTTGTTGATGAAGAATCATGTTATGAAATAAAAGCTTCTTCAATTTATTTTAATAAAAATAAGAAACTTTGTATTGTAAATCCTCGTTAAAGTTTAATACTTACAGAGTTTTTACCTGTAGAACCACCTTTTTTAGCTGGTTGTGTCATAACAACTTTCTTTTCTTCTCTTTGTGGAACACCAACAGATTTCAATAATTCAGAAATATCAGGTGGTAAAGAAGGAGGTTTCATTTGTGTTTGTGGAGGTTGTGGAGGTTGTGGTTGTTGAGGACGTTGAATTTTTACAGGTGATTTAATAGTTTGTGGTCTTTGTTGTGGTGGAGGTGGAACCATAGAACTCATAAAATTAGCTAAACCATCTAAAGGATTACCACCACCAGAATTAGACATATTAGGTTGTTGACGTTGAGGAGCAGATTGTGATTGCATTGCAGCAGTAGCTAATTGACGAGCAATATCAGGATTAGTTTTTAAAATTTGATCAATATTTGGAATAGGTGATTTTTGAACCATTTGATTAGTTAAATGAACCATATATACCATCATACAAGTTCTAATAGGAATACGTACTAAAGGATGCATTCTAAGTTTATCACCATATAAATCATATAATTCTTCAAAATCTTCTTCCATATCACCAACTTTCATTTGTGCAGCTTCAGAAAGACCATCTAATTGTAAACCAAATGCTTTTACCATACCTACATTTTTAGATGACCATTCTAATCCACCCATACCAGTAACAAACCATTCAGAAAATTGTTGAACACTTCTATCCATATCTTTTTCTTTTCTGATAAAATCTAATTCCATCTCCATTTCTTCTAAAGATGAATCTAAAGTAAATCTTTTTCTTAAAGGAACACCTAATTTAGCTAATCTATCAAATTTTCTTAAAGTTTCATATTTTTTACGTTGAACATGTTCATCAGACATTCTAGTTTGAGAAGGAATAAATGTATCTGCATTTAAATTTTGAACACCATTCCAAGTTTCAGTTGGTCCAGTAGATTCAACTGAAGGAACTATACGTGGAGCATCATTAAATTCAGGTAATACAAAATTATCTAAATTTGGGAGAGAATCACCTGACATTGCTGGATTTGTTAATAAATCTAAACCTACAACTTCCATTTACTATTTTATCATATCTTCTTCTATAAACTTGAACGCAAAACGGAATATTTTTTTAATAATGTAAATAAATTAACTAATTAACTAAAATGGAGTCTAAAGTTCAAGAACGTCTATGTGAACTACATAAACAATTAGCTGAAATTAAAGCAGAAATTGCTGAACTTACTCCAAAACCACCTATCAACATACCTACAATTGACATCAAAGCTGAAGTCTTAACTATGTCTGATAATAAAGAATGGAAAGAATTTATCATTAAAAGAAGAGTTATAGAAAACATTACTAGCATTCTTAATATGTGTTATCAGTCTTATCTTGAATCTATTCAAGAAGACTTTCCAACTAAAAATCCTATAGATCTCATTGGTAGATTTGGTAGTAATAAATGGCTAAATTTTCAGCTATTAACTATTAAAAAACTTTTAGTAGATAATCCAGACGATGATTTTCTAGATACTGCTGGAGGTTGTGATGAAGTTGCATGGGATGCAGGACTTGATATAATTCAAGAAATGACAAATTAAAATGGAATTTTTTCAATATAATTATTATTATTAAAAATACTAAAAATGACCAGAAATGGAAAAAAGTTTGGTTGTTATAATAGACTTTATGAAGAACAAGATCGTATCTGGTATGAAATTATTCGACTTGAATATCTTGTTTCTCAAGGTGAAAATCATCTTAGAAGAACATTGAACTCACATCGTACATCTTATTATTATATTTGTAGGACTTTGAGACAAAGGTTTATTTTGTAAGATACCATAAACCTTGTAAAAAACAATCAGCTAAATCATCTTTTTTATCATGTTTTCTAAAAAAATCAAGCCATTCAGGTGGACATAATTTTTCTGTATGTAAAATACCAGTTTTTTTTCTACCTCTATACGTCTTAGTAGAATCTTCTATAGTAATAATATTAGTTAATTTATGTGTAGCAGAAACACCTTTAACTGGATAACCATGACATACAAACCACATATGCATCATAGCTTGAACTGCCATCATTCTTTTATCAGGTTGTTGTTCAAATATAACTTCTGATGCACCAGTCCATAAAGAAGTTCTTGCTTTTAAAGCTTTTGATATTAAAGGTGCTAAATCTACTACAGAACCAGCTTTACAAGATTTGATACATCGTTTCCAAACAAATACAGAGTAATGAGAATACAATCCATTTACGAGGTCTTTTTTGTTCGATGGTAGATTTAATTTCAATGTCTCTGCTTCTTTCTTTAGAATCTCCAACGTTTTCTTCATAAGTGAAGTCTTTGTAAATGTCTGACCCTTGTGTTTCGTGCAAGCATATTTGTCTTGGGATTTCCAACATCCTGGTTTCTTACATTTAAAACAAGAAGCTGTTTGTCCTGAACCTTCAGCCATAACATCTATTACACCCCATTCTTTAATTTTTGGACCTTTATCTAAAATACAAAATGCTAAATTTCTTAAACCTACATCAAATGAGATAATCATTGTTTTATTTATATTCTAATGTAAAAACGGATATTTTTATATTAGAAGAATAATTTTTACAAAAAGTCCCAATGGCTTATCCTCCACCTCTTAATCTTACACGACCTGCAGGATTTCCTGGAGATATGCCAAGTGAACCATGGCCATTAGGTCCATATTGTTCAAGGTATAGTGGAACACCACAAATTTTCAATCCAGCTTTTATTGATCCTAACTCTCAGCATATGCTACAGTACAAGGAAGATAAAATTCAATGGGCAAAAACTTGTAGTGAATACATGATTAAGTTGAAAACTTGGATTCAAGAAAATATGGATAATGAAGACCCACGCGTTCAACTTCTAGTAGCAAATTATTCTAGGAATATTGATGCTTATACATGTAGATTCCGTGAATTCTTGCCTTAAAAATGGATTATTTTTCATTAGTAAGATTTAAGATAATTCAAAAAGCACAATGAATATTAGTGCTGAATCTTTCGTTAAATCATATGAGGTAAATATGCCAGCAGCAATATTACTTCCATTTCTAGGTGTTTTCATGTTATGTTTGTGTTTTAATAAACGTAAGTTTGATGGACCAGGTGATCCACAATATCATTAGAAATTTATGGTTTTTGACTTTCAATATATAAAGCAATTAAAATAGTCATTGAAGCATCAGTTGATGGATCATGTGCTTTTTCAAGAGGAAGATAATCAGCTAAAATTTTAGTTTCTTCATCTAAATCTTTTTTTATACAATCAAAACTTCCAGCTAATTTTGCAGTTGAACATAATCTTATACTTTCTTCATTCCATTCTGCAATATCAATTACTTCAAGCGGTTCTTTATATTTAAAATTATATAAGACTGAAGCATTTTTTAAAGCTTCTATATCTCCTGTTCCTTTAACTACAATTAAACAATCAGAATATAATTTTATAAATGTAGAATACCATGAATTATCTTGATGATGTGTTTTAATATTTTCATCAGCATTATAAATTTCCATACCTTCATTATAAGCTTTTTGTCCTGCTTCATTTAATTTTGTATAAAAAGCTTGACCCCATGATAAACCTAATCTTTTTTCAATTGCATCAAGTTTCCATCCTGTTTGTGGAGTTACTGTAGAATAATGTGAAATAGGTAAAACTGTATCTCTAGGTGGTTTACTTAATGTAACAAAAAAAGGTTTATTTAATTCCCATTCATCTCCTTTTTTTTCAAGAAGAAATCCACCAATTTCTCTTGGAATAAAAAAGAAATTTTCTTTATTTACTGTTGTAAAATAACGATCTCTTGATTTTTTCATAACATGCCAAAATTCACAATCAAATACAAGAACTTTTTTATAATTTCCTGCAAGTGAATCTAAAGATTTTAAATGAAATTTCATCTTTATTTTATAATTATAATTAAGATGATGCTTTTAATAGTTCTATTAACACACTTTTAGAATCACGTTTACCAAAAGGAATACCACGTTTATTTAAAATTTCACGTAATTGTGGCATAGTTTTTGAAGTTACATCAGAATCATTATCTGCTTCTGCTTCTGCTTTTGCAGGAACTTCAGGAACTTGAACTTTTTGTTCAACTTTTTGTTCAACTAATTCTTCAACTAATTCTACAGAAACACGATCATCTTGAGAATCATCATCTTCATCATCTTCATCATCTTCATCATCTTGATCATCTTGATGATGTGTTTCTTGAGGATCAGGTTGTGTTTCTGGAGATTCATCAACAGCTAAAGGAGGAGTAAATTGTGATTGAACAAATCCAGATAAAGATGTCATAGCTCTCATAAGTTTATTTTGTTGCCAATATAAATATCCTAACATACCAGCTAATATAAGAACCATAGTAGCTAAAACTAATACACTAACATTTAAAAAGTTACTCATTTAATTTGTTTCAAAGATAAAACAATCTCTTAATAAACGTAAAAGAAATGCCTGCTGATGTTTCACAATTTATTCAAATGCAAAGATTACGTTCTTTACAAGCACGTCAACCTGGTATAGGTGAAAAAGTAATAACACATCTTTATCAACCACAAGTTACTACCTCAGGTATAACTAAATTTTTACCAAATCCTAAAACTAAAATTGTAGATGCAAGAAGTATTAAAAAATATAATTATATTCCTGGTATACACACTAAACCTAAAATTCCAGGAAGAAATACTTATTAAAATTAAAATTCATCATCGAATTTAATTTTCATTGATTCAACAGAAATACCAACACCAGGTTTAGAATATTCTGAAACTTTTTTTTCAAAGAAATTAGTTTTACCTTCTAAAGAAATTAATTCCATAAAATCAAATGGATTTGTAGAATTATAAAGTTTTTGACAGCCTAATTGAAGTAATAGTCTGTCAGCAACAAATTGAATATATGTTGTCATATCTTTTGCATTCATTCCAATTAAAGAACAAGGTAATGAATCACAAATAAATTCAGTTTCAATTTGAACAGCTTCATCAACAATATTACTAATTTCTACTTGTGTTAATTTATTTTCCATAAGTTTATACATTTCAATAGCAAATTCAGTATGTAAAGCTTCATCTCTAGAAATTAATTGATTTGAAAATGTTAATCCTGGAAGAAGACCTCTCTTTTTAAAATAATATATAGAACAGAATGCTCCTGAAAAGAATATACCTTCAACACATGCAAATGCTACTAGACGATGTGCATAAGATTTTTGAACATTCATCCAATTTAGAGCCCATAAAGCTTTCTTTCTAATAGAAGGAACAGTATCAATAGCACGAAACAAATGTTTTTGTTCTTGAGAATCTTTAATATATTGATCAATTAGAAGAGAATACATTTCTGAATGAATACCTTCCATAGCATTTTGAAGACCATAAAATAGACGTGCAACAGGTGATTGAACTTCAACTTGAAATTTTGAAGCAAGATTTTCTTGAACAATACCATCAGAACCAGCAAAGAAAGCCAAAATATTTTTAATAAAATGTTGTTCATTTGTAGAAAGTGATTCCCAATCTTTTCTATCTTTTGAAAGATCAACTTCTTCTACAGGCCAGAAAGAAGCTACAGCTTGTTTATAAAGTTTTAGTAAAACTTGTTCTTCTTGTTTGATAGGGAATAAAGTGTAACGTTCACCCAATGTAGTAGAAGTAGAATCAAACATGGGCTCCATTCTTCTTATTTTTAAGACGCGATAAGGAATTAAATGCTTTAAAACTTTTAAGAATATAAGAGGATGACTCAACCTAATCCATTTTCGATGGCAAATTCATTAGAACATTTAGTTAATCCAAAGATTATTAATAATGGATTAACAGGTTATCAAGTTGCTGTTGATATTGCTAATGTAGATACTTATTATGGAAAATCAGTTGGAAGTTCTGGAATACGAATCCCCGATATTTTTGTAGATAGATTACATGCTTTACAATATGATTTAATTCCAACTGGACAACCTGGAGTTACAGGTCCTACAGGACCATTAACAGGAATTATAGGTGGAACTGGAATTGTAGCTTCAATTGTAGGAAATACATATACAATTTCATCTAATATTTCAGTTGTAGGTGGTAATTCTATTAGTGTTAATAGAAATAATTCAACATTTACTATAAATTATACTGGTTCACAAGGTGGTGGTGGTGCACCAATTACAGGTGTTTCAGGTGCTTATGCAGTATTTGATTCTACAGGATTACAATCATCAACAGTTTTAAATTCTAGAAATATAGTTGGACCAACTGGACAATTAATGTTATATTCTTCTCAAGGACCAACGTATAGAAATCATTTATATACTTATGATGGTGGTTTTCCAACCTTAGTTACACCATATATATCATCAAGATATTCAAATGGAATTATAAATTTAGTACCATTTTCTAATCAAAATTTTATTCAATCATTAGGAACTAATGCTTCATCATTTCCATTAAATATTTCTGGTGGTTCAGGTAATCCAGTTTTAACAACTTTTGATATTCCTAATGGAAAAGTAATAATAAATCCTAATAATTCAGGAGGAGGAGTTCGAGTTTTAGGAGCATCAACTGTAACTCAATCAATTTATTATGGAACATCTGGAGCAACATATAATTTATATTTATATGGTGGTGGTGGTGCTGGTTTATCTGGTTTTGGAGGTGGAGCAGGTGGATTTGTTCAAGTTAATGGAATTACTGCTGGAAGTCAAGGAATTACATTTTCATTTAATAATATTGCAAGCACACCTGGTGGAGGTAATTCATTAGGATTATTAGTTAATGGAATTACTGCAGCTATAGCACCAGGTGGTGGTGGAGGTGGTTCTAGAGGTGTAGGAGCTGCTTATGGTGAACCAGGTGGTTCTTACAATGGACAAGGTTTTTCTGCTATTAATGGTGTAACTGGTGGATTAGGAGGAAGTTTTGCAGTAAATGAAACAAATGGAACTATTGGATTTAATTATAGATTAGGAACAACTGCAATTGCTCAATCTGGAATTTTTAATAATATTCGAGTAGAATATGGTTTAACTGGATATTTATCACCAGGAACAAAAATTTTAGGATATGGTGTAATTCCAAATGTTATTGGAACATCATTTGCAACATATTATTTTCCACCTGGATCAACTATGGTTTTTCAAACTAATGGAGTAACTTTTGAAAATTCTTCATATTCATTTACTGGAATAACTTTTGGTATATTAGATTTATCATTACCATTAAGTTCAATAACATCAACAACTTTTCCAAGACAAGCTAGTGGTGGAACATTTATAAATAATCCATTACTAACAAATCAACAATTTCAAAGTGGATATGTTAGTGGAAGTTTTACAGGTGATGGTTCAGGTATTGATCAATTATTAATTGGACAAACTTTTTCAATTGGTTTGACTGGATTAACTTTAAAAGTAAATTATGGAACACAATTTGAAGATTTTGGTATTACAGGAGGAATTCAAATTAATTTTTCAGGTGGTTTAACATTTAATTTTTCAAGAAGTTTAGGTTCTGTAATAGCACCAAGTGTAAAAATTACAGATCCAATTTCTATTGCACCTAATTCAATTATACAAGTTCAAACACAAGTTGTAAGTTATAATGGTAATAATGGTTCTTCATTAATAGGTGGTTCACAAGGTGGTGGTGGTGGATTTCAAGGTGGAGGTGGTGGAACTGGTGGAGGTGGTGGTGGAGCTGGTTTAGCATTAATTTCAACTGGATTTTCAGGTATTATTGGAGCAGGTTCAGGTTTAACTCCATTTTATGGAACTTATAATTCTGCAGGTCAATATAGTTTTGGTGGTTCTGGTGGACAAGGTGGAACACCATATTATGTAATTGAATTAGTTACTCCAGGACTAGAACCAGATGTTTTACAAGTTAATGGAAATGAAACTGTTTCAGGTGGTCTAACAGTTTCAGCTGGATTAACAATTTCAGGTAAAATTACAGGAGCAGGAAATAATAGTGTTTATGCTTCAAATGATATTACAAGTAATAGTACAATAAATGGTTCAGTAATTACTGCTTATTCAAATATACCACAAGGTGGATTATTTAGATCATATACAACTCCAGGTGCTGCATATGTTCCAATAAATTGTCCAGATGGAGTTTTTTCTGGAGGACAAATTTACTCTGTTGGAAATATTATTGGAAATTCTGGATTAACAATTAGTCCTAGTATGCTACCAGCACCAGGTGCTGGAAATATTGTTGCTAGTGGAACTATTACTGGTCAAGATTTAATTGCAACTTCAGATAAACGATTAAAACAAAATATTCAAACAGTAGATTCTGCATTAGATAAAGTTTCAAAATTACGTGGAGTATATTTTACAAGAAATGGTTCAGAAAAAAGAAATATAGGTTTAATTGCTCAAGAAATTGAAGAAATTTTACCAGAAGTTGTTTATACTGATGAATCACCTGAACAAATAAAATCTGTAGCTTATGGAAATATAATTGGATTATTAATTGAAGCTATTAAAGAACTTAAAGAACTTAAAGAAGTTAAAAAAAATACCAACTAATTAATATTGTTCCCGAAGTTCCAGGAGAACCAGATCCACCTTGTCCTCCATCACCTCCTTTACCAATAACTCTACCACCTCCTGATGTGCCACCAGTACGCACAACACCAACACTTCCGTTAGAACTATCACTTATATTTGTTCCTGAAAATGACCCACCTGCAACAGGTTGATTAGCATCTGAACCTCCTCCACCAGATTGTCCTTTAAATCCTGGATTTCCACCGGATCCACCAGTTGCAATAAATGTTTGACCTTGGTATGTTACACTAGCAGATACTCCTGAACTTCCACCTGAACCATCAGATGTATCATTCCCACCAAATCCACCTTGTCCACCATTTCCACCTGTTGGTATAGAATTCACAGTAATATTATTTCCTGAAGTATATGGAATTCTAGTTGTTTGTAAATATGCACCACCACCACCTCCACAGCCTTGTCCACCTGCTCTAAATACATCTATTCCAAGAATATTAGTTTTATAATCACCACCTGCACCTCCGCCACCACCACCTCCACCAGCTAATGTTAGGAAAAATGCAACAGGTGGAGGTCTTCCTGTAGCAGGAGAAGGAATTGTAACATTACCAGTAGATGAAATAGTAACAGTAAATAATACTGGATTTAATGAAAATCTTCCTCCAAATGTTTGTAATAAAGGAAAATTTCCAGTTTGTGGTGCTACTATAGTTGTTCCATTTGAATTATAGACAGTTACTCCTCGTAAAGAATTCATACTTCCATTTGTAATTCCATAAGCTGTAAGAACTGTTGATAATTTTAAATCTGTTGTTGCAAATGGAAAACTCATTTATTTAAATCTTTTGAACTAATTTATATATGGACAACGAAGAAACTCCAGAATGTTCAGATACTTTAGTCATTTCTTGTTTTGTTTTTAATCCCATAATATGTGCAACTACACCAGCAACAATAGTTTTAGGTGTATGTTCAAATTCATCTTCAGATTTTAAAGAAATTTCATGTAATTTCATGAAAATCAAATCACGTTGTCTATCATTTAATTCTAAGGCTGAACTTAAACGTTCTGCTATACCTAATTGAGTTTCTAAAACTGAACTTTCATTTTTAGAAAATCGAGGAACTGCTTTACATAAAGCTCGTATCGAAACTCTAAATAAATCAGCAATTTCTTCATGTGTTCTACCAGCTTGATTTTGTTGACATGCAGTATAAACTGCAGCACCCATTAAAGCACGTCTTGTTTCACCTCTAACTTTTTGTGCATCTTCCATTTGTTTATAAAATCCACATGCATCCATAATAATAGATTTTGGTAATGATTTAGAATTACATGCTGTTGTAATATTATCAAATATTCCTAACCATGAACGTTCAGAATTTGATGAAACAGACCATGTAGATAATCTTTGTAAAGATTTCATTTTAGTATTTGTTGATGATATTCCTCTAAAAGATATAATTGAACCATAAGATGATTCAGGTAGTAAATCTGATGTAGTAAAACCTGCACGTGAAGATTCATCTTTACCATTATCATAATTACGCCATTCTGCAGCTTCATCAATTACACGATCACCTATAGAACCACATTTATGACAAACATATTCACCTTCATCTGGAACAAATTCATGTTTACAATCCATTATTATTAAAAATCAATGAACGTCAAAACTTTAATTCGTTTTTAAAGGAAATAATCTAGATAATAATCCATTAGAAGGAAGATATTTATCAAAATGTTCACCAAAATGTTGATTAAATAAAAATTTTAATTTACTAGTTAAATCATCCATAAATAAAAATACAGCAAATACATAGAAAATACCAGATATATATGAATCAACTAAAATATCTAATTCTTTACGAACTGGAAAAACTGGTGGAATTACTTCAATTATATGTGCAGACCAAAAAGCAATTACAGATAAAATAGAAATTTCTAATGATACATCTAATATTTGATACCATAAAGGTCTTTTTTCCCACTCTTTATTAAATTCATCAAATAAATAATATAAAATAAAGGATACTAAAACACCTAATAATGTATAACATATTGCTAATAAAGCAGAATTTAATGTTACAAATGTAGTTTCTTTAGTTGTCATACGTTTCATTTATTTATTACTGCATAAAAACATTATCATATACTAAAGGACGATAATTTGTAGTTAAAATAGGTTTACCTAAATCTCTTGATTTTACAGGTTTTAACCATGAAATTAATAAATATTTTTCTTCTACATTCCATACCCAAAATCCAGCTTTTAATAATTCATCTAAAAGATATTTAATTGCATCTTTAAAGTTAAATAAAGGATAACCAAATACAAAAGAAGGAACTTCAAATAAAATATATGGTGCATTAGAATTTGCAATAGCTTGTTGACGTACTTTACCTTCAATTTGTGAAAGAATAGGTTTCATAGCAGCTAATTTATATAATTTATGTTCTTCTTGTTCATCCCAAATTTCTCTGGCTTTCATCATTCTTACCTTATTACTAAAATGATATATAAAATTCTTGCTTTAGGAGGTGGTGGAACAAAAGGAATTTTACATGTAGGAGCTATAAAAGTATTAGAAGAAAAAGGTAAATTAATTGAATTATTTTCTAATGGTATTTATGGATGTTCTGTTGGTTCATTATATGCTACTGGTATAGCATTTGGATTAAATTCAATTCAAATAGAAAATATGTCTGCTAAATTTTCTTCATTTAATGATACATTTTTTGGAAATTTATCTTTAAATGGTTTAACATCATGTTTAACTAAAAAAGGTTTATTTGAAATGGATTTGTTTGAAAATTTTATAGTAAAAACATTTTTAGATGAAAATATAGATTTACGAAATAAAAAAATTTCAGATGCTTTAATACCCTTGAAAATATGTGCAACAAATATTACAAAAAAAGAATTAACTATTTTTCAAGGTAATTTTCCAGTAATTAAAGCTTTAAGAGCATCATGTTGTATTCCTTTAATATTTTGTCCTCAAGAAATTAATGGTTCATTATATATTGATGGTGGTTATTTAACAAATATTATTTTAGATTTTGTGCCTCCTATAGATAAAGAAAAAACGTTATGTTTATCAATAGTTCATGATGATCCTAAACTAACACCAGAAAATATTTCAAAAATATCACATTTAGAATTTTTATATGGTCTTTATAAAATTACATGTATTTATGAAAGAAAGAAAAACCCTCATAAAAACAATATTAATTTATATTATAGTTTACCTTCTGGAATTTCAGATGTTTCTGATAAACAACGTAAAGAAATGATTGTTAAAGGATCCGAATTAACTAGAAGATTTTTCTCCCAAAGTTCCTTTTAAGAAAACATCAAAAGTTAATGGATCAGGTGTTCCTTGCATAACATAAGTTTTTTCAATTGTAGCTAATTTAAAAGTTGGATATCCATTAATTTTATATAAGGCAGCTTTACCTTTATCAGCTTCACAATTAATTTCTTCAAATAAAATTTCATGATTACCATATTTTCCAGGATTATTTTTTAATAATTGTTTAAAAGAATTCCATTTAGGCCATGCTTTATGTGACCATGGGCACCATGTAGTATAAAAATACATAAATTTAGCTTGTCCTTCATCTAAACCATTTCTAGTTATAGGAGGTTCTTCTATAACATAAGATGAACCTGGATAATAACCTTTCCAATAATACCAAGTTCCAACAATTATTAAAAAAGTTCCAAGAACAATTAATAAAATTTGTAAATATTGGTTCATTATTATAATTAGAATTAGATAGAAAAACCATATAATAATTTTGCATTTTCTTGTTCTTCAATGAACCATTCACGATAAGTTTTATAAGAATCTTTTTCTTCAATAATCATTTTCCAGGCGATCTGGAATGTTTGTCTTTCTGGTTCATATTTTTTTGGGATGATTGAATACCATCTTCCTTTATATCTGACTTGGTAAGTCTTAGAAATTTCAGGAATCTCTGCCATAAAGTTTTTGGTTTTGATAAGAGATTCCATTGTTTAATTGTATAAGTGTTACTCATAGATAAATTACATCGTGAACATATAGGAACTAAATTTTCCAAAATAGTTTCTCCACCATGTGATTCAGGAATATCATGACCACATTGAAAATCAAATACTGATATTTTATTTTCACACCATACTATACGACATTTTCCTTCATATTTTTTACCAATATCTCTTAACCATAGTTGTTCTCTTAATGCTTTAGGGATTTTCTCTTTCATTAAATAATTAAGTATTTTGTATATAAATGGATGAGCTAGAAATGTATAAAAATCTAATTCTTTACTGTGGCCATGAAAATTTTTATATTACAATTAATTCTAAATTACGAAAAGATTTTGGAACATCTTTATTTAATGAAACAGCAAAACCATTTCTTGAATTGGCTAAATTAAATAAAAAATTAGGATTTAATCAACATATAGTTACATATAGAGGTATTCAATTTCGTAATACTCCATATACTACTAAAGAGCGTGAAAATAAATACTTAGATGTATTTAGAAATGCATTTCCTTATAATAATTCTTTTCCTGAAATATTAGATGATCTTATTAAACTTGGTAAACGAGAAATAAAACAATTAATATCTACTACACTTGATATGGAATTTGCATTACATATGTCTGATGTAGAATTTTTTAAACATCAAAGAAATCCGTATGTCTCTGAAAAACAAACACATATTTTTTTAGAATTTAATTTATTGAAGCGAGTAGATCAAATTAATGTTCCTAAATTATATGCTTATTTTAAAAATAAATTTTCGTTTGATGAAATGAAAATAGATAAAGATACAATAGATAATTTTTTATTTCATGTTGTAGATGAGCCAATTGATGAAATTATTATAGTTCCTGGACAATCATTTACTATACAACATGTTGAAACAGAAAAACAATTTTTATCAAAAAGCAAATTTACAGAAGTAAAAGATAAAATTTTAACTAAGTATAAAAAATCTAAATCAAAAGAAGAAATTGTAAATAATTCTTTTTTTGTTAAGATTATATTCTAAGATTATATTCTAAGATTATATTCTAAAATGGATTTTTATTTTATGATTTCCTAAAATTAAATAAAAACTAAGATGACAGATTCATATCAAAGATATTTGAATGTTAAATCATTAATTAATGAATTAGAACATGGTAAACCTACTAGACATTATGGATGGTTTGAACAGCAAAATATGTTGCTAGAAGAATATCGTGAATATTTTGGTGATTTTAGTGATGTAAGATCATCTAATCCTGAATTTAATAAAAACATTATAAAATTAAATGAAATAATGTGTTCATTAGAAGATGAATTTAAAATTTATAATTGGTTTTCATTACATAATTATTTAGAAATGAATAAACTTTTAATTTGGTTAGTTGATTGTGAAGATGATGATTCTCTTGATAACTTATTTACAAATATGACTTTAAGCAGGGAAACCAACTAAACCAGCACCAATACCAAATCCTGCACCAGTTCTTGCTGAAGCACCTACAGAAGGAGCATAAATATCAAGAACAGCAAAAGTAGCCATTGCAGTTAAAGAAATCATACCAATTTCACCAATTTTTAATTTACCAGAGAAAACGTAGGCAGCTAAAGCTACAGCTACACCTTCTAAGGCATATTTAATTAAACGAGTCATAAGATCTCCCATATCAGGCATCATTGAAGATTTCTTAGGAGCATCAGCCATTTTTATATTTTGGGAAGGAATAAAAATAAGGATGAAGAAAACTTTTCGAACAAAAATTGACTCTGACGTCTTAGAAAAATATAAAATTTATAATGCTGGTGAAAGACAATTTGACCTTGAAATATATTTTTATTTAAATTCACCTGATGGATGGTCTCAAGATGGTTATTATTTTGAACAATCTGAAAATCCAGATGTTGAAATACGTTTATGTTCACAATCTACAATTGATAAAGAATGCGGTTTAGGAGGGAAATTATCATGTGCAGTTTTAGGTGGTCATAATATTTATTTAAATTCAGAACGATGGTTTCATGGTTCTCCAAAATCTAAATTAGATTTAGAAAATTATAGACAATATATGATTTCACATGAAATGGGTCATATTTTAGGTAAAGAACATGTAAAATGTCCAGGTAAAAATAAAAAAGCTCCAATAATGTTACAACAAACTTTAGGTATTGGAAAATGTATTCCTAATACTGATATAAAGGAATGAGAGGTGAAGTTCTAACAGTTCTAGGTGTTATTTTTTTAGGATTAAATCATGGTATTATGCATGCATATTTAACAACAGATAATATAGCTTCAGAAGGAATGCCAGTTTTTGTAAATTTTGTAGTTCCAACTGTAATTGATATTTTAATGGGTTGTTTTTTACTTTATGGTATTTTTAATTCAGAAAAAGCTTTATCTGCAAAATTATTAATTAGTTCTATTTTAATTTTATTAATAGTAGGTGAACTATATTATATTTATAATAAATCAAAAGAATCTACAGTAAAATATAATGAAATTTATTCACAACTAATTTTATTTACTTCTTCACTTTTTAAATTATATGTTTTAATAACATTACATTGCGATGTTTCATCAAATATATCTAGAAATGCTATTAATACATCATATGATAAAGTAACTAAATTTTTTCGTAAATCAGTGACTCCTAAACCTGTGCCTACTCCTAGACCTGAACCCAGATCTGAACCCAGACTTGAACAAAAACCTGAAGCAGATATCTTAAAAGCAAGTCAAATATTTAATGATGCTTTAAAACTTTCTCCTTTAACAACTGAAGAAATTAATGAAACTAGAGAAAAGTTTAATAGTGGTATAACTGAAGAAAGACCATGGGATACTTTATGGAATACATTTAATAATTCAGTAATTCAAAAAATACCAGAAGATGTATTAACAAAAGAAAAGAAAGATGAATTACGTAATAAATTTAAAATAGCTATGGGAAAAACTCCTAAAGTTGGTGGACGGCGTTAAAGTACTTTAATATAACTTAGTTATAACTAACAAATGCCTGAATCATTTCCAAGAGAAGAAGATGGTAAAGTAGTTGATTATCTTGAAGAAGATTCTGAAATTCCTACTCAAAGATACGCGATCATATCTTTTATTTCACCTGAAAAAGTTATTAAACAAAAACAAGAATTTTATTATGAGAAATTTCTTGAATGGCTTGATCTAGATTGGAAAGTTTCAGGTCTTGAAAGTTTAATGGCATTTCTTGCAAAGAAATATTCTTTGAAGACTGAAGATTTAATGAATGATATGTTTGAATTTAAGAAAGTTCATGAACAAGAAATTAAGAAAACTGATGTTCATGAAAAATGGGAAACCTTTCTACTAAAACATGAAAAAGATCTAGATACTGAATTTACTGAAAAACATGAATTTCAAACTAATGTACGTGGAGTTAAAGTTCGTCGTGTATTTGCAAATCTTGAAGAAGCTCAAATGTATTCTAAGGTTCTTCAACGGAAATATCCTCGTGATAATCTTTATTTAGGTAAAGTTGGTTGTTGGCTTCCATGGGATCCTTCTGAACATATAATGCCTGAAGTTGAATATGCTGAAAAAGAATTGAATGAAATGATGAGAAAATATAAGGAAAATGAAGTAAATAAAGATATCTTTTTTGATGAACGTAAGAATGAAAAGATTGAAGATCAAAAGAAAGAAAATGAAAAGCGTAGAAAAGAAATGCAAGAACAGAAATCTGTTATGGATCAACCTCCTGTTCATCCTTCTGAAGGAGCTTTGCGTGAATAAATTAATTTATTTTTTTTCAAATAATCCTGGATCATTAGATTGAGCAGCACCATAAGGAGCTGTTCCAGAAGATACAACAGCTGATTTAACTTCATTAGTCATACCTTCACGACCTAATCCACGAAATAAACCTCCAGCTAAAATTACGAATGAAGCAGTTAAAATTAATGAAGTTATAAGATCTTTAGTTCCAATAAAACATACTGCAAAAATAGCTACTCTTCTTAAAAAAATATTTTGTGCATATTCTTCATCAGTTCCTTCTAACTCATGAACAATATATCTTCCACCTACATTTAAAATTAATAACATTATACCAGCAAACATTGTATTAGTATTTAAAAAACCAACAGTGTTATAAATCTGTTTAAGAACCATTTTCTTTTATCTTAAAAAGAAGTAAATTTCTCAGTAACTTTAGGATCTACATGTGGTTTTACAGATTGTGTTTCAGCTGGTTTTTCTGTAACATCCTTACCTTTTTGCATTGGTAATTTAGAACCTTTACCTAACATTTGTGCTAATTTACCAATTTGTGCCATATCAACTTTTGGTGCACCAGATTTAGGTTGTTCTTTTTCTTTACTATCTTTATCTGTAGAAGGTTTAGATTCATCCATATATTCTAAAGTTGGATATGAACTAACAATATAAGCAATACCTAAAAATAAACCTACTAAAGGTTTTTTCATATATGCATATACAACACCAACTAAAACTAATAATTGTCCAACAGGATGATCTAAGACCATAGTTACAAATGTAGGAGGAGGATGACTTAAGAAAGCAATATAACAAATAATTGCTAAAATTACTAAATGTTCAGATTCGACTTTCATTTGTTTCAAGCTGGGTTAATTTTTCTATGCTATTTGAAATAAGATGAACTTCACAAGTTTAGATGATGCTTTTCCAAATAAACCATGGCCAAAAAAACATCCTTTATCTTCATCTAAACATGTCCCTGAACATCGTGATTCTGAAAAAGAAGGTAGAACTTTTCCTACCCCTCAACATCGTGGTCAACATGCTATTCAAAAGCATAAGAAAACTATAGATGATTTAACATCTTCATTACCTATATCTGATGATTCATCAGAAAGCAATTTTAATCCTCAAAAAATAAGTTCTGTAACACAACGTGAACATTTTTCTACAGGAGAACAAGGTCCTGATGGTCATTCATTTGCTTATGCTCCTCCACATTATCAAATGGCATCACATGAATTAAAAATGCAAAAATTAATTGAAATGTTTGATTCTTTACAACATGGACAAGAAACTCCAGGAACACAAGATATGTTACTATATATTTTTACTGGTGTATTTTTCATATATACATTTGAAATGCTTGGAAATATAGGTAAATAAAAAAGATTTTTAAGCCCTAATAATATTATCAATACTTAAAAGAAGTAATTGAAGTTTGCCTATAGGCCAATTAAAGTAAGGAGTTGCTTTATTAAGCAAATCACGAACACGAATGAAGATATCGAATAACAAATCTCTTTCTTTTTGAAGATTTTCTAGACGTTTAGTCAGAAATTCATTCTTAGTTTTAAGAAAGGCATTTTCATCACGCAATATACCAATCTCATTTAATGGACTAGACTTTGAAGGCTTGAAACTCTCAGAAGATGGATTAAGTGAATAAGGCATCTTAGAGAGAATTTGTAAAAAAAGATTTTTATAAGATTATTTTCCGTTTTTCTTTATAGATTTTATAGAGGACAAGTAATTTCAAGAGCAACTTGTGCAGCATAATAAGCTGTTTTTGTTTGATTATGCCATTGAAGAGCAGCATTACGAATTTCTGCTAACATTGATCTTGACAATTCAATTTCTTGATAAAGTTGATTAATTTCATGTTCATTTCTAGTAAGTTGTTCTCTTAAATAAATAACTTGATTTTTCAAATTTTGATTTTCATTTCTTACATTTTCAGTTTCACTATCAAAATCTACTTCAGCCATCTTTTTTGAATTTTTAATAAAAAAGTAGTATACTTAAATAAAATCCATTTTATTTCTTATTTCTTATTTTGAATTGGAGTTTCCATTGAATATACAACTTTACGTAACCCATATTCTTTCATACATTTTTCTAAGAAAAGTTGACAATCTGGACATGGTTTTGAATCACGCAATTGATTCAAAGAATTAAATCTATAAACAATTAGTGTAGCACCACGAAGTTGTGAAGTATCTCCTAGATTTTTCACAACTGCACGTTCTGCATGTATTGTTTGATGTGAATAACCACATCCACGAGATCTTGATCCTACTGAATTATGAGCAATAGCTAAAACTTTATTTCTTTTAGTTAAAATTGCTTGATGATAAAATGTATTATGAGGTAAAACAGAAGGTCTTTGTGTTAAACAATGCCTCCGTTCCATTTTTTATTTCTAATTATATTATCATTAAACTAATTCGTTTTTTATCCAGAATTCCAAAAACCACCATTTTTACCATTAATTCTAGTTTCAATTGAAGAATAATCATTAAATGAATTTTCTAAAGTTTCAATTTCTAATGTTAAACCATATTCTAAATTAGTTTGCCATCCAGAAGAATAAATAAATCCTGGTCCACCAGTTAATCCAGTTGGAGAACTAGAACTTTTTTGATTATGTGTTCTTAATGTAAGATGTAATCTATCTAATTTGCCTATTGGAGGACTATAATAAGTTTCATTATACATTGATGATGCTTCATTATATAAAATAACTTCAGTATTTGTTGCAGGTATTTGAAATTTAGCAAATGCACTATCAGTATATGATGAACGTTGATGTCTTGGTGAAGTTTCATCTGCACGATTTAAATTTTCAATATCTAAAAAAATAGAATATAATCCTGTTAAACCTAATAAACTATCTAGTGTTCCAGTTATACCAGTAGTTCCATAATCATGTACATAAAAAGAACCAATAGGAGGAAATTCAGCACCTTTAACACGAATACCTACAACTTTTTCATAAGTTCTAGGTAAATATAAAACCATATCACCATTAGTAGGATATTGATTAATATCACGATCACCTGAATTTAAATGAACAACTCTACGTAAAGTTGTTAATTTTGCAGAAGGTGTAGATGGTGAAATGACTGTTCCATTATAATCAAATGCTCTATTCATTTATACTTAAAACAATCTAAATTTTCTTGTTTTATTTCGTATTCCAAAAGGTTGTCCAACAAATTGTTTTCCTTTACGCATACCTTCTCGTTTCTTTCTTGTAGTTCTAGCATATTCTGCTGATGTTAAAGATTTAATAGCTTTATAAGGAAGATAACGTTCACCAGTTTTTAAAGAAGGTTTACCAGATTTAGTTCTCCAATTTTGTTGAGTCCATTTAGTTAAAGAATTATTAGGATTTTTTTCTCCTGTAAATTTTCCACCCTTATCCTTATATTCTTTTACAAGAAGTTGTGCTTTTCTTGCACTCCATTGACCAGGTAAACCACCTTTTGAACCTTGTTGAACTTTATTCTTTATTCTATCCCATAAAGGTTGATTAGCATGACCCATTATAAATTATAAAGGAAAAAGATTAAGAGAGAAGCACAATATTGTGCACTAACATAATAAAAAGCTTTAGTTTGTGTAATATCACCATTTAAATATTTAAAAAATGTTACAGCTGGATTAAAATGTCCACCAGATATACGTCCACCTAAAGATATAGCTATAGCTAAACCTGCTATAGCAAATAAAGCACCACCAAATGCTCCACCACCAACTAATAATGAAGTTCCTAAAAATTCTACTAAGGTAGGACCTAACATTTGATTTTATAATTATAAAATAAATGAAATATCTTTTAGTTAAAGCATGGCTTGGATTTGGTGATAGATTACAAGGATTAAAAATGTGTGTAAAATATGCTCAAGATTTTAATAGAGCAATTTTAATTGATTGGTCAGATTCTATATTTTCTCATTCTGGTGAATCATTTTATACATATTTTGATTTAAAAATGCCATCTTTTAAATTAGAAGATTTAACTCCAGAATTAACAGTATATCCATCATTTTGGAAAAATAGATTAGATACAACTCTAACAGCTGAAATGGTTTGTCCAGAAATCAATATTGGTTATTTAAATAAAGAATATACAGAAGATATTATAGTTTATTGCTGTATAGGTGACAGATTAGTATATAATGATTCAAAATTTTTTACTTCTGTTTTCAAAGTTATGAGTCCTGAAATTATAAATAGAGTTAAACAAAGACGTGAACAATATAATTTATCTAATAAAATTGGTGTTCATTTACGTGGAACTGATAGAGCAACACAAATAAATAAATTAGATAGATTTCGTGGAATTAAATTAAGAATGCTTGGATTAGGATCACTTTCTGGACAAGATTTTATTGCAGTTTCAGATGATAAAGAATTTTGTTCAATGTGGAAATCACACTTTAAATATCCTTTATTAACTCAAATAATTCCTGGAGGTATATCTGGTAATCACCATATTTCACCATTATATTTAAACTTTTCTAAAAATGATTTAAATATTGATATGTTAGTAGATTTTTTTACTTTAGCTTCTTGTAAGGGAGTTTTATCTACATCTAAAGATTCAAGATTTGCTCAAGAAGCACAAAGATTACATCATTCAATAACGGATATATTTTAATATAATAAACTTAAAATAAAATTAAGAGATGTTAACTCTAAATGGTTATAAAATTTCAAAATCTAAAATTGATTTACATCATATTCGTGGTTCTTTAACTGTAAAACCATATGTTCCAGCAGTATTTGTTAATCCTAGATATGTTCAAAAATATATGGTATATCAAGAAACTCAAGAATATTTATATATACCTAAACATTTTGGTATTGAAAAATTTGGTATTCCTGAAACTACTAGAGAAGTTCAAAAAACACATGATAAATATTGGGAATTTACTGGAACTTTAAGACCTATACAACAAGAAGTTGTTTCATCATTTATGCTTCCTATTCCACATGATGGAATTATTTCTTTACAAACTGGAGGTGGTAAAACTGTTTGTGGTCTTTGGATTGCATCACAATTAAAATTACCTACTTTAATTTTAGTTCATAATACTTTTCTACGTGATCAATGGATTGAACGTATAAAGGGATTCTTACCAAAAGCACGTATAGGTTCAGTTCAAGGTGAAATTTTAGATATTAATCAAAAAGATATTATTGTATGTATGTTACAATCTTTATCTATGCGTGATTATCCTCCAGAAACATTTAAAGATATTGGTTTAGTAATTGTAGATGAATGTCATCATATAGCTTCAGAAGCATTTTCAAAATCTATACCAAAAATTACATCTAAATATATGCTTGGGTTATCAGCAACACCACAACGTAAAGATAAATTAATGTATGTAATAAATTGGTTTCTAGGTCCTTTACTATATGAATCATCTGGACAAGATAAAATTGATTCTAAGGTAAAAGTTGAATATTTTGAATTTGAACCACCTGAAAAAGAATTTAATGAAATAATTTATAATAATCAAGGTGTTATGTTTACTTCATTAATGATTAATAAAGTTATTGAATATGAACCTAGAAATAAATTCTTAAAAGAAATTTTAGAAGATGTTTATGAAGATCCAAAAAGAAAAATTCTTGTTTTAACTGATAGAATTGAACATACTGATATTTTATTTAAAATTTTAAATCCTGAAATTCAAGAAAATACTGGTATTCTATTATCAAAATTAAAACAAGCTGAACGTGAAAAATTAATGAAAAAAAAAAGAATTCTAATTGCTACTTATTCAATGTGTAAAGAAGGGTTTGATCTACCTTGTTTAAATACTTTAATTATGGCTACATCACGTCCAGATATTGAACAAATTGTTGGAAGAATTCTAAGAATTGAAAAAGATAAACGTGATGTAGAACCATTAATTATTGATATAGTAGATCCTGCTTTTAGAAGACAATTTCAAGAAAGACTTTCTTTATACAAATCAAGAAAATATAACATTGAAAAAACTACTATTTCTTAAATTAAATATTAAATACAGACCATTTATGTAGTAAATAATCTGTTATTCTAGATATAATTGCTGAAATAATTTTTTCATCTACATCACGTAAATCAAATTCCATAATAGGAAATCCAGGAATACTTATAATAATTGAATGATTCATATGAATAGAACTATAAGGTATAATTCTAAGCAAATCTGAAATATAGGATATAGATGGAATATATAATCCATCTGTAATCCATGCAACATTATCTTTTTTATGAGTAATAGTATAACCAGGTAAAATAAATTTTGAACGAATTCTTATTTCTTCATAAATTTTATTTGTAGATTTATTTTTCAAAGATATACAAATATTTGAATCCATATTGTATAAAATTGTATAAAAGTTTAAAGAAATAATTATAAATTCTTAAGAAATCCGTTTTATTTCAGTTAATGTCCAAGGTAAAGAAATTCTAGGTTTCATTTCCCAATCATATTTTTTAAGCCATTGTTCTCTTGTTTCTGTATATAATTCATCATGAAATTTTTGTCTTCTTCCAATAATTTTTAATGTTGAAGATGGTAAAATAAATTGTAATTGATTACAAATTTTGAACTTCAATTCTTTTTTAGAACATATAGATTCTTCAAAGGAAATAATATCTTGTATTAAAGGAGCATCAGGATAAGGATAATACCATTCCCAATTTTTTACAGTATTAGTTAAAAAGTATTCTATAGTAAAATCAAAAGTTTTCCAATATGCTTCAACAACAGGTTGAGGATTTAAAACACCATCTAAAATATGTAAATTATATTTTCTAGAAAATGGTTCTTGAAAAAACTTTTCGTGAAATTTATCACGTTTTTTCAAGATTTTTTGTAAAGTTGGAATTTCTTCAATTTCTGAAAATTCTAGAAATTGTTGTCTTCCTTTTTCTTGACGTAAATCTGGAGAACCAGATTTTTCATACATAAATAAACATCTTTCATATCCATGTTCTCTTAAAGAAAATAATCCTAAATTTGGCATAAAATCATTACCAAAACATAAAACTGAAAGATATAAAAATTGTTCAGGATTTAAAGGTAAATTCTTTTTTAATTCTTGAATATCTAGAAAACCATCACGCATTAAAAAAATATTTTCTGAACGTTGTAAAGATAATAAAATTAAATCTGCATCTAATCCATAAATAATAACATTTTTATTTTCAAACTGTAAAGAATTCATTTCTAAGAAAATTTTATGTTCACCTTCACCAGCTTCTTGTGTAGGTGAAATTTTAATTTCAGGAAATTCTTGTTTTAATCTAGATTCTAAACTTCTCATATAAGGTGTATCAGGAGAAATTTGTCTTTTATCAAATAATTCTTCAGAAATTCGAAATCTACGATAACGTTGTTGAACTAGTTTTGCTAAAGGAACTAAACCATCAAATGCAATAAAAATATTTTCATATTCAATAGGAATTTCTAAAAGAATTTGTTTTAGACCTTGTATAACAGATTCTAAAGGATTTTGAGGATCTAAAAAATTATGTATTAAACAATTCATATCAATAGCAAAATATTCAGCTTTTGGACATGTTTTAATTATTGAAGGATGATGTTTAATTAAAGAAGCAAATAAAAACGGTATACCCATGATAATTAACTTAAATAAGTTTCATACTTTAAAATTAAAAAGAAAATGTGGGTCTATTTTTTAGTTGCTTTATTAATTTTACTTGTTGGTGGATCAATATATTTTAAATCTGAAACTCCAAAACCTTGTCCTTGTTCTAAGAATAATGGAGCTTCAACTTAAAAAAGGTAGAATTTTATATAGAACACCTTCATCAACTGAAAAAGAAGGTATTTATGGTCATTATTATTCTATTAAAAAAATAGCAAAATTATATACTAAATCTCCTAAAAATTTAAATAAAGTATATAAATTTAAAACTTTAAATAAATTAAAATTAATAGATTTTTCATATAAAGAAACATTTGAATTTTTAAATTCTAAATTAGAAGGAAAATTACATGAAGCATTTCAAATGTTTACAGGATATGGTATAAAAGAATTACATATTTATGATAGTAAAACAAAAGATACTTTATGTGTATATAAAAATAAACCTAAACATGAAATTAAATTATGTCCTTATACACCTGCATTAAAAGAAGAAGAATTTGGAAATAAAACTTTAAGTAAAGCTTTATGTTTATTAGGTTATGATGGTTATTATATGCCTCAAATATATTTAGATGCAGGATCAGAAAATGATTTTAATTATCATAAAGAATTTTTTATTTGTGATCCTGAAAATCTAGAAAATATTGGTGAATTATAAATGGGTGAATCTAAATGTGGTTTAGGTTTATCAGGTGGTAAAAAAACTTTTACAGATATTGGTCCTTTAAAAAAAGGTGTTCTTTCTTCAACAGGTTATTCAGTAAAAAATTCTTTAAAAAAACGTCGTAAAACTTTAAAAAAATTAGTTAGTAAAGAAGGTCCTCTTAAAGCATTTAGACAATTAAATGTAGTATCAATCTTTAATAAAAATGTAGCACCTACAAAATCTCAAACATTTAAACGAGATAGAAATTGGATACGAAGAACTTTTTTTAACAAGTCTTAAATAAAATGATACGTCATTTAATTCCAATGTTACTTTCTGCTTCTGTATATGTTGGAGTTCGTCATTATATGCATCATCAACGTGTAGATAAAAAACTTGTAGTAGAAGCTTTAATATTTTCTTTAGTTGCAGGTATGGTAATGTTTGTATATCATAATACTTATGGTTATGAATTTTTTGATACTAATCATGGTAATACTTGTCCTCCTGGTCATATTAAAGTAGATGATCCCTTAGATCTCAAGCAACAAATTTGTAGACCTGATCCTCGAGGTAAAGAATTAATGAAATCACCACCTAAAAAATAATTTTCTATAGTAAAAAGGTATAAAAAATGAATCAGCATTTAGTATGGATATTATTTAATGCGGTATTATTTTATGCTATGGTTCCTGGTGTTATTTTAAGTTTACCTCAAGGTGGTTCTACAGAAACTAAATTATTAGTACATACTATCTTGTTCGCCATCGTTCATAGATTCCTTGGATGTCAATTAAAAAAACAAATGGGGTATTAAATATAAAAATGTTCGGCCTTAAAAGTTCTGCAACTTTAATGTATTATTTGTTAACCGGTGTAACTTTTTACTTAGTTGCATTTGATGTATTATTTACTGTACCTGCTCTAGGTCCTTTCCCTCAACATGTAGTAAAGTCTGTAGTATTCGTTCTTGTTCATATCCTAGTTCATCGTCTTAAAAAAATGGTTAAATAATATAAAATGAATAAATATTTAGTATTAGGTTTAGTTTTATTATTAGCTGTATTTTATTTTTCTCGTGAACATTTTATGCCTGATTCACGTCCAATTCCTCCATGTCCTTTAGGATCTGAACGTGGTAGAAATGGTAAAGATTGTAAATCTCAAGGAGATCTTTATGGTATGTAAAAACGGATAAAAAATAGTTTAGTTAATAAAATAAAAAAATGGCTCGAAAAAAAATATCTTTAAAAGAAAGAAAATTAATTAGAAAACAACAAGCTAAACATTGTAATAAATGTCCAAGATTTCTTGATCTACGTGAATTTCATATAGATCATGTGATTCCTTTAGCTGATGGTGGTTCTGATACTTTAGATAATAAACAAGCTTTATGTATTACTTGTCATTTGAAAAAAACTAAAAAAGAAACTTCTAGACGTATGAAAGGTTCAATTAAATTATCTCAAAAAGAACGTGAATTTCTTGGTACAGATATTAAATGGATTCCACCTCCTAATTATTAATTTTAATTTAAATTAAGAAGTTTCAAAAATTTTTACAATAATATTATCATCATCATTTCTAGAAATAAAATAATTTTTTAATATTTCAGACATTTTCATATCATTCCATTCAAATAAACCTTCAGAATTTTTATATAATAATTCTAAAATATCTTTTTCAATATTTAATATTTTATGACGTTCACTATATTGTCTATTTTCACGTGAACCATGAAATAAGTGTCTTATTGATCCATTTATAAATGAAATTTTAGGTTTTTTATTACAATATAATTCAAATTGTTTTTTTAATGGTTTAGGTAAAGATTGAAAATTTGGAGGTAATGTTTTACCTAACCATTTTATAGCTGATAATGTATCACCTGATCCTGTAATAGCATAATCAAAAAAACCAACTTTATTATACCATTCTCTTTGAAATGCCCATGCAAATCCAGGATGATATTTCCAATTCCATTGTTTATCTTTCATATTTAATACTGTTTCACGTTCAAGTATAATTTTCTTTTCAGAATCTAACCAAAAACATTTATTAAAAGGTTGTATAACTTCAAATGAATTTAATTCTTTTGATATTTCCCAATACCATTTAGGATTATCAAATAATACATCAGCATCTAAAAATAATAATTTCTTAAATTTTGTAGGAATTTTTTTTTCTAAAATTCTACAAAGATTTTCTTTATGAAACATAACACTTTTTCCATAAATATGAAAAGCTTCAGAAATTTCTGGTTTTTGACCTTGATAAACTAATTCTAAAGTAAAAAAAGGTAATTTTTCATTATTAAATTGTTTAATCATTTCATAATAATTTTCAATAATTTTTTTAGATTTTGCAGGATTAAATAATACTATACCAATAGCTAAATCTTTTGTCTGACATAATCCCATATTATATTATACTTTAAAACGGATTTTTTCTTTTATTTTTAATTTTAAAATTAAAGAGAAGAATGTGGGTTATATTTGCATTCATTATAAGTGCGTGTATACATACTATTACACCAAGAATAACTATAATGCCTACACCTATACTAGTACCTACAAGTCATCCAACAGTTGAACCTACTTATTATATTGAACCATCTACTTATCCTACAAGAATTTGTATATTGGTAACTAGCTCTTAATTCTTAATTTAACAATTAAACAATTAAACAATTAAAGTTAAATAATATAAATAAGTATGGATTTTTCTTTTAATTGTAATTTTAAAACAAAATTAGCTATATTAAATAATATTTATACTATTGATAAATTAATTGAATTTCATAAAAAGAAAATTAATGAATTAACATCTGTATCTAATTCTGAACTTAAAACAGAACTTAAAACAGAACTTAAACTTGAAACAGAACTTGAATCTAAATCAGATTTTTTTATTATAAAAGAAGTTGATAAAATTTAAAAATTTAAAAACGGAATTTATTATTAAAATTGAAATTATAATAAAAAAATCAAAGATGTTTTGTTGTAGACGTTCATCAAATGCAAAAATTATTAATGATAATTTTAAACAAGTTGAACAAGATATGACATATTTCAAAAATGAAATTTCTTATCTAACTGCTGAACTTAAAGAACTACGTGAAAAACAACAACAAACTAAAAAAAATCTAGTAAAAATTATTGATACTTTTAGTTTGAATGAATATGTATTGTTTAAGACTCGTCTTCTAACAAAGAAACAAACTTATGATCTAATACAAAGACTTTATGAATTTTATGAAATTCCTCTAAGATATAGAGAAACATCTGGATCTATTAGACTAGACTCAGAAATATTTGATTCTGAAAAAATTGGTTCACTTAATGAAGAACTTATATCATTTCAAAATATTATTCATCAAATTAATAATTTGAAAAGAATACTTGATAAACTAGAAGTTCCACAACTAAAAGATAATGACTATGCTTTGAAAAAAGTTCAATGGTGTTGTCCTAATGAACCTAAATGTAATCCTGAATTTCTTGATAATGTTATTCAATGTATTAAAGATGTAATGTAAGTTTATATCTTTCATTATCTGAAAGTGAAGAACGATGTTTTAAAAATTTAAAATATTTTAATGCAAGTTCATATTCAGAAGGTTTTTTATTTTTTAATACTTTTAATCTAACATATAATATCATTCCTACTTGCCATATTCTTTTATGTGAATACTTTTTTGCTTTATATAATTTTTCTAAATTTAAAATTGTTTCTTTAACATCTTTAACAGTTTTATATTTCATAGGTATTGTATCTTTAGGATTTTTATCAATATAAACATCAAAACTTTTTTTGGGATTTTGAGGATTAAATAAAAATCTTTGTGTTTTATTTTTCCCTCCTATTCTTAATTTACGCGTTTTCATAATTATATATAATTAAGAAATTTTATTTGCGTTTAGATTTAGATTTAGATTTAGATTTAGATTTCTTATATGTTTTACGACGACCACCTTGTTTTACAATAACTAAAGTATCAAAATCATCACGTAATTCTTGTAATCTATTATATAAAAATTTCTGTTCAGTATTATTTTTAACTAATCTAATTCCATGATCTACTAATTCAGCAAGTTTAGAAAATGTATCAACTAATTCATTATCAAGAAGAGCTAATTCACGTGATATTTGTAATGGATCTGGATTAGATTGTTTATGTGGTCTACGTTTAATTCCTTGAATAATAGGTTGTTGTGGTGTTTGTGGAGGTGTAGGTGAAGAAGATAAAGTAGGTGTTACATAAGATTGAAAACTAGAAGGAACTAATGTCTCTGGAATTTGTGAAAGAGAAATTCCATAATCTTCCATTTCTTTTTATATTTCAACATGTTTAATTAATAATTCAAAACGGAAAAGTTTTTACTTTTAAAACTTTATAAAAAAAGAAATGCATTGGATTGTACGCTGTGGAATTGGAACAAATTTTATTAATTCAAGAAGTTGGTCTGTAAATTCTAAAAATATGAATGGAAGGATGTTTCTTGCCAATTATAAAAAAGGTGATTTACTTTGGTTTCTAACAAATTTTAAAGGTGGGCGTAAACTTATAGGAGTAGCAACTATATTTTCAGTTGTTGATAGAATTATTGGACCACTTGTAAGTCAAACAAATGCAGAAATTGGGTGGACTGAAGGAGAATGGGGTGATAAACAACTTCATTATGAAAATTGTTTTACAATCGAATCTCTAAATTTAAAACCTGATATAAGATGTATGTCTAGCTTTATAAAATATAATCAAGAAAAGTTTAAAATAGATCTTTCTCAAGAATATGCAAATATTATAAAGTATTCTGAAATTCGTAAAAAACTTTAAAATGGATTTTTTTAATTTTTTAGAATAGAAAACTTAAAAAAATGTTTTCATCAAGTGATGGAGCTGTATTTTCTACAATTTCAGCATCAAGATTAGCATCTATAGAAGTATGGAAAGGTAATAGAACTTTAGATAAAACACATGTAGAAAGAATTACACAAGATTTGAAAAAAGTTTGTGATTTGAATTCAGATGTATTTAAAATTTTATGTGTTCTTGAAGATGATATACCTAAAAAATATCTTTATGATGGTCAACATAGACAAGCTATTATAAAACAATATTTTGCTTCAAATTTTGATAATGATGATTTTGATGTTCTAATTAGTGAAAAAATTTGTCAAGATGAATCTGAAGCTATTCAACTATTTAAAAAATCTAATATGACAAAATCTATTCAATGGAAAGAAGATCCTATTCTTGTTGCTAATACATTTGTTGAATTATTTACTAAAGAATTCAACAAAGATATTAAAAATCTTCTTGTTAGACCTGGTAAAACTAAAAGACCTTTTATTTCTTCAGATCGTCTAAGAGAAGAATTAATTAAAAGACATGTTGTAGATTGGAAAACTACACCTCAAGAATTTATTGAAAGATGCCGTGAAATTAATAATCAACAAGTTCTTGAATTAGATAGTTCAATTCCTATGCAAAAAAGAGCTAGAGAACTACATTTTGCTTTAGGGATGCTTGATTTTACATGGATTTAACTTTTATTCCTTATAAAAATTAATGGGACAATCTGCAAGTATTTATCCATTAAAAGATATTGAAGCTGAAATTATATTTTTAACAGCTCGTTTAAAACGTTTAGAAGATGCTACATATGAAATTGATAGATTAATAAATGAATCTAGAGTAAAATTAAAATCTTTAACTGTTTTTGTTTATGATTTAAATTTACAAATTCAAGAATTAATAGATAAAAAATCTTAAAATCTTAAAATTTTAAAAAGGAAATCTATCTTTTAAATGGTAAATTGAATTATTGTAATTAGAATTTGAATTAGAATTAGAATTAGAATTAAAACCAATAATTTCATTTATTTTTTTAATTAAAGTTTCAAGAAAAATTATAATATCTAATCTTTGTTTAAATTGAATATCAAAAACTTCTTGATATGAAGACATTTATTATACTATAAAAATGGAATATTTCTAAGTCTTTAACTTATTATCTTAAGAAAAAGATGGAACTATTAAAAGAACTTTCTTTAAAAAGAAAAAAACAACATGAACGTTTGATAGAATTCTTATCTCATGAAAAAAGAAAATTTTGCATTAAACAAGAAAGTCTTGTTTCGGTGAAATATAAAGACCACGGTTGGTTATATTTATTTCAATCTGAAAATGGTTATTTAAAAGCTGGAAAATCCTGTCACCATTCTTTACAAATACGTAAACAACAACATAAATATGATTATGACTGTAACTTTGAACTAATAACTAAACGATTTGTTATGAATGTTTCATTAGTTGAAAGTTACATGCATAGATTATTTAAGAAATATAGAGTAGATGTAATTAAATTTAATGGAACTGGAAGTAGAGAATGTTATGACATTTCTATAAAAAATGCTTTAATAAAATTTATTGATGAAATTTCTTACAAAAAAGAAACTAAACTGATCGAATAAATTCCCATCTTAAATATTCACAAATTTTTTCCCATATTTGATCATGTGCTATAAGACGATCACGAGATTTTAATAAAGGAAAATAAATTTTATATTCATCTAGTTCTAATAATTCAAAGAATTTATAAAGAATATAAGAATATGATAAAAAATTAGTTCTATCATCAGGACAAAAAAGTAAAAAAGGAGCTTGAATTTCTTGAAACATTGCACGAATTTTTTCTTCAATTTCTGGTGTTATAGTAGGAGGTGGATTACCATTTAATCTAGATACTATGTGAGGAACATGTTCATAATATTTTGAACGATCTATTTTTTTTAAAATTTCTCTAATATCTTTTTCACATAAATCAGCAACATTTTGTATACGTCTTTTTTTAATTTCTATAATAATTTCATTCATAACATCATCTGGTATTATAGTTGATTCTTTAGCTTGAAATTGATTTAAAATTTCATTTAAATGATTAATTTTTTTATAAGCATAATTATTTCTTTCTTTTGGTGGATCATGAAATCCAGGTGTATCTGAAACAACCATCATATATTCTTCTGAACCACATAAAGGACAAGCAAGAATACCTTCAGAAGCAATTTCTTCTTTTGCTACATTACATTTCATACAATGTTCAGATTCTACAGATTCAACAACTGAAACACCAATTTTCATTCTTGAAATATATTCATCAAATACTTGTTTTTTAGATAATCCTGTAGGTTCTTCTGAAGTTAAATATTTCATAAATGTATTAGCTTCACTAATTTTTGTCATAGAAACTGAATTATTATTTGTTCCATAATATTGTAACATTAAATCTGCATTTTTAGAAAAATATGATAATAATTGATTAGAATCTTTAATTTTTAATAAAAGATTTCTTAATTCTTCATGTTTTCTAGCAATTAAAGAAGAATTTATACAAGATGATTTTTCAATTTCTTGTATTTCATTTTCTAAAACACGTATAGATTCATGCAAAGTTTCTTGATTTTGAGTAGATTCTCTCAAAGAAGAAACTATAGATTGATGAACAGAATCTAAAGTTCCACCTAAAACAACTTGAGATTCTCTAACTTTTTTAATTCTAAATGCACTATCTGTCATTTTTCCTTCTACTTTAATGCTATTAAAATACCTACAAATAATAATCCAATTAAAAGTAAAGAACTTCCATCAGAACTTATAAATCCTTCTGATGTTTTTATACATACAGACGGATCAACTTTTTGACATAATCCTGAATCAAAATCAGGTGATAAATCTGTATTTAAAAAATAAGATTGTGGTCCTCCTGTAGTATCACAAGTATAACAATCACATGTAGGTTCAGAATCTGCAGCTAAAGATCCCATTAAATGTATTGGATTTAATCCTTCTACATCTTCAAGCATACCAGGAATTAATCCATTAAAATCTGAAGCAATACCACTTAAATCTTGTTTCATTGCATCTGGTAATACATTAACACCACTTGAAACATTATTAATATAATTATAACGTGGTTGTACAGAATTATCTGATGCCTTACAAGTTCCACCAGTATTAACAAAAAATCTATTACCTAAAGCAGGCCCACTAATCATATATTTAATATAATTTGTTATAGCACCTGTATTTGTGCCAATTTGTGAAATTGTTCCATTTGAACTTACACCCATAGATGAAGGACCTTGAATATTATCAGCATAACTATATGATGGACCCATAACATTTGTGGAAGAATTTGATAAATTATTCCATAAAGGGTTTTTATCTAAATTTGCCATAATCACTTATTAATTAACTTCTAAAAGTTTTTCACGAACTTTTTGATATACTTGTTGTCTAAAAGCTTTATTTGATAATGCACATGGTCTTTGTTTGATAATAGATAATTCTAAAGATTCAAGATCATAATTTTTTTCTAAAGATAAATAAGCTAAATATAAAAATCCTGATCTATTTATACCTGCTTGACAATGAACATAAACTTTTCCATTGCCTAATAAAAAATCTCCCATAAATTTAGAAAATTCTGGATACCAAGTAAAAATATTAACACGTTCAGAATCTACAGCATTTAAACAAACATAATTTTTAGGAAATTGTTGTTTAAACCATGTAGGTGAATGTTCTTCTTGAGCACAATTTATTACATATTTAATATCATATTTTTGAACAAATTCTGGAGTTAAATATTCACCTGGTCCAAATAAAATTTTTGGATGTGATTGAACTGCAGGATCTTTATTATATCCTCTTGAATTATATCTCCATATAGACCACATTTATTTATATAAATTAAATTAATGGATAAATCATAACATATACTCCAGCATTTGCTAAAGCTTGTTCATAATATAAAGCTTTAAAATCTGCATAATATTTCTTTTTAGATGAATCTCGTTTAGCCATCATCTTAAAATTATATTTTATCCAAGTTACAATTTCTTTTTCTTCTTCAGACATTTTATTATCTAAATAATTATGCATTTTATTTTGAACATCTAAATAGAATTGGCCATTAGGTCTAATTTTAATTTCAATTTCTACACCTTGTATTTCACTTTGAAATGCATACCATAATCCTGGATTATCTGAACTAAATATTCCTGCATATTCATATCCATGTTCTCCACATATAGTAGCTAATTCTATAAGACGATTCATAGTATTTTCTCCCATTAAAGGAACATTAAAATCAAGATCTGATTCACCTATAAGATTAGTTCCTGCAGAAAAACTTGATGCTGACATAACTTTTTCACCTAACATTTCATGAAATTGTTTTAAACATTTTTGTTCAATTTTTTTTAGTTTTTTATCTACAGGTTTACGTTGTTTAATATATTCTTTAATTCCTGGATCACCTTTTACCTTTTCCACGAGTTGATCAAAGAATTGTTTTACAGTTGTTAGACGTTTTTCTATAGACATTCGTTTAGATTTTAAATGTGTTTCATGAAAAACTGTAGATATTTCTTTACCTAGAGTTTCCCAGTCCATTTATATTTTTGGTATAAAAAAATTAAAATAACGTATATAAAACTGTATTTAATATATATGCAAGAACAGTTGTTAAACCACCAATAACAGCTGCACCAGTCCATGTAAGAATTCCACCTTCACCATAAATTGATGGAATTGGAATATAAGGTAATAAAAGTTCACGAGGTTTAGAAAGTGAAAAAGTTAAAGCAGCTAAGAAAAATCCTACATAAGTTAAAAGATTACGCACTGAACCTCTTAAAATAGAAAATTGTTGAGAATAATCTGGAACTTTAGTTGCAGTAGCAGGAGGAAGAGGATTTATAAATGGATCACCACCACCTACCATAGGAGCAAAAGCAGGTGCTTGAACAGGCGCACCACCTAATAAATCACCTAAATCAGTTGCACCAAGTTCCATTTATTTATTGAGAAGGTAAATCACATTTAGAATCTTCCACGCGATATTTGAAACATTTTCCATCAACTCGAACTTCTTTATCTAATTCTGATAGATCAATAGCAAGAATATGTTTAGTAGGAATAGGACGATGAAATAATAATACAATAATTCCAAATCCAATTAAAAAAGCAAACATATTTTGTGAATTTTTATTTCTTAAAATCTTTTCGATCATTTATAAGATTCAGAGAAATAGCTTCAGTTGAACATGACACTTCTTCTGAAGAAATTCTTACACATCCTGTCTTAGTATGAAATTGTTTAGGTTTACCAGGTGTAGGCATTTCAACTTTTGAATGCATAACTGGAGTAAATACAGATACCATAAATAATCCTACAATAGCTCCAGCAAAACCATATGCTATCATTTATTTATTTCTTAACATAACATATTGAACATTTCACATTTCTTCTATAAAAAATTAAAGAAAAATTTTGAGGTCCACAACCTGGAACACCTCTATAAATTCCAGTAGTTACAGCTCTAGAACTATTTTGAACTTTTTGTGTTCTACCTTGATTTTCAGCATTTAGTTTTGCTGTATATGCTCCCATTGATTTCATGTTTTTCCTTTTAATTTACGTGTTTTTTTAATTTCTGGTTTATGTTCAACTATTTTATTATAATCCAGACGCGCTTGTTCTATAGTTAAACCCCGGTATACTACCTCCAATTTCAATTTGAGGAGTTTGTCCATAGTCGACGGATGGGACATTTCTGACTGCATTTAACCATGTTTGAGGTTTAAATTCTATATTTTCTTTCGGAACATCCCCTTTAGCTGTTAAAAAGAAATATCCACCTATAAGAACTACAATTAACGCTACAATATTAAATCCAAAAGAAAACCATGAATCACGTATTTGACCAGATTTAATTAAATTCCCTTGAACTCGAGAATATGTATCTTCTACTAAATGAAACATCTTTGTAATATATAAGGAGTCCATTATGGCACTATATGCCGTAGTCCCAGCATTAGCAGCAATGACAGCTGCAGGAGCTGTATATTTAGGTGATAATTTAAAATCAACTCAAATTGAAGCACAATTACCATCAGAGATTTCTCAAATTATACCTGAAAATCTTAAATCTAAATCTATACCAACAGAACAATTATCAATTAAAGATGTTGATAAAAATTTAGAAAAAGATAATAGTATTACTGAACCACCAACTGAAACTGCTCCAGAATCTTCTCCAGAATCTTCTCCAGAACCACCTACTGAAACTCCTACAGAAACTTCTCCAGAATCTTCTTCAGAACAACCTCCAGAACCACCTACAGAAACTGCTCCCGAACCACCTACTGAATCACCTAGTGAACCTATAACTCCTTCTAGTTCTACTCCTACAAGTGAAAGTAAAATTAATGATACTAATGAAACTAATGAAACTGATTCAACTGAAAAAGAAATTAAAGGTGGTGGACAAGTTGGTAGACCATTATGGGGTGAAATAAGTTCATCATTAATAAAGAAAAATTCAGAATATTTAATATCAGATTCTACAGGTTCTACAGGTTCTACAGGTTCTACAGATTTATTAAGTAGAGCTAATACATTTTTTTCAAAATCACAAACAATTGATCCTGTAGAAATACAAAGAAATTTAAGAAAAGTTAGAGATTTAATAAAAAATAAAAAAGCTGAAATTGCTATTTTTACTGAAAAAATTAGTGATATTTCTGATAAACGTAAAAAATTATTAGATGAATTTAGTGATATTAAATCTCAACAAATTGTTTCAGATATTATTTTTAAAAAAGCAGAAAAAAGATTAGAAGTTTATAAAGATATTGAAAAAGATCCAGAATTATCAGATATTAAAGAAGCAAAAAAAAGATTAGAAGAAAAAAGAAATAAAGATAATAAAATACAAAATTTACAACAAAATCAAAATCAGAATCAAAATCAGAACCAACCTAAAACAACAGGTGGTAATCAACAAGTAAAATATGAAGATATTGAAAAATTAATTGATAAAGCTAATAAAAGAAGAAAAGAATTAGAATCTGAAATTGAAGATCCAGAAAAACGTAGTAAATTTATGTCCGAATATAAAAATGCATGGCTACGTAAAGAAGAAATTGATTCAACATTTAAAAAAATTGAAGAAAAAAGAATTAAAGAAATAGATTCTGAAAAAAATGAAATTGTAAAATTAGAAGTATTAAAAAAAGAATTAGAAGAACTTAAAAAAGAAGAACAAAATTATCTTAAAGATTTATTACAATTTCAACCAGCTAAACCACAAGAAACTATTGTAGCTGATTTTGGTAAAAGAAGAAATAATTATTTTAAAGCAAAAGATGAATATGAAGCAGCAAAAACAAGATATACAAATTATTTAGCTTTAGATAATAGAGATTCATCTGTACAAAATAAATTTAAAAATGAACAAGATTATGCAGCTAAAGAATTAGATAGAGCAATAGTTTTATTAACTGAAATTAAATCTAATGAAACATTTGCAAGTTTAGAATTTTCAAAATTTAGAAGAGAAATTGAAGAAATTCTTGAATCTTCTATAACTGATCAATATAGACCTGATGATTTAGGAATATCAAAAACAGTTGGTCAATATACATCAATTGCTAGAACACAATTAACTGATTTTTGGTGGGGTGGAAAAGAAAATGGTATTGAAAGTTTTTTAAATGCATTTCAAATTTTTCTTAAAATACTTAGAGATCCATTATTAGCACAACTTGCTAATATATATTATTTAACTTCAAAAGAACAAGATATTATAGATAATTTAGAAAGATATCTAGAATTCTTTAAAACAAATTCTAAAAATTTTTATGAACCTAGTTTAAATGCTAATCAATCACAGAAATTTGAAAATTTCCAATCTGCAATGTTAAAAGCATATGAAAGTATTAGACCTTTAGAAATGAATGTAACATTAAATCCTGCTCCAGCAACTATTGAAAAATATAATAAAATTCGTGAAAAAGGTATGCAATTTATTGATAAACAAGTTTATTCAATTAATTCATTTTTAGAATTAGTTAGAAGTGCACTTATAACTTCAAAATATGAAGGATCAACACATCTTACAAATTTAAAAGAATTATATAGACTTACAACTGGTATTATGTCAAAAATAATATTACCTAATAGTGGAACATGTCAACAATTATTACCTAAACCTGTATATGATTTATTAAAAAGTGGAAATTTTGGAAAAGAATTAGTAGATGGAAAAGAAATTGATTTAAAAATACCTAAATTATTTTCAGATTTAACAAAATTACAAGATAAACGTCAAGATTTTTTTGATAAAATTGGATTTGTACAAATTGAAAATTTTGAACAATTGTTAAATTATTATAGAAAAAATTTTACACTTCAAAATTCAGAAGGTCAACAAAATACTAAATTAATTAATTTATTTAGAAAAGCCGTATTATCTGAAATTAATAAAACTACAGGTGAAATTCCTATAAGTTTAACTTTAGATTATAATAATACATTTGATAGAGCATTAGCGTTTGATCCTGCATCACCTATTAGACCAAATGAATTACATATAGATTTATCTTTACAATCTGGCGGACTTAATGCTGATTTAGATGGATTATATGATAAAAATACTTTTGAACGTATAACTGGAGCTAGAACTAATATATCAGATATTATTTATTTACGTAATATTAAATTTGAGTATGGTAATTTTATGAAAACTAAATCTGGTATTGAAACTGTTAAAAAAATATTTGATGCATGTGAAGTTGATGGAAATGTAAGTTTAGGATTTTTTGCAAATAAAACTTTAAAAGAAACACTTGAAAAATTAAAAGATTTTGGTCAAGAAAAAACTAAAAAAACTGGTCTTGATTTATTTATTGATATTGAAACGAAATCTGGAAAAATTAATCCTGCTAGAACTCCAGTAAGAGATATAATAAAAACATTAGGTGATATTGGATTTTCTCCAATGGATGATTATAAAATATTTTCAATTTGTAAAACTTCAGAAAAATATAGTATAATATATGCCTTTTTAGAATGTAAAAGTAAAAAATTTTCAAGTATACCTTATGATAGTCAATCAATTTTTAATGGTGTACGTCGTAAAAGTAGAGAAATATTTGTAGAATTATTTGCAGAAGAACTTAAAAAAACAACTCCATTTAGATCTATTAATAAAGATGATCAACCTATTTTAAAAGATTTCAAAGATTATAAAAATTCTGAACAAGAATTAATTATTGTTAAAGGATTAGCATTACAATTTAATATAAATATAGTTTTATTTGAAAATTCTCCAAAATTAAATATTAAAGTTATACAACCTCAAGATGATAGATCTGGAATTGAAGATATTTATATGTTCAGAGATAAACAAAATATTTATTATCCAATATCTCTTCAAGAACATCAACCACATATCTTTAAAAACGATGATTATGATTTAAGTAGATTTATGGGTGGTGCTATAAATGCACCAGAACTTAAATTTAAAGATAATGAAAAACAAACAATTTTTGAAGAAAAATATAAAAATGTTTCAAAAGTATTAGTAGAACAAAAAGCAGAAAATTTAGAAATTGAAAAGAAAAGAAATGAAGAAGAAAAACAAAGACAACAAGTATTAGCAGAAGAAGCCCATAAACAAACACAAGAAATATTAGCAAAAAATTTAGAAATTGAAAAGAAAAGAAATGAAGAAGAAAAACAAAGACAACAAGTATTAGCAGAAGAAGCCCATAAACAAAGACAAGAAAGATTAGCAAAAAAAAAAGAAGAAAAAGAACAAACTGAAAAAGCTATATCAAATGCTGAAAAAAGAGAAGAAGTGCAACGAAATTTAGAAAGAGAACGCGCTCAAAGAAGACAACCACCACCACCACCACCACAACCACAACCACTACCACCACCACAACCACCACTACCACCACAACCACAACCACTACCACAACCACCACCACAACCACCACAACCACAACCACAAGCACAACCACTACCAGTACCACCAGCAGATTTACCAAAGGTAGGACAATGTTGGGCTGGTGAATATAGAGGTCTACCTCAAATTTTTAAAATAGAATCGGTTGATCCTGCTCGTTCTATAATTCTTGCTTCACGTTGGTCTGCAAGTACTAATTCTTTTATCTATCAGGGGGGAGGTATGTTAGCATACAAGCTTGATCCGGAACATTTCAGGGATGGTACTTACCAACAAGTTGAATGTCCTACACCACCACCACTACCACAACCACCACCACAACCACAACCACAACCACAACCACTACCACAACCACAACCACCACAACCACCACAACCACCACAACCACCACCACAACCACAACCACTACCACAACCACCACAACCACTACCACAACCCCCAGCTCGTTCAGCTCTAATAAAAATGGAAGATGGTAACCCTAAAGTTGAAGGACCATTTGTGGGTGGATCTAATGCTGATATTCAACAAAAATTAAAAGCTTTGTATGATATCCCTGATCCAAAACCTGAGAACAAAAAACCTGGAGTATGGAATGTCGATCAAACAGACCCAAAGAACGAATTTTTTTATGTTATGACTGCTGATAGTTCAAAAATTATAGGTGCTGTTCGTATTAGCAATTCAGAAACTGGATCTTTTCCATTAGAACTTGGAATGGATTTTATTGATCCATCATTTCAAGGAAAAAAGTTGTACAGGCCTTTATTAAAAGCCAGATTAAAGCATGTTATCGAAACGAAACCCAAAATGTATGTAGCATATACAGAATTTGATAAATTAAGAGATATTCATATTGAACTTGGTATGACACAAACACCTTCTACAAAGGTTAAAGTTAGTGGAACAGACTATTGGAGATTAGAATATAATCGTGATCCTCGTACACTAGTGATTACAACAACATTTCCAATTACATCAAGAAATCCAGATACCCGTTATTGTTCTGGAATTGCAATAGGAAATGATGGGAAAAAAGAATTTATTTACACAGCAACACACTGCTTACAAACACCAGGAAATACTCCACCTGATGATCTACCAGATAGTGTTTCTCATCCACTTTTAACAACACGTAATTTACCAACTACTACATTTTTCACAAAAAGAGGAATTATACAATGGAAAAATCCTGTACCTACTAAACCACAATATACTGAAGAAGTAGATGACGTTGCAGTCTTAAACACTACTCTGTTATTGGATACAACAAATGTTTTCTTGTTTGATAATGTTGAAGATATACCAGAAGGATATAACATGAAAAAATGGGGACTAGGTTCATGGGGAGATACTAAAATTGATACAGATACAAATGTTCAAGCTTATATTAATCAACCTAAAGTTGCTTCCGGTGATTTGGATGCGAAGTATCCAGATTGGAGAACTAATACAAAAAAATATTTCCGTATTTTAACAGTACAACCTGCAGGAGGAAATTCTGGTGGTCCACATGGAGTATTTTTTAATAGAACTTCAGGAGCTGTAGGGCCAAATGAAAAATGTTATGCTATTATTGGAACAACTTCATCTGGACAAATAATCGTATCTGCTTCCCGCTTGATATCATGGCTCACAGGATTAGGAATTAAAGTGAATATTGCTCATTATAATGCTGATGGTAAGATTTCAATTGTACAAGCTGGACCACCACAACCACCACCATCTGGTGGTAGACGTAAATATACTACAAGAAATTTAAAAGGATTAAGAAAAACATTAAGAAGATAAATGAATTCTAATATTCTAATATAAATAAGAAATAAGATAAGATAATATGGATGAACAAGCAAGACAACAAGGTGAAGCTTCAAGGCAACTTCATGTAGCTTTAGCAGATAAAAAAAAATGTGAAGATGAATTAATTAGAGTTCAAAAAGAACTAGAAAAAATTTCAAATGAAAGAGATGTATTAATAGAACAAATAAACCAAAATACTCAAGAAATAACAAATAGATTAAATAAAATTGAAACACGTGAAGAAGAATTAATTGCTTTAAGACAAGAATTTGAAAATTTAATTGATAAATTAAGAGAAGAAAGTTCAAATGGAATTACTAATCGTGAATTAATGGAACAAATAGCACAATTAAAATTAAACATTGAAAATAATGAAAAAGATATTTTAAAACAACGTTCAGAAAATGAAGAATTATCTAGAGAAAATATAGAAAAAGAAAATATTATTGATGAAAATACACGTAAAATTAAAAGTTTATTAGAAGAAGGAACAGAAAGTGCTAAACTTAATGAAATAAAAGAAAATCAAAAAAGAGAAGAAGAAAAACAAAAACAATTAGATGTTTATTCTGGAATAATTGTAAAACTTCATGAAAGATTAAAGAGTTTTACAGAACCTCAACCTAAAAATCATAGAGAATTACTTGAAAGAATTAATATTATAAATAAATTATTACATTTTTATTTATTATCTAGAACTATTGCTGGTGAATCTCCTAAAGCTGAAGAAATTCAAACACATATTTCTAATGCTGAAATTAAACTTAAAGAATTACAAGAAAATTTATTAATTAGAGGAAAAGTATGTGATGAATTAGAAATAAAAATACAAGAATTAGAAGGTAGAATTTCAGTATTAATAGAACAAGCTAACAAATCTATTCAAGATATACCACAAGAACTTAGCAAATTAACTGAATTAAATACAAATTCACAACAAATTCTTGAAGAACTTCAAAAAATTCAAAGAAATCAAACTTCTCAAATTACTTCTCAAGAATTACAAAATCAAAGAGAACAATTATCTAGAGAACTTGATAAAGTTAATAAAGAAATTTCTCAACTTCAAGGTTTAATTCAAGGAAGATTTGATGGAATACAAAAATTTATTAAAACTGGAAATGATGATATTACTACAGCTATTCAAACACAAGCTTCAGCTACTTTAGAAGCAATTTTAACAGGTAATTCTAAAACTGATTATGTTGGAGCTAAACTTTCTGAACAAAGTCAACAAATTAAACAACAAACTCTAGAATTAAATAAATTAAGAGATACATTTTTTTCATTAAAAACAGAAAGTGATCAAAGATTATCTAAAAGTACTGAAATGAAAATAAGTTTAGAAAATTGTGAGAGAGGAAAAAAAGCTGCTGAACAAGAATTAAAAACTTCACAGAGTTTAGCTGAACAATTAAAAATACAATTAGCTACTTTACAAGCTGATAAAGTAGCAGCAGAAAAAGCTCAAGTACAAGCACAAAAAGAAGCTCAGCGTTTAGCATTAGCAGTTCAAGCAACAGCTAGTGCTAGTGTTCAAGCTAATAATCGTGCTACAAATGCTCAACAATCTCAGGCACAAGTAGAAGAACGTCTTCGTCAAGAACAACAAAAAGGTAATCCTCAACAAATTGAAAGATTAACACGAGCTTTAGAATTAGAACAACAAAAAGTCCAACAAGCTGAACAAACTAGACAAGAATCTATACAATCTGCTCAACAAGCTTATCAACAACAACAATTAGCTCAACAACGAGCTTATCAATCAGAATTATATGCTTATCAAACTCAAGGTGCTTTACAAGCAGCTCAAACAGCTCAACAATCAGCAGAAAAATCACTTGAAACTGCTATAAATTATGTTGCTCAACATGAATTAGATGCTGAAACTAAACGAGCTGAACAACTACAAAGATTACAACAACAATTTGAAGAACAATGTGTTCAAAGAGTTCAAGCAGCTAAACAAGCAGCTGAACAAGCTGCTCAATTACGTATTACTGATTTAGAACAAAGAGTTCAAATATCTGAACAAGCTAGAACTGCTATTGAAGCATTATTTAATTCGAGAATAGAACAAGTAAGACAAGAAGAACAAGCTAAAGCAGAACAAGATAAAAAATTATTAGAAGCACAATATAATGCTAGATTATCAGGAGAAAAATCAGCATTAGAATTAGGAGCACAACAAGCACAAACAATTTTACAAGCTGAAAATTTAAATTTAAAACAATATTTAGAAGATTATTGGAAACGAGCTACTGAAGCAGAACATGCACTTTCATGGCATAAATTACCTACATTAAATTTTGGTTTAGGTTTATCTTTAATTGATAATACAGTTTTACCAGGTACTACAATAACATTTACACTTGACCAAAGAGGACCAAGAGCAGTAGCTTTTTTTGAATATCTTGATAAAACTGAATTTGTAGATGTTCAAGATGACAATCCTAAATCTTATACTGTTTTAGAAGGATTACAAAATTTTGGAGCATTTAATATCCGAGGATGAGATAAATGGCATTACCACCACCAGGTGCTGGAGTTAACTTAATTCGTGCTAATTTAGCTTTACCATCTTCTGGATCTACAGGATTACCTACAGTTCAAGTTCAAGATTCAACAAAAAGTATTTCTGAATTATTAAGTGTTCTTACATTACAAAAAGATTCTTTTGAATTACCTAGTATGATTACACCACATGAAATTTATATCAAATGTATAGGAAATTCAAAAAACTTTATAAAATATTTAAATATTAATAATTCAGATTCTACAAGCACAGTTACAAGTACAACTACAACTACAAATAAAGATAAAGAAACAACTACAAATGGAACTTATAAATTAGATACATCATATGTAATACCACAACTTGATGCAACAATACCTAGAACACAAATTACTAGAGTTAATGATATAAAAGATGACAATGCTATTGAAATTATAAAAAAAATTAAAGATTTATGGAGAGGAACTAAAAAAGAACAAGTTTTAAATACAGAAACAAATAAAGCTATAGTTACATTTTGGAATAATAATATTAAAGAATTTAATACAACAAATTTTGTAAATTATATTTTAGGAGAAGTTAACAAGTAGTTCTTTTTAAACCAATTTTTTCAAGAATACATGTAATATAAGCATTAGAATTATCATAACAAAAAGTTATACCATCTTTTCTAGTAGCTATAATTAATCTTAAAAAATCATATTGTTCTTGACGTGTTAGAGAATTCATACACACATGAAGAACATTATTCTTATATATTAAAGTTTCACGAATTAAATCCATTTATATTTTGTAGTTTATTGATTTTAAATTAAAAAATTAATACGAATTTAATGGAAGAGCTAAAGGATTTTGTTGTAAAGCATCTAAAATTCCAGGATGATTACGTTCAATATGTAAATCTTGTTGTAAAGGTTCATTATATTTAAATGAACCTAAATGTTGAGAATCTGGAGTAAATGCTGATTTTGGAGCATTAAATCTTGAAGCATCAGAAAGAACAGTTTCATCTTTACGTGTTTGTGCTGAATACATATCAGAACCAACAGATTGACCAGAACCTTGTACAGCAGCTGGACCAGGACGTCCTTCGGCAGTTAATTTCATAAATTCTTCAAATGGTTCAGTAAATGAACGAATATAAGATGCCCATAATCCTTCTTGTCCTCCACCTGATCCATAATATTCTACACTGGTGGAATCACGTGCCTGAGGCTTTATTGGTTGTTCAGAATATAACATAGGTGCTTTTTGTGCTCCTGTAGTTGTATTTGCACGATCCATTCCTAAAATAGCAAATTTATCAGGTTTATTTTTATTTACTGGTGCTTGAATACCAGGTTGTGTAACTACATTAACACCTGGAACAGGATCTGAAGTAAAAGTTAATTTAGGTCTTGAAGCAATACGTAATTCATCAGTTGTAGGTGGAAGAGCCCATTCACGTAATTGATCTTGTTGAAATCCACCTTCACCTAAATTAGTATATCCTGCATTTGAACCTGGTGCACCAACTAAAGTTCTTTCTACAGGAAATACATTTTTAGTTTGCATAGCACTAACCATACGTGATTGTTCAAAATCAGTTTCTACTTGTTGACCAAATGGATTACCAGTTCCAGGTTTAATATCATAAAATGATAAATTTTCACGTTTTTGAAAATGTTCTTTTCCTGCACCAGTATGATTATCTAAAATATGATCAGTAGCACCAGAATACATAGATTGAGTTACACGAGCACCAAAAAATGGAACTTGATTAGAATGTCCTTTAGCAGTAGAATGTACAACATCATCTGTATGTTCATCAAATGCTCTTGGAGATGTTTTAAATCCTTCAGTAAAATCATCTTTTGATAATACATAACCAACAGCTCCCAGAGCTAAAATTAATGCTAGTTCTGCCATTTATATTTGATAACTACTTTTTTCTTCCTGATTCACCTCTTGGTGTTAAAGAATAATTTTGTGGTTTATGATGTAACCATTGCCATATTCTATGTGCTTGATCAGAATTTGCACCTCTAGGTTCAATTTTTTGTTGAGGTTCATCTTTAATTTCTAAAGATTTACGTTTCCAAGGAGTTTCTAAAGCATACATTTATTTAAAATTAAAGAGAATTATATAATTCATCTGCTGTATTAGAAATATTTTTTTGAACTTCACCAGGAATACTTTTTTCAGACCATATAAATCGATTAAATCCTGAAAGATTCATAGGTAACATTTTCTTAAATTTATCAACCATTGAATTAAATCCAGGATCTTGTGTAGGTACAGGTTGAGGAAATTTCATACCATGATTTTTAGGTTTTACACCATAACAATTTACACCAAATTTTAATTTAGGATCAAAATAACCACCATTTACACCAGGATGTCCACATGCAGTTCTTTTAGATTCTTGTGGTTCAGCTTGTAATTTTGTCCATGTATCAGATTGAGTAGGATATAAAGCCATACCACCAGCTGACCATCCATATGAACACCATTCAGCACCAAGAGAAAAAGCTTCAGTTAATTGATCAAAAGAAGCTAATTCTGCATTATTAGCTGCACATACTGCAGGAGCTTCATCATAAGTATATAAATTACCAATAATATGAAATACTTCTTTAATATGTGGTGTTTTTTCTTCTTTTTCTGAATGACCTAAAGGCGCATTTTCATGAAAATCAAATGCTAATCTACCATCTTGCATTGTTACATCAAATTTACCAAAAATATGTAATAAATAAAAAACTAATCCAGCAACACAAAATACAGTTATTGCAGGAACTAGACCTACAGTAATAAGTAATACTACGGCAATTAATACTACAACAACAATTGATATTGATAAAACAACTGGATAATCTAGCATTTACTAATTTATCCGATAATAAATAAGCATTTTTGTATTTTGTGAAGATGGAACTTCATTTAAACGAAGTTGCCTTACTCTAGTATCATCAAGAATTACCCATGAATCTTCTTTAGCATATGCCCACCAATGTCCTCCATTATAAGATGTTAAACTACATAATTGATATCTATTAGAATTAATTACTAAAATATTTGAATATGTTACAGGTTGATTAGAAAGAATTTTAAATACTAATACAGTAGGAAATGATTTCATAATAATTTGTTTTGATGCATGACCACGTTCAGAACATTTATCACATTTCCATGAATCTAAAATTTCAGGTTTTACTGCATCAGAAATACATGTTATTAATGAACTAGCTTCTTTAGGATAAATTTCAAATTGTATATGTGAATCTGTTTTTTCTTGTTCATATCCACATTTACATTTAATTTTTTCTACAATATTATATCTACAAAGTAAATCTAGAAATGGTAAAGTATCACAAAAATATATAAACGCTTCATTAGCATCACCAATATTTCTTCCTGCTAACATTTCATATGCTGCATTATTTTTAGACTGTTCATTTATAGCATCAAATAATTCTTTTAAACCTTCTTGTCCATTAGATTTCCAAATTCTTGAAAGACTTTTATCTATTGGATTTAATGCCATTTCAGAATCTAAATTAGTATATCTAGATTTAATACCAGGTATTCTAAATATACTTTGTATACAAGAATTTAACCAACATGAACCTCCATAATTTTTAAGACCAAACATCTTTTAATTTACAAATAAATTAATGTTAAAGTCTCAGGAATATAATAATGATTCAAGGAGGAGCTAAATTAGGAGAAGGAGCACATGGTTCAGCATATGATTTATGTTTATCTGATAATGAATCATTTTGTAATTTAGTTGATAAACTTACAATTAAAAAGGTAACATTATATACATATGATGAAATAAAAGTTATTGAACCATCAGAATTTATAAAATTAGTTCATCGTAAAGGTAAATATTTTGCTAAAACATTTAAAACAAAAGGAACATTTTCATTATCTTCTGCTAAAAAAGAATTTTTAGCTGAAATAAAATCAAATAAACTTATTTCAGAAATATTACAACCAGATATGATTACATTTAATCCAGATGAATTAGGTGCACATATAGAAGGTTCTCAAGAAATTTATGTTATTTTTGGTAAAAAATGTGATAATAAATATGAAGTTAAAAATATTAAAAAATTTGGAAAAGATATTCTTGAATGTTTAGTTACATTAAATGATAAATATTTACATAATGATATTAAAGATGATAATATTGTAAAATGTGGAACTAAATATAAATTAATTGATTGGGGAGCTGTATCTGATATAAATCATCCAAGTATACGAACAACTAAAACAACAAGTCCAATGAAAGTATATTTAGAATATGGTTTTGCATTTGTAACTAAAAGTATATTTACTAAAAAAGTTCCATTAGAAATAAAAAATACTACTGAATTTAAAGAAAATTATAAAAGAATTATGATAGAATTTGAAGAAAATCTTGATATGTATAATAAAACAGATTTAAAAAAGAAATTTAATGGAACACATGATGTATTTCAATTAGGTATGACAATGTTAATTTTAACTATTGAAAGAAAATTAGATTATGAAAAAAATAAATCATTAATAGAAAAATTAACTTCTTTAAAAGAACCTTTAACAGCAAAAGAAGCTATTTCATTATTTTAGAAAAATCAGTTAAAAATGGTGAAGGTGCTACAGGTCCTTTAGGAAAATCAGCAGCTGGAATAAAATCATAAGGTTCAGGATTATGAGAATCATGATTTGGATTATCATCTTTATGTCCTGGAACTAAATTTACATCTGGTCCATATACTGAAGGATAATCTACAGCCTTTGTTTCTGATGTTGCTTTAGGTTGGTCTTTTTCTTTTTCAGCTTCTGAAAGAATATGTGTTTGTGGTCCTCTTAATTGATTAGTATTAGTATTTGTAGATTCAGTTTTTTTAGATTCAGGTTTTTTATGTACTGAATCCCAAGTAGTTGCAGTTTTATGATGTTCTAATTTTTTTTGGACATCTGAATTACTCATATGTTCTAATGTAGATGAACAACATAAATATAATAAAGCAATAATACCTATAATTAAATATGGATCAACATTAAATTTCATTCTTATAATAATAAATGAGAAAAACACGTAGACGACAAAATCTTAGAAAAACTTATAAACGTAAACGTGGTGGTATGTTACCATTACCAAATGATGCAGCTTTAAGAGTATCTGTTCCAGAAAATTCTGATAATTTACTACTTTCAGGTGGTAAACGTAGAAGACGTAAATGAATAATATTTTAGAATATTTATCAAATAATCCTGTTGATTTAATATATTTTGGAATAGGTACTGTTTTTAGACATACTGATTTAGATAAACTTACTCCTGTATTTGATCAAGTTTATCCAAGTTTTTTAAGAGAATGGACTGGTTCATTTAAAGCAATACATTATGATCCAAGATTTTCAGATACTAGAAATTTTACACAAATTTATTTTGAATCCTTAGGTTTTTATAAACAAAATAATTCATGGATTTCTTATGATGGTAAAAAAGAATTTATTATTTTGGAAGAACAAATTGAACATGATCATGAATTTTTTAAAAATTTATCACAAATATGTATGCCAAGAAAATTAATTGTTCAAGAATTTACAGGAAGATTTTTAAATGAATTATTTATTCAAATTTATTATTCTTTTCCTTTACATGAAAGACCTACATTTAGAAAAAATGTAATTTTTGATATGACATGTGGAGATGGATCATGTATGACAGATATGTCTGTGACATATCCTATGTTAGATTCTAATGGAGATTTTTTAAATTTTATGTTAATTCCTCCTGAAGATTTTGAAAAAAATATTAATAAAGATCCAAAATTAAATTTATTAATTAAAGATTATTATAAAAAAGAATATAAGAAACTTTTGAATGAACAACATACAAATTATAGAAGAAGAATTCAAGGTAATACTTGTTTATTTCATAATCCAGAATATGAATTTAATTCTGATCCAAATATAATTTTTAATGTTTTAATTAAAAATTTAAATAGAGTTACAAATCTACTTAAAAAATTTGATTTCCCAGAAGAAAAATATAATAATTTAATAAATAATTATCAAGATTATGATGTTTATAAATGGTATAGTTTAATGAATTCTTTAGTTTAATTACAAATCTTCAGCAACAATTTCTTCTTCAAATATTTCATCTAATTCTTCTTTAGGAACACGAATTCCTGCTTTTTTAAGTCTTTCAATTCTCAAATTAGTAATTTCAAGTGTATCAGAAATAAGAGCAAGAGTTTCACCACATTTTTGTCCTGGAGGATATCTAATTAGAACATAAGGTTGTAATTCAGGAATTTGTGCAGTTCCTTGTGCTGTTTGTTTAATTAGATCATGTAAAGCCATATTACCAGGTGTATGAACTTGTACTAATCTTCCATCTACAAGACGAACTTCTAGATTTCCATGTGCTTTTTCAACTTTCCCAAGAAATATTTCATAATTTTTCAAAGCATCTTTTGTAGCTTTATTACCAAGTAGATTTTTCTTATTCATGAATTCTGTAGTTAATTCATGAATAATTTCTTCAATATCTTCTTCATTTTTTTCAATTGAACGACTTTTTGCAGATTTTTTTACTTGTTTTTTCTTAGATTGATCTGCACTACCTCTAACCATTTTTTATGAATCTTTTATTAATATTAATAGATAAACAATTAAATCCATTTTATTTATTTCATACGTTGAACTGGCATAAAATCTGGTTTAAATTTATCAAGTGCAGCATTAGATGCTTCAATACCTTCCCATTGAGGATGCATAGCATCATATTTTTTTTGTATATCATATTTTGGATGAAATTCTAAAAATCCTGAAGCAGGTCCACCACTAGTAGGAAAAGGTATACCTAAATCAATATTTGATGAAGGATTTTTTTGACCACCTAAAGCTATAATATAACCATCCCAACTTTTCTGCATTTACTTTCTACGACGGTGAGTTTTTCTTCGCCGGCGACCTGCAGTTGAAGATTTTCTTGATGAAGAAGTAGAAACAGGTCCTAATTTTTCTTCAAGTTTTCCTATAACTTCTTTTTTACGAGAACTAGCTAAATCTCCTAATCTTTGAGCTTCAGCTTCATCTTCTTTACGTTTTCCAATCATAAATGCAGCTTCACCAGATGTTGGTGTTGAAGCAGAAAAACCATCACCACCTTTTTTACTATATTTGCGACGTCTACTTCCTTTATAACCCATCTTTTATTTTTAACGCGTATAAAATAAGATGAGTCAGTTAGATAGTCTATTAGAAAAACCAAATATTATAATTTATTTTTTTATGAATGGTTGTCCTTATTGTGAAAAAACTAAACCTGTGTGGGATGAATTTAAATCTAAGCAAAAAGGGTTTGAATTTGCTGAGATTGAATCTGATCAAATCCCTGATAGTAAAAAAAATGAATTAGGTATTTCTGGATTTCCACATTTTTTAATGATTAAAAATAAAAAAAGAAAAGCTGTTTCTGGTTCTAAATCTACTTTAAAAGAATTAAAAGATGCATTTAGTTTAGGTTCTTTTAATGGGGGGCGTTCCCGTAGGTTTAGACGTCGAGTTAGGAAGACCTTGAGACGTCGCAGAACCTGATGCTACAACATAAGTTTCAGATTTTTCTTTAGCATTTCTTGCAGGAAAAGCAGATGAGAAATCAGGTTCATCAATTCCTTTAGATAAAAACTTTAAGAAACCATCTTGATCATTAGGAATTTTTGCAGATTGTAAAGTATGAAAAGTTTTCATTGCTTGAGCCATATCAAATCTATCAGAAGTATCCATATATATGTCACTCGTATGTTGAAAAGATTTTTCTATTTCACGTTTAACTTTATTTGATGTTATAGGTGCAGCATCAGGACGATTAGGACTATCTTGTATTTCTGTTAATAAAGGATTCATAAAAGGATTTTCTGGTGTAGGTCTAGTAAATTTTTCTAATGCAGCAGCAGCAGCTTTAAATGCTTCTAAAGTCCGAACCTTAGGAAATACTTTTTCAACTAATACAGTTAATACAAGAACTATAGGAACAGCAATTAAATATTTCATATCCGAAAATAAAGCCATTAATACAGAAAAATACGTAGTAAATCTAACTATTGCATTTAAAGATGTTGGAATATCCATATAAGACATTGGAACAAATTTAAACCATGTATCTTTCGAAAATAGAATTGATGGGTCATTAATCCATAAAGGTTCTAGCATCTTTGTTTATTGTTTAGTTTTATTTTCCTGTACTTTGCGTCTCATTCTAGCAATCATTCTTGCTCGACGAGCTTCAGGTGTATTTCCAAGTATAGCAGCTGATGGAACATCAGCTTTACGTCCTCCAAGCATATCATTAAACATATCACCAAAAGCTTCTTGAACTTTCATTTTAATGTTCTCAATATCTCGAACTAATTGTTCTTTAGTAAAATCACCTCTACGTAATCTTGTATCTAATTCATCTTTAACCTTTTTCATAATAGTTTCCATAATTTTATTTGAAGGTTCTTGAATAGATTTCAACATATCTTCAGGATTATCAAAATCAATACCTAAAGAAGAAATATCAATAGTTTCTACTAAACTTGTTACTACTTTAGCAAGTCTAGTTGTCATTACAAATTCTAAAATTTCTGAAACTTTAGTTCTTGATTCTTCAGTTCCTAAAACTTTATCTAATTCAGTTTCATTACCATTACCAAAAGAATCTTTAAATGTTTCTAAAAGTTTTGAAAGTTTAGTTTTCATATCTCCACTTAAAAATGCAGAAAAAGAACATGATTGAATATGTTTCCAATATATATCAAGTTTTGAAGAAACTCTTAACATAGGTGATAAATCTTTTTCAAACATTTCAAATGGTTCTTCAAATAAAGTTTTATCTCTCTGAAGAACTTTTAAAATTTTAGGTGTTACAAATTCTTCAAAATCTCCAATATCACTTTGTTGAAATTTAAATTCTTCAGAAGGAAAATCAGTTCTTAAATCATTAAGAAATGCTTTAAATGACTTTTTAGGATCCATTTTATATTAATATGATATAAAGACTTTAAGTTACTTATTTCCACCACGATGTGCCATTACATTTTTATCATTTTGTGTTAAACATACATATCCTACATCAGTAGAAAATGTAGCTGGACCACATTTAGAACTCACTTCATTATTAACTAAAAACATTAATTTATTTTCTTCTAAAGATTGATTTTGAGGTTTAGAACTTACAGGCATATGTTCAGATGACATCCATCCTCCCATAGCAGTATCATATGGACCCATAGCAGGACCATCTAAAGGTAAACCAACACTTTTTTGCATAAAATGTTCCATTCTTGAAGCTCCAAAAAATCCCATAACAACAACACTTGCAAAAAGTAATAAAGTAAATTCAGTCTTTGACATCATTTTCTTTATACACCGAAATTTTTATGCTCCAGCAGCTGCTAATGATGAAGCTAAAACTAAAACAATTGCTAGAATTTCAGGTTGAAATAATGCTAAAATTACAGAAATAATTAACATTGCGTATACAAATCCTTTAATTATTGTTAAACATAATGAAACAAATCCTTCTATAAATGATACTGCAGTTACACCTATAAATGCAGCAATATAACCTTCTCCTACCATACGACGAATTAAATCTTGAATTTTATTTAAATAATATACAAACATACTTAGAGGACCAGAAATCTTACCTACAGTTGTTGTTGTAAAACTCATAACAAATCCACGCATCATAGAAAACATTTGACGAAATGCTGTAAGAGGATTACTTAATGCTCCAAGAGTTTCACCTATAATAGAAAATTGACTATTTAATCCATCATTCATTTGACCAACAACAGAAGAACTCATCATAGCCATACAATGTTCAAAATTATCTCCAACAGCTTTTATACCACCTGGATCTTGAACTATAAATGCCATAGGCATATATAAAGGATTACATCTATATGCAGACCAATCATCTCGAATTTTATGAATATTTTGTTCAGTTATAAAATACATAATACTTCCTAAGGCTATTAAATTAATTGCAATAAAGATATACATCTCCTTTATAAAATACGAACAGTTTCTCCAATAGGACCATTCCACACAGCTTGACCAGTTTGTGCACCAGCATAAAAAGCATAAATTAAAGAAGCAAATACACCTACAATTCTTCCCATTAAAGTTTGTATACGTATCATTAAATATTGCATTGAACCCATTAAATTAGCAATTTTTCCAAATACCATTTGAAATACCATCATAAATCCACCACGTGTAGAACCCATCATACCACGCATATCAGACATTGATGAACCTATAGAACCTAATGTTTCAGAAACTAAAGACATTTGTGAATTCATTCCATCCATAGATAATCCTGCATAAGTTTGAAATGATGATGTTACACATGAAGTAAAATTACCAAAAGTATCTTGACCTATATATCCTGCTAAAGGCATATATATAGGATTACATCTTAATGATGACCAATTATCTATTAAATATTTTTTATTCATTTCACCTACATAATATGAAGTTGCAACAAATGTTGTTATGGTAGCAATTATAAAACCAATCCATTCTTTCATATGTGATTCCATTATTATTTATACTGGAAAACCAGTTTTCAATAATAAAACTAAAATCATTATCGTACATAAGAACATAATTATCCATAAAGACATAATGCCTAATAGATAAGGATATAGATAAGAAAAAACTTTATCTAAAAGTGGTTTTAAAATATTATTTTCGAGGAAGGATTGAATTTCGGGGGATGATAAAAAGTTCGAGATTGAATTTTTCATTGTGTTTTTTGTCTTCGTTTGAAGATAAACAAATGACCGGAAAAAACCTTGATACTGGCAAGCTAATGAAATTTGCTCCTTGGATTCTTGGTGCTGCCGCCGTCCTATACTTAATGAACATGTATAGTGGTCAAAAAAGTTTAACTGGTGAAACTATGATGGATAAATTAGATAGTGCTATGACTCCTAGTGGTCCTATGTCTGAACAAGGTCCATTCTCACCTAAAACTATGGCAGTAGGTTCTAATGCTCAACCTACTGAATCTATGCAACATCGTAAATCTACTGGTCAATCTACTTATTCTGAAACTACTTTAAGTGCTGCTGAACTTCTTCCTAAAGGTGAAATTGGTGCTGCATGGGCAGCTGTCAACCCATCAGCAACTGATGACTTAAAAGGACAAAATTTCTTACAAGCAGGTTATCACACTAATACCGCTTTAGCTGGTGTAGCACAAACTAATAGAAATGCATCATGGGATGTAAGATCTGAAAACCCTAATCCTCAAGGTTCTGTAGGTCCATTCTTAAATACTACTATTGAACCTAATCCTTTTAAACGTGGACTTGAAGCTTAATTCATTCTAATAAATATTATATAATAATAATGATACCTGTTGCAATTGGAGCAACTGTTTTAGCTTTAATGTATACTACTGGACCACAAAATAATGTAGAAGTTCAAGCTTCTGATGGTAAAAAATATAAGGTTCAAAATTTACCAGATAAAAAAGAAGCTGCAGAACTTATGTCTCAAATTACTATAAATTTAAAAAAATTAATTGAACATGTAAAACAATATCATGAAGAACCTTATAAACGTCTAGTTGAAAAATTTAATCCAGATGTTTTAGAAGAAAATGATTTAGGTGCACATTCAACATCATATTCAGAAAATAAAGGTGAAAAAATTGTAGTATGTTTACGTGATAAAACTACAGCACCATTTCCTTTAATTGAATTAAATATTGTTATGTTTGTTTTAATACATGAAATGGCACATTTAATGACATATTCTGTAGGACATACACCAGAATTTTGGACAAATTTTAGAAAACTTTTACATGATGGAATAGAATGTGGAGTTTATAAACCAGAAAATTATACAAAAAATCCTGTTAATTATTGTGGTATGATTATATCAGAATCACCAATATAGTTACCATGTAATAAGAATAGATTTTTGAGGTAATGGCATAACTGGATGATGATATTCATTGATTTCAATATTGACATCAATAAATATTTCACGTAATTTTTCAATTACAATATCAATTTGACTTTCATGAATATCAGTAATATCATATTTTTTTCCACCTTGAGTTGCCATATTTAGAATAGAATTTGTATATCTTTTTATAAGAAATTTCAAAGGATCAGTTTTACGTTCATTATCATTATTAACTTTCAAATTTCTTAGATATTCAGTAGTATACATTTTTGTTATATAAAATAAAAATGAAGTATTAAAATCCATTTTAATAATTAATAAATTCTAGGTGGTGTTTTTACATATTCAAGATGTGGAAGTAAATCTTCACTCAAATTATGCCATGTTAGTTTTGGTCTTTCATAAGGCATTTCAATTTTTATTTCTTTTTGAGAATTTTGAGGAATTTCATGTGTATCACATATTTTACAATAAGGTGATATACATGGTAATCTTGGTGCAGTAGCACGTGTAGGAGAATTAATAAAACAAGTTTTAGAATTATGTATAAACATTGTAGTTTAAGATATTTTTATTATTAGAAAATTAATTCCATTTTTTATCTTATAATTATCTTATAATTCTTTCCATCCTTTTAATTTTCCATTTAAAAGAATATTTACAAAATCATGAATAATAAATTCCATATCTTTTAATCCTATCTTATCATTAATTTCTAAAAGAATAGGATTTTTATTTTCAAACATTATATCGGCACCAAATAAATAATAAGAATTTTTAGATTTCCATCCAGGTTTTAATTTTAATTCTGAAAATACTTTTTTTAAAAAACTTAAAGAAACTTTTTTAGTCCATCCATCGGGAAGAACATCAGGATAAAATAGAGAAAAGTCAGAATTATAATGTGTATCATGAATATCTTTATTTTCAAAATTATTTTGAATAAAAGGTTTTTTAGCAACATAATATGGACATCTTGAATAAATAAATTTACGATCATCAATAACTAAAATTGGTAATCTTAAATGAAACTTATGACCTTGTATTAAAGCAGGTTCCATAATATAATCTTGTAATAAATATCTATATGAATATACACTTTTATCATATCTTAAATTTTTTAGAACTTCTTGTTTATTTTCAACTAAATAAATACCTTTGCCTGCATATCCACCTTCTGGTTTCATAATTTTAATTCCTGTAAATTCTGGAACTCTATCTTCTAATTTCCATCCTGCTTCTCCATATAATGATATTATTTCAAAAGGTTTAATAAATTTTTCTTCAGCAAATAATTTATGTAATTCAATCTTATTTGTTAAGGGACTATCTTTAATTAAATTAGTTAATAAAGAATTTTTTAAATTTATTTTATTTTTCCAATATGCAGCTTTACCTGAAAGAAATACAAAATCTACAGGTAATTCTCCTTCTTTATAATCATATTTTTCTAATTCTTTTTTTAATGTATTAGTAAATTCTGGTTCATCTGTTCTGATATAAAAAGTCATTTAATTAATAAGGAGATGATAAAAACAACAATTTTATTCAATGATAAAAAATATCCAGTAGAATTTTTTAATGATGATACTATTGAAATAGTTCAACAACAAATTTCTCGTTCAATTGATATACATCCAGATAGATTATATATTTTAGTTGGTTTAAATTTAACTAAAAATTATTATTCAAGAGATCCACGTAATTGGGAAAAATTATTTGAAAGACTTTCTTTAGATGGAAAAAATGTTCTTCCTGAAACATTTAAAGCTTATTGTGAAGAAATACATATACCTAATTTAGATGAACCTTATCAAAAATATGATCGTGAAGAATGGATGCAATATTCAGGTAAATTAAGAGAAAAAACTAAAGATTTTATTGAATATAGAATTTTAGGTGTAGAATCAATAAAATCTTATTGTTTACCCTTAGATTTTTCTTCTATTGCTCAAAAAATATCTGCAGCACAATTACCTATTCCAGAAATTCAAAAATTATTTTTAAGTTTATATGGAGATTTAGATATTGCTGGATTTATAGTTAAAGAAAATGATATTGAAAGTCCTTATTTACCTTTATTTAGAAAAGTATCACCACAAAGATTAACAGAATTACAAATTAAATCTCTTGAAGATAATTCTAAACATTTAAATGATCTTTTAAAATTAGAATGTCCAAAACCAGAAAAAGTTATAATTTTAAAAGCTTCATGGAGTATTGATTTAGTTGATACAAATTTTGGTGATGCAGTAAGAACAAGATTTGAACAAATTTTTTATGGTTTAACTATGTCATCTGAAATTCCTTCAGTAACTTTATGGACATCAGCAAATGAAGTATCAAGACATAAATTTTTTAAAGAATCTAAAAATATTCCTTTTATAGATATTCCTATGTGGAAAAGATGGTTTTCAAAAACTAAACCTATTCGTCCTAGACCTACCTTAGTTTTATATAGAGGAACAACAAGAGAAAATTTTGATAGAATTGCTATAACTTCATTAGATATTAAATTCACATCTTATAGAGATAATAATAATCAAGATTCTTTAAAAGTTTTACAAGAAAAATTATTAAAATGGTTTTTAACTTTTGATGCTTTAATTCCTTTTACAAAAGAATCAGATTATGCTTTATGTAGATTAGAATTACAAGAAATTAAATTTGAAGCTATATATTCAAAAACTATTTTAAAATTTGATACTTCTCGTATGAATTGTTTAACTGGTATATTTGAAGAATCTAAAAAAAATAAATCAATATTTAGATTTTTAAGATCTGATCATTTAGAAGATGATTTAAATCCTAGAGATTTGAAAATTATGAATTTATTAAAAGAAAATCAACAATTAACTGCTGATGATATAGAAAAAGAATTAAAAATATCTTTATATGATGCTACAATTGCATTAGATAATATTAGAAGAAAAATTGAAGAAGATCCTGAACTTTTAGATTCAAAAGAACATCATAAATTTCCTAAGGTTGAAATTAGAGAAAAAAGTTTAATTATTGCTTATGTTAGTGAATTAGATAGATATTTAAATTATTCTAATATTTTACGTTATATTCTTTCTAATCCTGAATCTGCAGAAATAAATAAAATATGTCCAAAAAAATTAGAAGTATCTGATTCTACATTTTCTATAAGTGCAATTGAACAAATTGATGATTCTGATTTATTTGATTTTCTTGAAAAAGAACCTCCAAAGAAAAAAGAAGAACAAAAAGAAATTAAAAGTTCATCAGGCTATTCATATTTCTATGATAGATTAAAATCAAAAAATATAGAACTTTCAGCAAATTATACTAAAAAATGTGAAAAACAACATCAACCTACTGTATTTACTGATGAAGATTTAGCAGAACTTTCTGGAACACCATATGATCCAGAAAAATATAAGGATGAATTAAAATTAGAAATTGAAGGTGGTTTAACTATATGTCCAGAATATTGGTGTATGACAGATGAAATACCTTTACAAAAAACACAATTAGAAGAATTAAAAGGTGAACTTGTATGTCCAATATGTCATGGAAAAATAAGAAAATATAATGATAAAAAATCAGATATAATTGATTATCCTGTAATTGAAAGAAAAACAGGATATATTTATCCAGGATTTCCTAAAGGAGATACATTAAAAAATATGCCATGTTGTTATACAACACCATATCAAAAAACTCTTGAAAAAACTTCAGAAGATACTGGAAAATATTATATTATGAATGAAGAAAAAAGTCCATCATCATTACGTCTTGCTTACATAAGCAAAGAAATTTTAAAATCTTTATTTATTGATGAACGTTATGAACTTGCAAAATCTTCAGTTAATCGTATTCAATCAGGAATGTCAGGTTTTTTTCGTGTAGGTATGAAAAGACCATCTGAAGATTTACCTCCTTTATTAAGATTAACAAAACCTGTTATATCACCTAGATTTTCGATACAATGTATATTAAAATGTTCTTTTATTACTATGTGGTCTAAAGTATCTGATAAATATTCAAATGAAATTGAAAAAGAACTTACAATGAAACCATTTTCTGATAATGAAAAAGCAAAGAAAAAAATGGCACAAATTATTTCTAGTATATCTGAAGATTTTGAAGATGGATTATTAAATCAAAATTATGAATTAGAATATTCTGCAATTATTTTAAAAGTAGATTTATTTAGAATTGATTTAACAACACAAACATTTTCTTGTACTTTTTTTGCTCCATTAACACAAAATAGAACACGTGGATTAATTGTTTTACAAACTGCAGATACTATCGATTGTTTATCATATGTTTCAAGAATAGGAAAAAAATTAAAATTTTTCTCAAATATTTTTGAAGAACCTTTTACAGAAAAAACAATTAAAGAATTATTTTTATTAAGAAATAAAGCTTGTAATTTAACAGATTTTCCAAGTTATAATCAAACTATTGGTGAATTATATAAAAAAAATATTGAAAATTATTTTATTATTTTAGATTCTTTTTCAAGAGCACAAGCATTTTATAAACCTGGTGAATTTATTTTACCTTTTAAAAGTGTAGCATTTCCACGCTTACAAAAAAATACTATAAATGGATATTCAGATATACAAAAAAAAGATATTCCTTCATATGAACAAACGTTAAAAAACTTAAAAGAATTTAATAAATTATATGAATATTCAGAAGATATTTATGATTCACAAGGAAATATAGTTGAAATAATGACAAAATCAGGATTACGTATTCCTGTAAAACCATTGAAGAAAGATAATGGAAAACAAAATTCAGAAGTATATTCTACAATTAATGAAATACAAGAAACAGATTTAACATTTGGTGATCCATCAAAAGAAGATCTTGAAACTTATAAGAAAATTTCTTATAAAGCGGAAATACATGAATTTTTAATTTTTCAATTATCTAAAGATTTAGAAAGTTTACCAGAATTAAAATATGTTTTATTAGAAACACCTAAATCTAAAAAAGTAGAAATTCTTTTACATTCATGGTTTTCAGATATAACTGAATTTATGAGTATTAATAAACCTATTGAATTTCTTTCAAAAATTCGTAAACCTTGTGGACAATTAAAAGAAGATAGTTGTAAAAATGCACATATGTGTGCATGGACGGAAAATAAATGTAAAGTTCAAATACGTGATGAATTTTCTGAAGATAAAGTTTTTAAGAAATTATTAAGTACACTTTCTGAGAATTCTAAAATACGTGCTTTAGTTTTAGATGGTAGAGTTACTCCATTTTTTTCTACAATTCTTTATTTAGAACTTCCAAATGAAATTATGATGACAGATAATGATGTAAAACGATTTACACAAGGTGAACCTTAAAAGATTGAACAGGGATGACCGAGTGGTTAAGGTGGCAGGCTTAAGATCTGCTGGAGAAATCCGCGTGGGTTCGATCCCCACTCCCTGTATCCTCTACAGAAGTTAAAAACTTGACTTCTGTAGAATTTTTAATTTAAATGTAAAAAGGAATAATCCAAATTTACTGGGGTGTAGATGCAGTAGTTGTTACTGCAGACACGAAGAGAGACTGCAGAGGACTTGGGGAGAGATGGAATGGCCTTCTCATTGGTGAGGGAGTCACAACTGCCTTTGGAGAAAACACCAGTGCTAAGACTGGAGTTCGCACAGGTGTTGAAGGCAATGGTGGTAATGTTGATCTTGGCTCATCATAACGAGTTTCAGCAGCAATCCTATCAAGAAATCCAATGTGGTGGTCAAGGTTGTGATGTCTTGGATCTAGAGCAATGGCACCTGCAGGAAGAATGCGAGTGCGCTCAATACGTGGAGGAGTATTCATGTTGGGGTAAAGTTAATAAATAATTATTCTAAAGAAAAAATATCCATTTTCAATCACTAAACTATTTGTGAGTGAGACATGCAGGTCCATTACCCATTGCTCCCCAACAATACCAACAACCTTCTAATGTTTGATTACTAGAAGTTGATTGAGAAGGTTCAGGTTTGAACAGTTGTTTGTTGGGAAGTGTTTCATCATTATCTGTAAAATGTGTAGGCTTTGATGATTTTGATGGAGCATTAGGTGGAACTGCATAAGAACGCTTAAGACGCTGAGGAGTAGACATTTTTTGTCTAGTTAATTTAAAAAAATTCTAATTAAAAACTTTCCGTTTTTTAATACCTGATGTACTGCATAGCACTATCACTGAAATCAATTACATCATCTTGACTATGAAAATAGTAGATTTGTCTTTGACCATCATGAAATGTAATTTGCACAGGCCATAGATCAGGCTCTTCTGGATTGTAAACACATCTTGGAGTTTGGTAAAGAATATTTGTAATTTTTGAAAGGTCAATACAAGATTCACCAGACAAAGATGAGAACTCAAAGATTGAGCTGTGTGCACGCTTAGGCATTTTGGTTTGTTTCATATAAAAATTTATATAGTAAAAATAATTCCATTTTAATTCATTTTTATCAGAATGTTAAGCATTTAGTAGGACTTCACAAGCTAGTTTGATATTATCATTCGTAACTTTGTCATCCTCTAGAATATTCTTAAGCTCTGACATATCACAGCCTTCGCTAAACATACCAGTAAGTTTACCAGATAGTTTTGCTGCAATCTTTTTATAAATTTTATCTAGAATTTGATCTTTAGTTTCTTCTTGAGAGGATTCTTGAGAGGCTTCAGGAACAGGAGCAGCAGGGCTACTTTCTACATTGTTCTTGATAAATGCACAATTCTCTTTTAGATGAGTAAGTGCTTTACCCCTCTGTAGACAACCAATATGAGTACACATTGGTTTATGGGAGTATTTACACGTCTCATCAGAATGTGTGCACTTTTCATGAGAATTAAAGTAAACGCAAGGAATTTGCTTTGACTTTACAGGTTGTGCCATCTTTAGAAGATTTTTTAATATATTTAATCAATTTTATAAACAATCCGTTTTTATCTAATATCTACGTGCACCAAACATTGGTGGTGGTGTATTAATTCCAGATAAACACCATGATGCTGCTGCTAAAGAAACTGCCATTGATGCAACACCAGATAAACGATCATACCAACTAGAAAATCTACCAGTTAATTGACTATATAACGCAGATCCAAATGCATATAAAGCTAATACTAAAATTAAATAATGATACCACATTTATTTATCAAACATGAAAAATTATTAAGTGTCATATGACCTCTAATAATTTTTAATTAGTTTATAAGCAAGCGTGCACCACCATATTTTTTAAGAACATGGAAACTTTTTAAGCAGTCTTGAGGAAATGTACTTTGAGGAAACTTTGAAGATTGAGGTAAGTTACTTCATTCTTGTCAGTTACACGAAGAAGCTTAGCAAGCTTGGCATCAGGAAGAATACGGCGCTTGAAAGTAGGGTCAAAGCAATTGTGAGACTTTACATATACTGAAATAAACTTAGTTACATCAGTTTGAGAACGTTGACTCTTAGAAGCAAGTCCCATAAATGCACAAAGTTCATCAGAAAGAGGGCGCATCTTTAGGAATGCATTCTTAGAACGGCGAAGTTCCCATGCTGCACGCTCTTCAGGGTTCAAGGTTTCAGGATCTACCTTGCGGCGGCGCTTAGATTCACGATGTTCACGCTTCATTGCCTTTGCTACTTCAAGAAGTTCATGAACTACAGAGCGAAGACGAGAAGATACATCAGAAGTTAGAGTCTTAAGAGTTTCTTGAACTGCAGTTAGGCGAGCATCAGCAGTAAGAGTTTCTTGGGATTCTACGGGGGCAGAAGCTGCAGCTACAGCAACAACAGGAGCAGGGGCGGCGGCCTTTACTTTAGGAGTCTTGGCAGCAACAGGGGCAGCAGGGGTGGCAGCAGCAGGAGTCTTGGGCATTTTTGTTTTAGTCTGAGGAACGGAAGTAGACATTTCAAACGCGGTTATACTTTGTATAATCATGACCTGTTTAAATCAGATTCGACCTCGCCGCCATAAACTTAAAAGAAAAATCATATTGTACCTTATGATTTCTTAAAATTCCAAAAATAGTTATTAAAAAAGGGATAAATCCTCTATAAAAATCAGCTTCAATTAAAATTGAGGTATGAACAAGCCATGTATAATAATTTTGCATTAAAGGATGTTTAGAAAATTTCCATTCACGAGAATCTAAAGTTATTCTTCTAGAAAGTTCAATAATATCAAATTCATTTAATAAAAAGAAATAAGATTCAGGAATATCTGCATATAAATTTTCATTTAAAATTTGTATAATTTGATAAAATAAAAATTTAATTTGATCACAATTTTTAAAATATTTTGGATCATGATATACTCCTAAACGAAGAAATTCACGTCTTGCTACAAGTTTTTTTAAACGTTTACGATCTTCTATTGTTAAAGGAACTTTTGTATATGGATTTGTTGGTTCTAAATTTTGTGAAGACCATTGATAAATTGTTCTAACATCAAACCAAAAAACTTTTCCACCTTCTAAAAATCCAAAATAATCTATAGGACTAACTTGATCTGCAGTAACAAGATCTTCTTCATTATGTCTTTCTTCTCTTTTTAAAACACCAGGACCACCTAATTTTAAACTATCACGAATAATCCATCCTCTAAATAAAGATTGAAATTTTATTAATTTATTATCTAAATCATTAACATCTATCCAAAACTTTTTAGTTTTTGAACGAATATGTAATCCACAAAAATTCAAATCTTTTAAAGCTTTTCTACAGCATCGTTTATCCGAGTTCTTATTTTTAGCTGATAAACACTGCATTTACTTAATATAGGTAATAGTTCTTGAAAACGGATTTACATGTTATCATCTATTAGATAATAAAAAGAGTTACCATGTCTGCAATTGCAATCCTAGATATTACCAAGATTGATTCAAACCTACTAACTGTAGGAGAAACTAAGAAAGGAAAAGGACTATCTGCACAACTAATGTATGAAGGACAAAGATGCTCACTACGTCTACCTAAAATGTCACTACCTGGTGGTCTACTTTCAAGAGTAGATGAAGCTTCAGGAACTGTAAGCCATTCCCTAATTGGATCTCTAAAAGGATGTCCAACTGATGGAAAAGCTCCAGCTGAAGGTGATGATGCAATGTCTAAAATGTATAATGTTCTACAAGGAGTTTCAAAGCTTCTAAAGAAATGGGCATTTGAAAACAGTCCAAAACTATTTGGAAAGAAAAGATCTGAAGAATCAATTAATGATAGTTTTAATGAACGTAGTATTATGAGTATTTCATGTGATAAAGTTGGTGATGAATATATTCCTAACAACAAATATCCACCCTCTTTTAGAGCAAAGGTTCCTGTATATGATGGAAAAATTAGTATGGAAGTAGTAGATCAAACTTCTAAGCCTATACATCTAACTGTTGAATCACTATCAAGCGTATTTCCTAAAGGAGTATCTGCTAATCTAATTGTCAATGGTTCTATCTATATTATTGGTCAATCTTTTGGTATTACTTGGCGTATTAGTATGGCTCAAGTATTTGCTCCAAATAGAGTAACTGCATCTTCAGTATTTGAAAATGTTCCTGATGAGGAAGATGAAGAAAATGAAGCTCCTGTAGAAGAATCTCAACCCCAATCCCAACCTCAACCTATGCCTGATCCGGCTGGTGGTTCTGCTGCTCCTCAAAGGAAGAGACGTTCAGCAGTAAATCCAGCTTAGACCAGACTTTAGATTTTGTGGGAGGATAATAAATTATAAATGAATCATCTATAAAAATTGGTTCTTTTAGAACTTTTTTTTTCATTTGACAACTTTTTGTTTGTGAAAAAGAAAGACTACATTGACATTCATAAACTGAAGGAAATTCTTTATAAATATATGTTGGTAAAACTAATCTTTCATGTCCTTTTAAAAGCATATCTATATCTGTAGAATCTTGATATGCTTCAGGAGATAATAAAGAATATAAAGTTGAACCTTGTTTCCATTCTTCTTGAAATAAAGTATTCCATGGATTATCAGAAAACCATAAAGTTCTAAATTCTGCATGATTTTCAGCAAGATGTTCAACAATACCTACACGTTCAGAATTATCATTATATAATGAAAAAACATGTAAATCTTGATATTGTGTATCTAAAGCACCACGAAAAAACTTTTGTTCTGGACGATCAGAATAAACCCATTCAGATGCTTCATGATCTTCATCTAATTCAATAATATCAGGAGATAAATCTTCATATATTAAAGATGGTTTCAATAATGAATACATCTTTAATGTTTAATTTTTTAAAATAAGTTATTTTTGCATATAAAACGTTGTCTTACCTTCATCAATAATTTTAAATCCTAAATTAGTATAACATTTTAAAGCAGGTTCATTATTTTTCAGAACTGTTAAAAAAATTGTTCCATTATATTTTTTAAGAACACATGTTAAAAATTTTGTGCATAATCCTTTACCACGATATTCAGGTTCAATAAAAACATTTTTTAAAGTATATGATTTTTCTTTTATTGAAATTGAACATCTAGCTATTTGTATGTCACCATCAAAATATCCATAATCTTTAATTATTTTTGTATTATTTAAAAGTTTACATTTCATTTGTTAATATTATCATTCAAATGAGAATTTTAATTCTACATGATGTTTAGAAAGTAAGTTTGAAGCTGAAGATGAAAGTTCATGTCTTTTTCTTGAAGTTTCTTGTGATTCAAGACGTAATTCCATATCTTGATGAATTTTTTCACGATGTTCTAAAATATAATTTAAAATACCATCTGTAATAATCCATTCAAAAAAATTTAATTGTCCTACAGTAGTTTCCATATCAGCAAATTTAATTCTTTTACATCTACAAAAAGGATCAAACATTTTTTTACTATATGCTTTTAAATGACTTTTATAAGAAGGATAAACTATTACATATTTTCCTTCAAACATAAATGCAGTATTAAATTTCTTTGCAAAATTTGTTACAAACCAATCAATTAATCTTAAAGAAATTGTAGAATTACCTGTAATAATTTCACGGATTTTTTCAAGATTTTCTTGATTTTGATAAAATTTTTCCAATCTATGTAATACCCATTGTTCTTGACTTTGTATCTCCATTTAATCTTTTAAAAATTCAATATGAAAACGGAATATCATAAATAACTTTTATTACAGATATTTATATTAGAACCATGTAGTTTACCTATGTCTTACCTAATAATATAAATGGATGATCAAATTAATTTTTTAATTGAAAAATATGGTAAAGGTGAACAAAGAACAGCAGAATGGTTTGCAACAAGAAGTAATAGAATTACAGCATCTGAATGTACAAAAGCTTTTTCTACAGCTACATTTTCACAACGTAAAGAATTAATTGAATCTAAATTAATTTCTAAACCTCAAGGAAATTCACAACCATATGCATGTGTATGGGGAACACATTTTGAACCTATAGCAAAACAAATTTATCAAGAAGAAATGAAAATTTCTGTTATTCAAGATTTAGCATGTGTAATTCATCCTTCTTATGAATTTCTAGGAGCTTCACCCGATGGTTTAATTCTAGATGGTGATCTTAAAGGTTATCTCTTAGAATTGAAATGTCCAATTTCACGTTCATTTGAAGAAGGTTCTATGATTCCTAATGAATATTATCATCAAATGCAAATGCAAATGGAATGTACTGGTCTTCAAAAATGTGTATATCTTGAAACTAAATTTAAACATGTTTCATATTCTGAATTGTCTGATTCAGAAAATAAAAAAGGTTGTTATGCAGAACGTCCTGGTGAAATTCTTTATGCCAATGGAAATGTAGAAGAATGGACTTCTAAATTAGAAGATCGTCTTTCATGGACTGTCCGATATTGGATTTTAGAAAAAACACGTTCATGTATTGTTGAAAAAGATAATCAATGGATTACAGATCATATTTTAGAATTTCAACAAACATGGAATGAAGTTCTAGAACATAGAAAAAATGGAACATTACCTCAAGAAAAATCAAAAGGGATTTTAGTACTTTAAACTTCAAAATATAAAATGAAATTAGGATTATGTATGATTGTTAAAAATGAATCACATATTATTCATGAAGTTCTTGAATGCACAAAAAATTTAATTGATACATGGTGTATTGTAGATACAGGTTCAACAGATAATACTATACAAATAATTAAAAATTTTTATGACATTCATAATATTGATGGAAAATTACATCAACGTGAATGGAAAGGTTTTGGTGATTCTAGATCTGAAGCTTTAAAATTATGTGATGGGGAAATGGATTATATTTTAATGATTGATGCAGATGATTTAATTTCTTATCCACCAAATTTTAAAACCTTTTTAAAAGGTGTATTTGAAGAGCATAAACCTAATGCTTTAAACATAAATATTAAACGTGGAAATATTGATTATCAAAGAACTCAATTTTTTAAAGCTAATGATGATTGGCGTTATGTTGGTGTTTTACATGAATATCCTACAAATGATAAAAAGGATAATAAATTTGCAAATCTTCCACCTGAAATTTATATGATTGGAAGAACTATGGGTTCAAGATCTATGCAAGAAGGAAATAAATATTTAAGAGATGCCGAAACTCTTCTTGCAGAAGTTTTAAAAGATCCTGAAAATGAACGTAATGTTTTTTATTTAGCTCAATCTTATCGTGATGGTGGAAATATTCCAGAAGCTATTAAATGGTATAAAAGAAGATATGAAATTGGTAAATGGAAAGAAGAACAATGTGTTGCTGCTATGAATTTATCAAGACTTCTACTTTCTAATGTAGAGGAATCTAAAGAATGGGCATGGAAAGCACATGAATGTAGTCCAGGAAGATCTGAATCTCTAGTTTCATATGCTGGATTTTGTAGATCAAAAAATTTATTTTCACAAGAATTATTTGCAATGATTTTATATGCTTCTCAAATTCCTAAACCTAATCAACAAGTTTTATTTGTTGAATCTGATGTTTATGATTGGAGAGTATGGGATGAATTATGTATTATTAGTTGTTTTACTGGACATGCAGATGTTGCTAAAAAGGCTTGTCTAAAACTCTTACATGAAGAAAAATATCCTGCAGATCAAAAGTCACGTATTGAAGATAATTTAAAAGCCATTCTAAATGCAGAAAATAAAAAGTAATTTAATATATTATATTTTATAAGTGAGCATCATACATATTTACTCTAAATGGTGTTGGAACTCCTGCTATAGGTGCATCAAATTCTTTTTCAGGTATAGCATGATTAGTTTTTTGTTTAAATGATGAATTAACTAAAGCATCTGTTCGTCGTCTACTTGAAGTATCTTCAAATCTAGAAAAATGTTCAAAAGAACTTCGAAATAATAATAAAGCTAAACCAAGAAAAATCCAAGGAATATAATCCCATCCTGTCATTTATACTTAAAACGGAAAGAGTTTTACTGTAATTAAAATAAAACAAAACAAATAAGATGGAAGAAAAAGCTCTTGAAACTTTAAAAGCAATGCTTATTTCTCGTCAAAAAAAAGTTGAACAAATTGAAACATTAGGCAATTCATTAGATGATACACGTATGTATAATCTTGGTGGTGTACTTATAATCTTTAGTGATAAAGGTAGAATGACAGATGGAGTTTTGAAATCTTATATACAATTTTGTGAAGATAATTCTTATACTAATGGTCTAATAATTATTCTTGCTACATCACCATCCGATAATATTTTAGAAATTATTAGAACTCATAATTCTAATCCAAAAAATCAATTAATGCAAATCTTTAATATTCGTTATCTTCAATTTGATATTTCTACACATCGTAAAGTTCCTCATCATAGAATAATGGATGATGAAGAAATTGATAAATTACAAAAGAAAATGAGTCTTACAGATTTGAAATTGCAATTACCATGGATAGATTCACAAGATGCTATGGCAAAATGGTTAGGTGCAAGAACAGGTGATATTATAGAAATTTCTAGATTATCTGAATCTGCAGGTGATTCTAAATATTATAGATATTGTGTATCAAATGTTTTGGAAACTTAATAATAAAATGGAACCTCAACAGAAATTATATGAAAATTTTTCTTTACCAATTTCAGGAACTAATGGATTGTGGACAATTGGAGGTTTGGTAATTCTGGCAAGTTTGTTGACGGCGCTATAAAAATTAATAATATTAATATTAATATAGCACCAAATAAATACCATAAATATTGAGTAAATTCAGTTTGTATAGAATCTAATTTTGAATTTTCTTTATTTAAAATATCTTTTAAAGTTTTTGCTTTTTTTTGTGAATTTTGTATTTCTTGATATTCTTTTTGATAAGCAATAATTTCATCATTTAATTTTTGTAAAGTTGTTGTATCAAATTTAGTTTGTGTTTCACTTATAAATTTAGTTACTAAATCTGATAAAGATTTATTTGTATCAAGAACTTGTTGAATTTTAGAAGTATCATAAACAGCTTCAGTTAAATAATTAATATATTGAGTTTTTAAGTCATCATATTCTGATTTAAAAACTTGAAGGTCTTCTTCTCGTTGATTTTGATATTTCTGTATATCCATTTATTTTATTACAATAATAATAAAATGCCTAATGTAAATTCTAATGGAAAATTTGGAACTTCAATGGATCATTCACAGATTCTTGAAATCCGTAAAGCTGCTAGATTAACTACATTTACTTATGAAGTAAATCCTACAAATTCTCCTGAAGTTAAACAAAATTTTGGTAGAGATTATCGTAATCGTGGATTTACATCTGGTGTTGTATCAGTTTATATGCAAAAAGGTTTAAGACCTATATTTAATAGAGCAGCAGGTGGTAATGCTTCTTAAATTTTAATTTATATCATTTTAAATAATGGATTACTCTATATTAACAGACCGTTTAAATAATTTAATATCATCAGAAACTGGAAAAACAGATTGGAAAAATATTTCAGGTGGATTAGAAAAAGTTTCAGAATCTTCTATGGGTGCTGTATGGGGTATAAATCAAGGTTCTTTATATGTATGTTTATCACCATGTAATGGTAATTGGGTTTTACAAGATTCTAATGTATTAGATTTTACTTTAGATGATTCATTAATTTATATTTTAAAATCAGGTTCATTAAATACTAAAAATGCAAATAATTCAGGTGAAGTACTTTCTATACCTATGACTTTAAATCTTACAAAAATTTTTAATACTTCATCATATATTTGGGGACAAGATTCAGCAGGAAAAAAATATAAATTAGCTAAACCTGGAACTACTTCTAATTGGGTTCAATCTCAAGATACTTCTGGTGTTTTAATTACATCTGCTTCACCAAGTGCATTATATGGTATAGATTCTAAAGGTGCAGCATTTAAAACTGATGAATCTTTACAATCTTCTTGGTCACCTATACCACAATTTAAAGGTATGCTTACAGGTATATTAGGTGATGCTAATCCTACTTTATATGCAACAGATGGACAAGAATTACAACAATGTGAAGGAGAACTATGTGAAACTTTACCAGTACCAAATCCTATTAGAAATCTTTCACCTAATTCTAAAAATTTATGGATGACTTCACCTTCACAAGGAAATTTAGGAAATATTTATGTTAAAGATTTAACTTCAAGTTTAATTGATGATACTCAACCTATAGATGAATTAAGAGATTCTATAGTTCAAGATTCTCAAACAAATTATAATATTTCAACTTATTCTACTATATTATCAAATCAAGCATCACAAATACAAAAAATGTTTACTGAATTATTATCTATTAAAAAAATTGATACAACTCCTTTAGAAAGTAGTGTTAATGGAACACAAGGAAGACTTAGTTTATTAACAAAAGCTTTACCTATTTTATTACAAAGTTTAGTAATAATTGTTTTATTAATTATAGTGTATTTATGTAGTGGTATTTTAGGATTTACAACACATTATGTTGCTCTTATAGTTTTCGTAGGAGGAATTTATTTTATATTAAATTTAAATAATGGCATGTGATGTTAAATGTCAAAATGAAAAAAAATTAAAAACTTTACAAGGCGCTTATATGGCAGCATCTTCTAAAGCTGGTATAGATCCTGAAGGATATGAAAGAGCTAAAATTGCATATTTTTCATTAAGAGATGGTCCTGAATGGTTAAAAAATTATAATCAACAAAAAATTGAACAAGCAGATGAACAAGTAAGAAGAAGACAAAAACAAATTGATGATCATTCACCACAAGATTATGGTCCTACAACTGAAGATTCATATGAATTTACAAGATTTATACAAAAAAAACAAGATGATTCAGATGTTAAATGGAGAACATTTGAATTAAGTCAACAAGGATGGTCATTTTCATGGGATAATATACAATTAGGATTAATTATTTTTCTTGTATTATATTGCATATATCAATTTTTTCTAAAGTATCCTAAAATCTTGAATTATTTTGGGGGAAATTCATAATGGAGTTCTCTGAACTTTTTCTTGTAGCGTGTTTATTACTAGCTTTTTATTCAGTATGTTTATGGTCTGGAGGTCAAGAACATTTTGAACAAAATTCAGAAAAAGTTGAACCATATGATTCTTTATATGCTAGTATTTATAAAGATCTTTGGCATTCACATGATTTAAATTTTGAACGTGTTTCTATTCAAGATATTGCTTTAGCTGGTCAACCTCAAGCTACAATAAAAATATTAGATATGGCTTGTGGTATATCTCCACATGCATGTTGGTTTAAAAATTTAGGTGTTGATTTTGTAGGAGTAGATAAATCTGCAGATATGTTAACACAAGCTGAAAAAGATTGTCCATCAGCAAAATTTAAAAAAGCTGATATTACTAATCCATCAGAATTTCCACAAAAATCTTTTTCTACATGTTTACTTACAGGTTTTGCAATTTATGAATTTCCTAATCCTAAAGTTATTTTTGATAATGCATTTGTATGGTTACATCCTGAAGGTGTATTAGTTGTTCATTTAGTAGATCCAGATAAATTTGATCCAATATTAAATTTAGCTTCACCATTTGCTGCATTTTCTTTACAAAAATATTCATTAGAAAGACAAACTAAATCTGAAATTTATTTTTCAAAATTTAAATATATTGGTGATTTTCAAAAAAAGAAAGATCATGATGATGCTCAATTTAAAGAAACTTTTGTATATTTTAAACCTGAAGATAATAAAGGAATAAAATATCGTGAACAAATTCGTGATTGGAATATGCCTTCAGTTGAAAGAATAATTGAAATTGCTAAAACTTCTGGATTTCGTTTAAAAGAAAAAGTTTCTTTAACACCAGCATCAAAAGAATATCAATACTTAGTATATTTTACAAAGTAAATTATAAAATGTCTACAATAAAATTTAAAAAAGATTTTAGAAATTTACCTTTATCTTCTAAAGAAGAACCTAATCATATTCAACAAGGTTTAGAAAAACTTCAAGCAAGAAGAGGGAAAGTTCTTGCATATGATGAGAAAGAAGCTAGACCAAAAGATTTAAATGGTCAAGTATTAAAACAAGGTGGAAAAAAAACTAAGAAGCGTTCTTATAATAAACGTAAAACTCAACGTAAAAGATAATGATTGAAGATTCAAGAACTGTTGTAGATTTCCAGAAATTTACATTTTCTGGACATTTAAGAACACATGTATTTAAAGTTTTAGATGAAAATATTAAATTAGGTCATGCAGATTATACATGTTATTGGATCTTAGAATTAATGTGTTCTGGTTTAACACATTCATGTTGGAATACTTTATTTCTTTCAGCTGCATTACATATTAATCGTGGAGCTCCACAAACTTTTCTTTATTTAACTAGAATGTATGAAAGATTTGCTCCATTAGAACAACAATATTCTTTAATGACTATGACAGATATTAGAAATAATTCTGAAGCTAGACAAATTTTATGTGAAGTTGGTGCATGTCTTGCTTTAACTAGAAAAGCTAAATTACCTACTTTACCAAGAATACGTCCTGAACATGATTTTACACCTGTAGTTATACAAGAATCTTTAAAAGCACCATCATCAATTTATGCTAGACCTATAATGAAACAAGAAGATCCTATGGAATTATATATTCCTATAAATGAATTTGCTTATTGTTTAAGACCTGAAACACGTGATTCTTTAAAAGCTTTATATTGGGTTTCATGGATTTTGAAATATGCTTCAAAATATAAAGAAGATCAAAAAACTTATCTTATATGTGGTTATAGATCTAATGATTATGTTGAAGAAAAATATTTAAGATCACCTATATGGATTTTATGGGCTGTTATTATGGAAAATATGAGAAATTCACCACAAGTTACAATTATAACACCATATATTGAAGCATTATATAAAATGTATTGTTTAAGATGGTCACAAGGTGATTTAAAAAAAAGATTACCTTTCTTAATAACTTCAATTTTATATGTATGTGAATCTTCAACTTTAGATATACATTATTTTGTTCCACAAAATATTAGTCAAGTACAAGAAATTGTTTTAAATATTCCTGAATGGTTAGAAGCTATTAAACAAACAAAAAAAACATTTGCGTAAAATATAATATAAATATAAATGGATTTATTTAATTTTTTTAAAAAACAAGATCCAAGACAAACATTTTTAGAAGAAAAAACAAAAGCTGAAACAGCAATACAAGGTTTTGTAGGTAGTCAAGAATTAATATCAGCATTAAATTTATGGTTTGAAAAATATGAATTAATTTCAAAAGAAGCTGATATTTTATTAGAAAAAATAAAAAAACAAATTCAAATAACTGAGCAAGAAAATATAATAATTAATGGAAAAATTAATGAAGTTAATACTAATTATAAAACAATTATAGATCGTGAAAAATTATTAAGAGGTGATTTACAAAGATTAAGATTATTTGGAACATTTAGAAAAGATTTTTTAAATACAATGAATAATTCATTAATAACTAAAGGTGAACAAATTCGTCAAAAAGCACCTAAAGTTCTTAAACCTACTTATATTCCTCCAGTTCTTCCACAAAGTCAACTTCCAAGTTTACAAGCAAGATTAGATGCTCTTAATAAAAAAGGTGGAAAAAGAAAAACTCAACATAAAAAATTAAAAAAACGTCAACATAAAAAAACTCGCCGTTAAATTATAAAAATGAAAGTTGAATTTCAATTAAATTTAATTGGAACATTTTATATTTTAGTCGCCGTTGGACTTGTTGCCGCATTTGTTTTTGGGCTTATAAATACTGGGTTTATAGCATCTACAATCAGTAGTCCTGGAGATACAATTAGTTGGTTATTACTTTCAGCAGCATTAACCGGTAGTCTTATAGCAGTTCTTTTATTAGTTCCTGTTGTTCGTCGTATATTTAAGGCTTTTATGCCATCAGCATAATAATATTAAATGTTCTTTGATACAGAAACAACAGGTTTACCAAAATATAGAGATCAAGCATATAAAGCTCCAGGTAATTGGCCACATATTGTATCAATTGCGTGGATTATTTTAAATTCTGATTTAACAATTCAAAAAAAAGAATATTATTTAATTAAACCTCAATGGGAAATTCCACAAGAATCTATTAAAATACATGGTATAACATATGAAAAAGCTTTTAAAGAAGGTTCAGATTTAAAAGAAGTTTTAGATAAATTTTGGTCTGATTCTCAAGGAAAACCTTTAATTGCACATAATATAGATTTTGATATTAATGTTCTTATAAATGCTGAATTATGGGATCTTAAACGTGCATATCCTCAAATAACAAAAACTTATTGTACAATGGAATTAACTAAAAATATTTTAAAACTTCCAGGTAATTATGGATATAAAAATCCTAAATTAATTGAATTATATGAATTTGTTTTAAAGAAAAAACCTTTGAAAGAAGAACTTCATAATTCTTTAAAAGATACTGAATTTTTAGTAGAAATTTTTCAAAATTCATCAGAATTACAATTTATTATTAATTTAGGTATACCAAGTATAACATTAATAAATAAAAATGAAATTCCAAATAAAAAGAGAACCTTATATTTATAATGATTTAAAATTAAATAAAGGATTTCATTGTCTTATATTATGGTGTTCAGATGGATGGAGATATAATTTAGAAACTTA
>Ga0187844_10000047_pt1 | contig 78499 bp, 74 predicted proteins | sample SpaLakP09_SKY_50_FD_134517 | JGI IMG/M metagenome (GOLD analysis project Ga0187844, IMG submission 134517) | Oligotrophic lake water microbial communities from Sparkling Lake, Wisconsin, USA - SP09_SKY_50 | ecosystem: Environmental > Aquatic > Freshwater > Lake | place: USA: Sparkling Lake...
AGGCGACAGACGCAGGCGGCAGACAAGCAGGAGGGGGCGGACCAGCACGAGGGATCTCATGAGAACCAGGGGGCGCACCAGAACGAGGGGGCGCAACAGAACCAGGGGTCGCACCAGAACCAGGGGTCGCACCAGGGGTCGCACCAGGGGTCACACCAGTCACACCAGGGGTCGCACCCATAAAATAACCATATGTTCCCATCAATCCTTCCTTTAAAAATACCCCTAATGTATTACCTCTATTGACAAGACCCCGCATTATGTTTACGTTGTCCGGATTTTGAAAATACGGAATTGCTAATGTAGAGCCTAATGCTAAGGTAGTGCCTCTATCATTACTAGAAAATAAATTAAATAAGTCAAATGGTTTATTATCTTTTACATTCGTGTTTGTAACTGATGTATTTTTATTAACTGTTTCTGGATTTGAAAACATACTTGATAAAACTTTTGATGTTAAATCTGAAGAAGAAAACCATTTTTCCGTAAGTACTCTATTTTTTAAACTAAAAAAAAGCCCCTTGTCAAAAAATTGAAGCTTTGCCAATTCACGAGGTGTTTTCTGAATCACAAAAGTATTTAATGGTATCATTGGATCAAAATATACGGTATCTACATATTTATTTAATTTTGGCTCGACCATGTATGGCACAAATTTTATTTTTTGAAACCCGGGTACATTGGTGGTTAAATATATAACGAGTGTATTTGGAATCGTAATTTGCTTATTTTCTAGCTCATAATTAAATTTCTTTTGTTTGGTTGGCTCTTTTTTTAATATGGATTTTGGGGATGAAGATCTGGCACCAGAACCAGAACTAGGGGCAGAACCAGAAGCAGAACCAGGAGCAGAACCAGAACCAGGGGTAGCAATAGAGGTCGCACTGGGGGGAGCACCAAGGGTCGCACCAGGGATCGCACCAGAACTAGAACCAGAACTAGGGGCAGCACCAGAACTAGGGATCGCAACAAAGGTATTAGCAGGGATCATCGCACCAGGGATCGCACCAGAGTCATAACCATATTTATTTTTAAAACCATTAAACTCTTTTATTAATTTTTTAAATCTCACTAAAATATTATTTTTATATTCGTTCTCAGGAATTTTCTCTATTTGTATTTGTATATTATTTATTTCTTTATTTAAACTGACGATATCATTATTTATCATAGTATCAATAGTATCATTTTTATCATCTTCTTTTTTATAACAATAATATTGTTTCATTATACCCTGTATCAAATTTTCATTATTTTCACACAATAGTCTAAGCATATCAGTAACAAATTTTTCAAATTCATCACTATTTGCTATCCTAATTCTCCATTTATTATTAAATTTGTTTTCATTGTGAAACTTACTATTAAAACTATCAGATGGCTTACATAAAGTGTGATATTGTTTTAAAGCATTGTATAAAGCGTAATAAAAACAATTCCCGTCTCCAGTTACATCTGTTTGAATATAACCGCCAGTATCACTTTTTTGAAACCAATTATAATGACTATAATTTGTGTTTAATAAATAAATATTATTATTACACTTAAGTGAATTTATTATATCATTCTTATGCTTATCACTAATCGAGTTTAACAATATAAGGTTTATGTTTATGTTCGGGTTTTTCAATATTTGTTGTGTAGTGTTTATTTCAATTTGAGAAGCCCAGTACTTATCTTTTTGTGTTAAACCTTTTAAAACATCTATTACATCTTGTTCATCATCTTGTTTACATCCGTTATTAATATATGTTTGAAATAAAGGAATTATCTCATTATACAATACATTCTTAGAAAAGTTATCACTATAAGTACTTGGCAAACTCAATGACAATAATACATCAATTACTTGATTAACTAACACTCTTAATTCATTACATTGGTCATCTACATTAAAAATCATTATACTATATATAACTATATATTATAAAATCAAAATATTTCTATAACTTATTTTAATCAATATATATTTTACTGTACAATAACCAAAAATATCTACGATACAAAAAATATAAAAAATATACAAATATTATTAGAATTATTGAAGAAGTTGGATTCTAAAATTTCCAAATTTCAACAAAAGAAATTCAGAAAAACCAAAAATGGACATTTTTGGTATGTCCATTTTTGAAAATCCCATGGATTCATGTTAAAAACACTGTTTTTTGGGTCATTTTACAGCATAAAGCTCTCCTGGTTTTTTCATGGATAAACAAGCGAGATCATAATTTTGTGAGCATAAATTTAAGAATTTAATTGGGAAAAGGTTTAGGAACTTTTCTGTAAGTATATTAGACTTACAAAATGACTTCATTTGGAGGCGCCGAGGTTCCATTTAAATTCATTTGCGAAGTGTGTGACTATAAAACGTGTCGAAAAAGCCAATACGAACGACATTTATTTACAGCAAAACATAAAAATACTTACAACGACTTACAAAATGGCTTACAAAAAGTTCCAAAAAGTTCCATATTTACATGTAATTGTGGGAAAGAATATTTACATAGACAAAGCTTATATAAACATAAATTGGTTTGCGACTTAAAACCAGAAAACATAACAATGACTATAGAAGAGCACCCACCAGAAAACAATCAATACTCGGGTGATTTTATCCTTGAGCTTTTGAAACAGAACCAAGAATTCAAGGAACTCATTATTGAACAGAACAAACAAATGCTTGAATTGAGCAAGGATAGAAATATTACCAACAACATTACCCAAAATAACACAAATAACAAATTTAACCTGAATGTATTTTTGAACGAGACCTGTAAAGATGCGTTGAATCTAAGTGATTTCTTGGAATCCCTCATTTTGACTTTGACCGATTTTGAAAACTTTGGACCCCTTGGGTATTGCGGCGGTATAAGCAATATTTTAGTCAAGGGATTAAACCAATTAGATATCAGCAAACGTCCGATTCACTGTAGTGATTTAAAACGGGAAGTGATTCACATTAAAAACAACAATACCTGGCATAAAGACGAAAATAAAGAGCAAATGATAAAAGCCATCAAGGCAATCGAACATAAGAATATCAAGCAAATGTCGCTTTGGGGAAAAGCCAACCCGGAATACAAGGATCCAAATCATAAAAAGAGTGACCTATACACGAAACTGATTGACAATAGCTTGTGCGATAGTGACAAGGAAAAAGCACTCAAAAATTACCATAAAATCATCCGGTCTATAGCCAAGGAAATTCTGGTGGATAAATAGGCTGCGCAATTTATTTACATTACTTATATGGCAAATGTAAATAAAGGAAAACTCGATTTTTTCACTTATTCAATCAGTGTCATTTCTGACAATTCTTTCATATATCGCTGACTACAAGTTTCCACCAGTAATCCATTGGCATAAATACCGTAATTCATATAATAATTATCATGATCTAACGCCAAATGATAAATAGTATAAATACCTTCTTTTTCATAAACAACGGTTTTTTCATCCAAACAAGCTGGTAAACGATAATGTTGGTCAGTTACATAAGTATGACCAGTTAATTTAATTGTATTGTCACGCTGTTCATCATCTTTAAATGATTTTACTAATATAGAATGACAACCGGTAATCACCAGATCTTCAAATAATTGCGGATATTTGTTTTGAGAACACAAGTATAACTGGTCTTTTATCTTATCTTTTACTGCAGGATGATGTATTTCTTTTTTACCAATCATATTGATTGCTTTAAATCCATCATTGACAGTTTGTATCAAATCACCCTTGCGCAAATCTTGAATGGGAATATATCCCTTATTTGTAAGAATTTTGGAGTCCTCTTTAAAACACACGATAATGTCTGAATATACATCAAAATAATAAGTTGCTATATCATCAGGGTCTCCAAGTTTCAAATTACCTGGTTTGAGTGCTAGTAAAGGACTAGGACTAGTATATTTTAATACAAGTGGCAAACTTGTGCCAGTTAGAGAGAAAATCAAATCGGTAAACTCGATGGTTGTCTCTACTGTATTATCATAAGTAACTACATCTGAAAAAGGTGCGTCATTATAATACAATTGATAATCTCCGGATTCTAAATATACAATTTCAAATTCTGGAACTGCTAGAGGTGCGTTTATACTCAAACTAAAAGCGGTATTTTGTTTAATTGTATCGGTGGATACATATGCGTCGCCAAAAAAGATCCAATTCACATATGGCGGTGTCGCATTACTTAAAGTATCATGCGCGACTGAACTTGCTGAAGAATAGACTAATCCATAACCACCAAATGAAATCGGATAATAATAATATCCGGTATATGTAAATTGTGCCCAATAATTTAAAGCGTTGTTATAATTTGTGGTAGATAAAAAAGAATAACTCAACATTTGATCCATAGAATAATTGTTTGAAATATTCCAAGTACTCAGGTCTTGATTGAATGAAGACGCTCCGTAAAACATATAACCAAAATTTTGAACGTTTGTAACATCCCAACTACCGAGTGGTTTATTAAAAGAGGTCGCATTTTGAAACATACTATTCATCGAAGACACGCTTGAAATATTCCAATCACTTATATTTACATTAAAATTCGTCGCACCTTGAAACATATTAGACATATAAATTACATTACTTGTATTAATGCCCCAAGTTAGATCCACGCCTGCATTGTTGAAATTCGTCGCTTCGTAGAACATATTTACCATACTTTCAACACTGGAAACATCCCAACCACTTATATCTTGATTAAAATCGGTCGCATTATAAAACATATCAGTCATATCAGTGACACTTGAAACATCCCATAAATCCAACGGTTGATTGAATGAACTCGCTGTTCCAAACATACCAACCATATCTTGAACATTCGAAACATCCCAAGAATTTAATGATTTATTAAATGATGACGCACCATTAAAGACATTTGACAGATATAATATATTTGATGTATTCAAAAGAACAACAACATTGAATGAAGCCGCATCCTGAAACATACTTTGCATAGAAGTAAGACTCGTTGTTTTTGACCCCCAATCTAAAGTAACGCCCCCATTGTTGAAAGCAGACGCGCCCTGAAACATACTCACCGTATCTAAAAGACCAGAAACATCCCAACCACTTATATCTTGATTAAATGAGTTGGCACCGTAAAACATACCATACATAGTTGTTACTTTGGAAGTATCCGCCCATGTTATAGGTTGATTAAAACTAGACGTATTATAAAACATATACCTCATATCAGTAACACTAGAAACATCCCAACCACTTATATTTTGATTGAATAAAGTAGCACCATAAAACATATTTACCATATTTGTAACCTTACTTGTTTTAGAACCCCAATTCAAAGTCGCGTCATTATTATTGAAAGCAGTCGCACCCTGAAATATTTCACGCATATCAGTCACATTTGAAACATCCCAACCACTTATATCTTGATTAAATGCCGGAGCTTCATAAAACATTCCACGCATATTTGTAACATTTGAAATTTGATTCAAAAATGTACCAGTAAATGGCACATCACCATTATTGAAAGCAGTCGCACGTAAAAACATATTTCGCATATTTGTAAGACTTGTTATATTCCAACTACTTACATCATAGTTAAATAAACTATTATTAAACATACTTCCCACTTCAGTAACACTTGAAAAGTCCCAGTTACTTATATCTTGGTTAAAAGCTTGAGCAGAACTAAAAACACTATCCATATTTGTAACATTTGCTGTATCCAAAAGAACAATTTGATTAAATAAAGTTGTCGCAGAAAACATACTATTCATATTAGTTAAATTAGGCGTTTTACCAGTCCAATCTAAAGTTACGCCACCATTATTGTAAGCAAACGCAGCATAAAACATTAAAGTCGCATCTGACAGACTTGTTAGACTCCAATTATTTAAATTTTGATTAAACACGTTATTAAAAACAAATAACTGGCGCACATTAGTCACTTTTGACACGTCCCAGTCACTTATATCTTGATTAAAATTGTTTGTTTGAGAAAACATACTACTAATATTCGTAAAATTTCCAGTCGTACTTCCCCAAGACAAAGGATTTATAGAAGTGCCTGGAGCTCCACCGTTATTAAAAGAACTCGCAGAAATAAACATACCATTAGCATTTGTAACACTGGAAACATCCCAGTTACTGAGATCTTGATTAAAACTGGTCGCATTCGCAAATATATATGACATGTCTTCAACTTTTGAAACATCCCATAAATCTAAAGGTTGATTGAATGAAGTCGCCGAACCAAACATATTATTCATGTTAACTACATTACCTGTATTCCAAGAATTTAACGGTTGATTAAAAAGAGTCGCACCATAAAAGATAAATCTCATAGTTTGAACGTTTGAAACATCCCAACCACTAATATCTACATTCATATTTGAACCATTAAAAGCAGCTTGCATATCTTGTACACCAGAAACATCCCAACCAGTTATACTAGTATAGTCAATACTGGAGGAACTATATTGAAATAACCCTTGCATATTTGTAATGGTTGATAATGTTGGTAAAGAACTTGGAATTTTTGTTAATATAGGTTCTTGACCTCTTGGATATGCTACATAAAAAGCAAAATACAAACTGGTTAAACCTATTTCACCAAAACTATTACATTCAGACAAGTATTCCGCACCAGTAGTGCCATTTCCATATACATAACTCATTTGAGTTATACTTGTTCCTAAAATACTCACATTATAAGTGCCACCGGATGAATAAACATGTGTTTTATCCGCGGTATAATCACCGGTATTATAAGTCGTATTACCATCGCCCCAATTGATTGATGTGATTGTGCCATTAAAAATGGGTAGTACCAATGTAAATCCAGAAAGAAAAACATATGTTAATTCAAGTGGTGATGCCATTATATATATAGATATAAATATATATATAGATATAGATATACAAATATAAATTTTAAATACGAAATAAATACTAAATACATACGAAATAAATACTAAATAAATACGAAATAAATACTAAATAAATACTAAATAAATACTAAATAAATACTAAATTCTAACCTATTTCCCACTTACACAGATTAAGAAATGTAAAACGGCGTTTGAAATGAGAAAAGGTATAAAAGTTTTTTATCTTATTTCACGAATTTCATGAATATAATAAAAATTGATTTTATAATTTCATAATTTTATAATTTCATAAATATATCATTACATATTACATTAGATAAATTTTAATAAAATGGAACAATTACTAAAAGCATTCGTATATATTAGAGTTAATAGTTGGTTTATAATAGAAAATGTTGTAAAACTGGGTATAACTGCTACTAGTCTAAAAGATAGGGATACTCCATATATTACCGGTGAAGTTGAAAGGGGAGAATACATATATGTTATTGAAATACCATTAAATAAGATGAAAATAATTGATAATTATTTGAAAGATTATTTTAAATCACATCACATTTATAAAGGTGGAGGAACTGAATTTTATGATAAATGTATTGTTGATTTAATTGAACCTTGTTTGAAAGAAATAAATCTAGAATATAGAATTTTAACAAAAGAAGAAATAAATTGTATGAATAGATTCGAACGAATTAGAAATATACCAAACGTAACTAAAGTTAAAAATATATTTAATCAAATAAAAATAGAAAATATTATTCAAAAATATAAAGTTAAAAGAAGTAAAAAAGGTTCAACAAACGATGAAATAATATCTGATTTGTCGTGTGTAAATAATGATATTGAACCGAACGAACACCAAAAATATGTATTAGACATGATTGAAGGCTTCTTTACTTCGTATAATATTGGAAAAATAATTTGGGCGTGTGGTCTTGGAAAAGCATTATTAAGTATTTTAATTGTAAAATTAATGAAATTCAAATCAGTCGTCATTGGTGTTCCTGGTAATAATTTACAAAAACAAATTAAAGATGAAATTATAAAAATATTTCCAAATAAAAATAATATATTGTTTGTTGGAGGCGATGAACATGATTGTATTAAATCAACGACAAATAAAAATAAAATTATAGAATTTCTTAATATTAACATTAATACACAACCTAAATTTGTTATTTCAACATATCATTCGTGTCATTTATTAGTTGATCCAGATATTATGTTTGAATTTAAAATTGGAGATGAAGCACATCATTTGGTTGGTATTGAGAGAGAAGATGATAAAGGATTTCGGCTTTTTCATAAAATAAATTTTGTAAAATCATTATTTATGACTGCTACAGAAAAAATGATTGAAACATACATAAATAAAGTATTATATTCCATGGATGATGAAACTATTTTTGGAAAATGTATTGATAGTAAATCAGTGAATTGGGCTATAGAAAATAAAAAAATAACAGATTATAATATTTTAGTTTTGAAAAATACGGAAGATGAGGTTGATGAAATTGTAACTAGTCTAAGATTAAATGTATTTAATAAAGAAATATTTATATCGTGTTATATGTGTTTAAAATCATTCGAAAAATATAGTGATTTAACTCATTTATTATTATATACCAACACAACAGAAGACGCAGAACTAGCAAAAGAATATATTGATGAAATCTTGAAATTGAATATTTTATCGGTTTCAAAAGAAAGAATCTATAATAATGCTCTTCATAGTAAAAATTGTAATGATTTAGATAGTGAGGTATCCAAATTTAAAAATAAACCATATGGTATTATTTCATGTATATATATATTTGGTGAAGGGTTTAATTTACCAAAATTAAATGGTGTATGTATAGCTGGAAATATGCGGAGTGAAATAAGGATCGCCCAGTATTTATTACGACCAAATAGATTAGATTTTGAAAATCCAAATAAAAAAGCATATGTTATTATTCCATATATTGATACAGATGACTGGGAAAATGAAAATAAATCTTATGAAAAAGTTAGAACAATTATTTCACACATGCGTAATGTTGATGAAAAAATAGAACAAAGAATATTTGTTGCTGTTGGTAATAATAGAAAGAGAGAAAAGCCAAACATGATTGAAGAAATAAGAAATGATTATGAAGATTATAGTTTTGAAGAAAATAGCGGTGAGTTAAATAAAATAAAGTTAAGATTAAGATATAGTAAAGCACTATGTTCCAAGTTTACAGAAGAACAAGATGAATATAATTATGTTCGCTGTATCAATTCAAAATTGAATATAAAATCTAAAAAAGAATATATTCAACAAAAAGACATTCATAGTAATTTTATAGCGTCTCCAGAAGAATATTTTAAATCAAAAGGAGTATGGAATAATTGGTATGATTTCATGGGTGTTGATACAACAAAATTTATTGAATCTAAACAAGACTGGATAAATTTTTGCAAAGAAAAAAATATTAAATCATTAGATGATTATTATATTTATTGTGAAGATTATGCTATTTTACCAAAAGAACCAGCTGATTTTTATAAAGATTTTACGAATATTCCAAGTGAATTGGAATTTAATAGAAATAGAAGACGATAAATTTATAGTGATTGTTCTTCTTTGTCATGTTCAATTATCACTTGTTTTTATCACTTGTTTTTATCACTTGTTTTTATCACTTGTTTTTATCACTTGTTTTTATCACTTGTTTTGGTTTTTGAGTTATTTTGTTATTTGTTTGTTATTCGTTTGTTTAACTACTTTTTTCTTTGAAACAATTTCAAATTCGTCTGGTATTTCAATAATATTTTCTATAAGTGTTGGTTTATCACTAACATTATTTTGATATGGAATCGCCTCTAGAACCATTTCTTGAATATATTGCTTGTATAAAATTTCATTTTTTTCATGATTGACCGACGATATTTTATCTACCCATTCTTTTATTTTTAATTGAGATTTTGGAATAGGAATATCTAAATCTTTTATATTTGTTTTATTTAACCATCCCATTACAGAACCATTGGTTATTAAATACTTTCTTAGCTCAGGAATAATATAGTATATGTATTTTAGTTCATAATAATTATTATTTTTATGCTGTAATACGCATACGTGTTTTGAAGCAGTAAAGTTAATATCATAATGGATGTTAAATGTTCCTCCTTGGCCTATTATAATGCTCTCAGTATTTACTTCACAAAAATCAACATATAATTTTTTTGTTTGTGATGAGGAATAAAATCTGTATTTGCCTGTTTCTTTTCCAATATTAGTGCAGTGTTTTTTTGTAGTCAATGTATCACATAAGTCTCCTAATTTAATTAAAGAATATTCTTTACTAACCACTATTTTTCTTTTATTATAAATTTTTCCATCTAATGAACAATTTGTGTTTCCAATAATTTCTTCTCTCGTTGCTTGTGAAACCAACGCATCTTTAAGATGTTTAATATCACCTTTATTTTCAATAATAACAATGTCGCCAAATACTTCAGCAAACTTATCTTCTGTATATCTTTCAACAACTAAATCACTAAATTTAACCTCGGTAGTTTTTTCTTCAGAATTGTCAAATATAACAATTGAAGTATTAGTTGAGGTATTTTCAAATTGATCTTGTGGAATAGTAATTATTTCTCTAACATTAAAATTTTCAACCAAACATTTTCTTAAATCTTTATATGTTTTATCAAAGAATACACCCTGTTTTAAAACACCAATTGCGGTTCCTCCAAATTCCAAAATATCCATCAATAAAATAAGAGAACAACTTTCTTTATCATTTCCCTTTAATCCATAATCTTTTGCGAATTTTTGAATTCTCGCACTAGACGTATTAATTGAAACTTTTGATTTATCACCTTCTTTTTTTTCTTCTTTTTCTTGAGATTCTATATTCTTTAGTTGTTTTTGTCTTCTTATTCTCAATCCTTCATCTGTAATGGTTGGCAATTCATTTTTAATAAATTCTTTAACTTTTTCTTTTTTAATTTGAGCTTCTGTTTTTTTTTTCTTATCACCCCCATACGGTGGATTCGTAAGAGGATATTTATATTTTTGTTCATTAAACTCATCTGTAAATGAATTTTTATATTTTAAATTATTCATATTAGGTAATACACCCGTTAAACAAAAGAATTCTAACCCTGCTGATTTTATAACATCTTCATTCATATCAAAATGTGAAATTTTATTTATTTCGGTACTCCAATTAATTAATTGTGGATATTTTTCATTTAAATAGTTGATGTATCCAGTAGTAAAACCCCCAGAGCCACCAAACATATCAATCATTGATGATATTGTTCCATCAGGATTTATAGATGGATTTAACTTTGATAATATATATTCTACAATATGTCTATCTGTAAAATAAGCACCTAATTCACTAATCGCACTCTCATCTCGACCAATAAAGTATTCATAAATTTTACCTGATAATAATACATTACATGTTTTTTCAATAATAGTGATTCTATTTATTTCTTTTATAAGATACGTAAATACAGAACCCTTAATATTTTGCGGTATTTCGTAGAATAGAAGTTCTTTCAATTCACTATCACAAATTGACTGCAAAACATTTCCAAAAATTAAATCTGCCAATGGTTCATCTTTATTTTCATTTGCTAATTTCAATAAATATGAAAATTCACAATCTGGTTTTTTCAAGTTTACTTTATCTAATAATCCATTTTCTTCTATTTTTTTTAATCCATAAAGTATATTAAACACCTTTAATGCGTTCATACCATATCCAGCACCATTATTTCTAAGATAATTATGAATTTCGTGTATTTTGTCCTTTAACGCTTCTTTATTTGAAACGCTTGCCATTTCAATTTCTAATTTATTCTTTAATTCTTTTTGAGTATCACTCATTTGTGGTGGTTTTATATAGTCTACATTATTAAATATATTTTGTTTCAATTTTTTATTATTTGTCAACGATTCAATTTTATAAATAGGACTATATATTATCGTCTCAAATTCTCTTATAATGTCATTAATATTATGTGTTTTATATTTTTCTTCTAACTCTTGATTGGATAATTTACATAATTTAAATTCAAACAATTCACGCTTGTCTTTATGTTTTTGCGTTTCAATGTGTGATTTATGATGTGAAATTTGGTCGGGACTAGTGTTACAAATGGCGCAAGAATAAGTTTTTTGATTTAACATATTATAAGTTATATAAATATTATATTTTTATATAACTTGCCTTTTTATATTTTTTTAACATAAAAAAAGTTTTTCTAAATAGTTATAACAAAATATAACCTAAATTATGTTTTTATATAATTCCTACTCAAAAAATTATATAATTGTCGTAAAAGGGGGATTCTAAAAATTTTGAAATTTCAACAAAAGAAAATCAGAAAAAGTGAAAATGGACATTTTTAGTATGTCCATTTTTGAAAATCCCAGGGATTCATGTGAAAAACGCTGTTTTTTTGGTCGGTTTACAGCATAAAGCTCTCCTGGATTTTTCGTTGATTTTTGTGTGAGAGCATAATTTTGTGAGCATAATTTTTATAGTTTTAAGTAAAAAGGATTTAGGCATTTTTTTTTATCATACTATGATAAAAATGGATAACTATTTCATGCCAAAAAATGCCAAAAAATGCCAAAAAATGCCAAATATATCTTTGTGACATTTGTGACTTTAAATGCTGTAAGTATTCAAATTTTAAGGTACATAAGAATACACTGAAACACTTAAAAAATGAAAATGATAACAAAATGGTAAAAAATGATAACGATTTAATGCCGAAAATGCCAAAAAATTCCCTATTTACGTGTAGTTGCGGTAATGTTTATAAACATCAATCTGGATTATCAAGACATAAAAAGAAGTGCGAATCAACACATGAAAACATAACAATGACTGTAGAAGAAAAGGAAGATGAGTATGAAAACAATTTTTCGGGTGATTTTATCATTGAGCTTTTGAAACAAAACCAGGAATTCAAGGAACTCATTATTGAACAGAATAAACAAATGCTTGAATTGAGCAAGGATAGAAATATTACCAACAACATTACCCAAAATAACACGAATAATAACAAATTCAACCTGAATGTATTCTTGAACGAGACCTGTAAAGATGCGTTGAATCTAAGTGATTTCTTGGAATCGCTTATCTTAACATTGACAGATTTTGAAAATTTTGGACCCCTCGGGTATTGCGGTGGTATAAGCAATATTTTAGTCAATGGATTAAACAAATTAGATATAAGCAAACGTCCGATTCACTGTAGTGATTTAAAACGGGAAGTGATTCACATTAAAAACAACAATACCTGGCATAAAGATGAAAATAAACAGCAAATGATAAAAGCAATCAAGGCAATCGAACATAAGAATATCAAGCAAATGTCTCTTTGGGGGAAAGCCAACCCGGAATACAAAGATCCGAATCATAAAAAGAGTGACCTATACACGAAACTGATTGACAATAGCTTGTGTGAAACCGACAAAGAAAAAGCACTCAAAAATTACAACAAAATTATCCGTACAGTCGCCAAGGAAATCCTGGTGGATAAATAGGGTGAACTGGGAAATTTATTTCCAAACATTACAGTGTTATTTGGAAATAAATCTAAATTTTAATCGTCTAAACCGACATCTTGGTCTTCATCGCCATCATTATAACCGTCCATGTAATCCTCCGTCATGTTTGCCATTTTGTATTCTTCTCCTTCAATATCTTCGTCGTTTTGTTGTTCTTCCATAAAATCATCCATATATTGTTGAATATTCATATCATTGATATTATTACGATTCTTCTTTTTCACCACATTTTCAATCTCCGCAAATTTTTCCATATATTCGCGTTCTTCATCATATACATCCTTGTCATACGCCACCAATCCCTTTTGAAGACCTTTAGACCATACCCCGAGTTTGTTCATTTTCAACGCGGTATCGGCTTCTCGTTGTTCATCAGTCATTGCCTTTAATCTATCTGTAAAGGTGTACTTTTCGTTTTCTTTGATTTTATACACGACATCCATAATTTCATCATAATTCATATTGATCATGTCTTTATGTTGAACCATCATGTTGATATAAACAGACAATAATTCCGCAATTTTCATTTTCAATTCTTTTTTATTACCCAATAATAAAGTAGATACTGGTTCTTCAAGTTCTTCCTCTATCACCGAATCACCTACAATCAATAAAGTATCGTCCTCGGTATAACGAATATATGAAGTAAGTACCGCAAGTAAATAATTTTCAAATAATAATTTACAAGTGCGTTTATCAAAAATAGAATGTGTGTGTATATTTTTGTAATTGATTTCATTGATATAAGGTGTTTCATTGACCAACAACAAGAATTGTTTAGTATGTTGAATCACTGAATTCAAAACATTGACAATTTTTTTGTCATCATAAAATTTGTTTAGTCTAGTATAATTATCAAAGACAATTTTGGCAATATCAAAACGATGTACAGGCGATAAATCCCAATGATTTGGAATACGAACCTCACCAGGATTTTCTGCGAATTCAGGTTTATTCAAAATCTTATTTGGATATACATTGGAAATATTAACGATGTACTCTTTGATGTAATTGATTGAATTATATGTTGTATCATCATATATATTATCATTTTCCTTATTTTCACCCCATACCATGATATTGCTAATATTTTCCACCATTTTCTTCAAACTATTTTTACTGGCTGATCCATATTGTTCCATAAACGCAATTAGTTCATCCTTCATGTTAGTATTTGTTTTGCTCAAGTAATTCTTGAGTTCTCGCATTTCTTTGGTGTCGTCTTCTACCCCAACATCAAATGTGTCCAAAACGTCATCCAAATGGTTGCTCAATTCAAGTGGCACTAATTTCGCATCACCAATATTCAAAGACGACATTTTTTTAATAATATCACGCATTCTGCTAACCCGCGTTTTCATGCGATCATTCATCGGCACTTGTATAATATTGTGTCGATTCACCAGTTGTAATAATCTCAAAAATTGTTCATTGGTATAATTATGACCGTCATTTTTTAATTTGCGAATTTGTTCACCAATAGAATCACCGAGTGAAAACGCCGGTTTTTCTCCGCATAATCCCATCAAAGCTTCGGGTATAGGGATTAGGGATTTGAATTTACAAAAGGTGATGAATGCTTTATAGATGGTTTCTTCACTGTATTTGTCAGTCAAACCTGGGTATATATTTTTAGAATTTTCTTTACAAAACAAAAAGCATGCTTTACTGATGGCACGAACATCGTCTAAAATATACGCCAATTCAGTGACGTTACTATTGTATAAACCGATTTCGCTATCTTCATTGAAAAAATAGTCAATTGTACTATTTTCACCTTTTTCATTACAACATGCGTTTTCAATATAGGGCTCATTAGAAGAATTATTTAATAATAACTTTTTCTTTTCTACAATTTGTTGTATTTTTTCCTGTAGTGCGAGAGAAAACATTATGATCTTGGATTGAATCACCAATATTTTCTCTCTTTGTCTAGGTGAAGCTCCTTTAATGTCACTCAGCAAAGACGCCTTGAAATCTTGGGAAATATTTTCCACCGTCTTCATTTTAATAGGAACAATCGGTGGTAGAAATTGGCGCCATGTATTCAAATCGTGTTCAACTGGGATCACTTCTACTGGTTTCAATAGTAAGTATTCTATTTTTTCCTTGATCTTTCTCTCTACATCTATATTTTTCAAAAGATGATTGTCAATAAAAAATTTAATTTTCGTCATTATTTTATCTTGTTTAGAGGTTCCCAATGCTGACCAAGGATCAATGGATTTTGCCTTAGGAATTTGAGAGATAATACACGCCATATATTGTAGACCACTGGTATCTCCAGTGCCATCCATAGGATAACCAGCAAAAGACCTGACACACCCCGGAAATGTTCTTCTGGTTTTTACACTCGGAATACTGGTTTGAATACCGACCATGATGGATGCTAATGTCAAATACAAAATATTAAAATTATAGAAACTTTTGTATGGTTTTGTGGTTTGTCCTCTTTTCGCCTTTTCTTCGGCATCTTTATTGTGCTCGCTTTCGGAAGGTAACGCGTCCGCCAATGCCGCACTAGTGATTTTCAATATGAATTCTAATTGATCGTCCAAATTGATTCCCATAAAATCGCTCATGGCGTGAATAATATTCAGCATGAGTTTGGTTTCCGCATTTACAATTTTGCTTTTGGATTTATCCGCTGCGGCTTCCTTGGATTCTTGCTCGGCTTCAATATTTTCCGCGACAATATCACCTGCGTCTCTTTCCAAAAGTTCGCGACTAATGACGCGGAATCCATCTTCGTATCCTTCATCAATATCAAAATCTATTTTGCGAATGACACGACCACTTTGTCCTTTTTTATCTACCCAAGACTCGCCGTCGTCACTCAAACCTCCAATATCTTTGATGATACGGTCAACCGTGATGGTATAATTATCCGGGTTCTGTACAAAAACCGACGCAATGGTATACAAAAAGGTTGGCAATAATTGCGTATTGGTCTTGATACAGTATAACCAGTATTCGTTTTCGCCACCAAGTGTATCGGCTTCTCTCGTGAATTTGGTTTTAAAAGTAATAATGTCATTTTGTCTTTTCACAAAATCATTTTGCCCCAGTATAATGTTGAGTAGTTTCATGTATGGCGAAACAATGATTTCTTCCACATCTTCATCGCTGGTTTTCGCCCCGAGTTTATATTGGGCGTCATTGTATTTCAACATACGGTGTTGCTTCAATTTATCCAATTTGTCAATAATACCTACATAATAATCGTATTTCATTTGAATGCGTATTTGCATATCTTCTTTGGACATTTGGTATTTATAGTCGAATTCATTCATAATTTCCAAATATGCGTCTTTCGTGAGGTCCTTTCTATTCGTATCCATGGACTGACATTTCGCATCATATTTGTCCTGTATAGTAATACAGTTTTGTTGAAAATTACATATCATGTCTTGCTTTTGTCCCACTAATTTCTCATCGACGTTTTCTTTCAATATCCATTGATTATGATCTCTGATATAATAATTCAACTTGTTTTGCGCATTGTCAAAGTAAATGGCGTAATCCCCGGTTTTCACCCGTTTGGCACCGTTGATTAATGTCTCCGCGAGGTAACTCGCTCCTTTTTCATTTAATTTCATTTTTTCCATTAATTTCTTGGTTAAAAACTCGTGAAAGTCCGCTGGCAACATACGTGTTTGATCATTCAAATAATCGTCCAAAATACTGTAGATAGTGCTGTCATATTTACGATCAAAAAAGATAGTCGTATCATTATCCGCTTCCAATTCTTCAATATTTGCGTATTGTTTTGCGATGATTACATTTTCGCATTTTTCATCCGCGGACGACCCCTTTTCAAGTTGTTGTTCGATCCGCGTTTCTTTATCTTCGATTAACTTGTTTATATTTTCGGGAAGCATCAAAAATGTATTTTCCAATGCGACACAATAATTATAAACATTGCCAAAATCTTCCATGACCATTTTCTTTAATAATTCAGAATTGGTCATTTTGATTTCAGTATTGATGTCACTTCTATATACCGATTTATTGTATATATCTGTTACTTCTTGTTTGTTTTTACTTTCATTGATCAACATTTTGAGAGAATTGGCATTGGGTTCGTTGGTAATCCCTTTACCGACTCTTTTCAAGTTTGAAAAATACTTGCTTCGCTCAATAAATTTTTTATTAAATTTGGATATTTTCTCTTGTAAAAAGACACTGATGCTTTTGTACTGCATAAAGGTCAAGTCAGAATTGTAAACAAGAAACGGCTCCATGATTTCAACCACATCTTTCAGGGATAATTTTCCATTGATGTATTTTTTAATTTTTTCAAACAATACTCGTGTTCGTGGAACCACCTTTTCCAAAAATTTCACGTATAATTCGGTGTCACTCATGTCGCGCATTTGTTCAGTTTTATTCATGGTAAAATTCGTAATTTTACTGAAAAATGTATTTTTGTCTTGTTCCATATTTTCTTTTGGTTTTTTTGAATTTGCTTCGTCGTCGTTATCATTGTAAATATCAACCAATATTTTATTGACACTTGTACGATTATTCAAAAATTTCCAATAATTGACAAACATGGTATTCAAATTTGCCTTGGTATAAATACTTGTCCCTGGTAATGATATGTGAGAGAAACGAATGACTGGCTCAGGCAAAGTCACCAGTGAGGTCAATGCGATTGTATCAGGCGATGTCATATCTTCGACATGATATATATTTTTGTTTCTAGATATTTGCGTTGTTTTTAAATGTGTTAATCCCAAATTGTATTTGTCAATGACAAAACGGTTGCTTACCAAAGTTTTATCATGAATCACGTTTGAATATAAATCACCCAAAGTATCAATAATAACATTAAAATTATCCAATACTTCTTGTTCAACAATAACGTCCATTTTCATTTCTGGATTGACATCTTCAAATGGTGTAAATAAGGGATTAATACTTTTGTATAAAGCAACGTATTTATTCTCTCCTGCTTCAGGTAAATTATTTGATTTATAGCCATCAATGATACCTTCTAATAGAAACATTTCTTCCTGGGTTGAACCTTTATAGGCTATATTGTTTTCAATTTCGTCAAATTCATATCCTTCATCCTCCTTATCAAACCCTACCTTTTCATATATTTTTTTCACGTTTTTCGCAACAGGTAATATCCAGTATAGAGATTTTTTAAAACTCATTAAACTGTGAATCAATGGTTTCCAAGAGGCGTTTTTGATGATTACCCCTGTGACATTCCCGTGTCCATCAAATGTTGAAAATTCCTCGCGCAATTGTTTGAAACGCTCAATCATGGTGTGAATATTGGTCAATACCATATTGGTGCGTTGTCTGTCGGGTATAGTGCTCAACAATTCATCCATTAAATCATTGGTCTGTAATTCAATATTGAATCGTCTTTCTTGCGCATCAACATTGATATATTGTTGGATAGCTCCCAATTCTTCGCCAAATTGTATTTCATCCGCTTTTAAAATAAATTCGAGAATATTATCACGGACTTCTACATTTGTTGGAATATTAAATTCCGTTAGTATATCAACCGACTCTTGGTCATATGAATCAACCACGCTTTCCACTTCAGCAGAACGTGAAACCTTTTCTTCATCGCGACTTTGAATACTTTCATCACTGGGTTTCTCTCTAATCTCTATTTTTTCAATAGGAATATCCAATGGAATTCCTTTGTAATCAAAGTTGATGTATATGATTTCCTTCTCAGGATAGATTTTAATTTCAATCATATCTTGTTCTAAATTGGTGATTTCACCGGTCAATATAGCAGGAATGTCGCCGCCAAAATAGATATTAATCCACGTTCCAGGTAAAAGGTTATTTTGTCTTGAATATCCCTTTTTATCATTTCTATAGATGGGAGAAACGGATTCAATATTACCATTTCCTAATAATCCGTCTTCATTGATTTTCAATGTTGTTAAAGTTTCATCTTCTATATTGATTAATTTAATCAAATGGTTATCTATATAATCAATGATGAATTTATTGTTGTTTAATATTTCATTTGTGGGGTCCTTGATTTTAATGACATCGCCTAATTTTAAATCAGGGGATACACCTTCATCGTCTTCTTCCGTAGATTCATTCTCTTCATCATCTTCATTCTCTTCATTCTCTTCATTCTCTTCTTCATCATCATTCGTTTTTTCAGATGATGATTCAAGATCTTCTTTTTCTTCCGATTTTGAATCAGAATCTGGCGTAACATCAAGTTCTTCGGAGGACGACAATGATCCGAAATCTATTGGTTTATTTAAATCAATGGGTTTTCTTTGAGACTTATCATTTTTTGTTATTTTTATATTTTGTTTTGTTGAATTGGTTGACATTGTCCTATATTTATAATAGATAATTTTATGAATGAATAAACTGAAATTATCTATAAGTGTCTAAAGATTTACTCATTTTTAGTAATCTTCCGGTGGATTTGTAATTAAATTTTTTAATGTCAAGTCTTCAAATGTTGCGTTTTTATCTGCTTCAAAAAAATAATTCATATTTCGTACATATTCACCATCGGCAAAGTCGGCTGCCCCACGAGTCATTTTTATTTTTTGAAAGAATTCCAATGATTGAATCACATAATGATTCAAACGGATAATATTATCGTCTCGCAGGGTTCTTTCATCGTCATAAAAATTGACTAAACCATGGATCCATATATGAGAACTATTGGGGATTTCTTTTGTTTTAAATATATATTTGGAATCTTTGTTTATAATATTTTCTTCTCTGTGGGTGATTGCTGTTCTAATATCTGGGGGTTGTTTTAAAACTCCATCACTACCAAACATATACCAACAAGAATATATTAAATGATATTGTTCAAGCGATTTCAATTCTGTTCGTAATTTATGTTTCATTCCAAAATAAAACTCGTCAATATCGCACACCATTAACCAGTAAGTGTTGTCTCTTAATTTTTCGCGGTCAAACATATCCTTATAATATTGTTGTTGCCAATGTTTTTGTGCGCCATAAAAATAAGTCACTAAACCCTTATCCATATATTCTTGTAAAATTGTCATAGGATTATCGGTACTTCCATTGTCAATTAAATAAAAATGGTCGGCGCCTTGCCATAAGTAATGGTCTAGCCAGACTTTCAAATTCATCGTTTCATTTTTAAATATGGCAATTACCGATAAATAATGCATTTTATTTATATTTATAAATTTATAAAGTGAAATATTTATATTACTTTTACAATAAAATACTTTACCAAACGATATAAATATTTTTTATGAATAAATGAAAAAGATGTCACAATATGTTTATAAATTAAATGAAATCCCTGGTTTTACCGAGGTAGTGACAAATCAACCATACAACAATTTTTTTAAGAAAATAGTAAATGTTACCGACACAAAAACGACAAAGAATCAACACTATAAAATCATTTCGTATGATTCGGCGTATTTAAATAATGATCACGTTCTTACTTATGGAATTTTTCGTTCAGTGGTTTTAAATAGCGTAAATGATGCGGTTTCCTTTTTTCCACCCAAAAAAATGAATTTTACATATTTTTATAAAAGAAATCCTGATTTTAATCAAAGTAATATAGTTGTCCAAGAATTCGTGGAAGGCGTCGGGGTAAATTTGTTTTGGGACCCCACTATTGGTCTTAATGGTGGATGGGAGATTTCTTCATTAGACGATGTAGGCTGTCATATATTGTATTCCATAGAAGACAACAAAAGTCTGCGGGATATTTTCATGGATATCATACACCTGAAAAATGTAGACATTGATTTACTTGAGAAGCGTTTTTGTTATCATTTTGTGATTCAACATCATGTATTTGGTTTAATCAAACATCTCCAAGAGCCACAGCTGTTTTTAATTCATGTTTTTGAAATTGTCAATACAGGTGATCATAGTGTGAATGTTTTTACAATTGATATTGACAATCGTGGTATAAAGGAAAACCCCAATTTTACGCATGTGAAATTTCCTAAAGTGTATGATTTTACATCATACCAACAAATAAATGATGATTTCACCAGTATTCCGTATACTACTATGGGTCTACACTTTACAGATAAAACCGGCAGACAGTGTAAACTAATCAACCCCAATTATGAGTATGTCAAATATATCAAAGACAGTAATATGTTTGATATAGATATATTTCGGCATCAATACATTTATTTGTGCCTTAGAAAAGAAGCGGGAAAAGTGATAGACTATTTAACCAATCATTCCTTTAACCGAAAACATTTTTTATTTTTCAAGAAACACTTGTATTTATTTACACAAACCTTGTATTTGAATTATATTTATTGTTATGTGAAAAAAGCAATCAAATTAACTACATATAGTGATATATATCAATTACACTTGAAATTACTTCATCAAAAATATATCAATGAATTGAAGCCCATCAAAGAAAATATCAAGAAAAAAACCATCATTGACTATATAAACACATTAAGTCCCGAAATGTTAATGTATTTATTGAATAGTCCATACTTTGATTCTTTTCATACAAAATGCGAATCTGGAGTTTTGATGGAAAATTAAAATTTACCCAATATTGTCTCATATACATTTGTTGCTAAAGAAATACTGATTAATAAATTTTGTTTTACCATTGCCATATCCGCGGGTTCTTTATAAGCAACCCGAATAACACTATCGATGTCATGTGGGTGCATTTTCTTAAATCCGCAAAAGGTCATTGTCTTTGCTTCTTCAAAGAATTTCGTATACAACATGTATTCTATGATTTTACCAATGGTGTAATCCTCGTTTTCCAAAATAACATCATAAGAATGTTTCATGGTATTTTCCGATTCGCTTATTTTTATGGCGTCTGTTTCAATGATGGTTTTTAAATTGTCTAAACGAGTCATAATAATTTTACATGCTTGTTTGATTAAATCTCGATTCGAAAAGACGCCGATTGTTTGTATCGTGAAATCAAAACAGTCTTTTTTGACAATACGCTTTCCTTCTAATAATTTCCAGTTATCCGATTCAAATTCAATATCGTGTTTACTTAATCTCCTGTCTTTCCATTCCTGTTTTTTCTTGTCTAATTCTTTTTCCATGTAAACATCATCTACTGTGAAACCATAAGAACAACAAGAGACGACATTAAACATACCGTCGGTTTTCGCATTGTTGATTGAAAACTCACATGTCATTTGTAGTTTTTCTCCTGGAATATTTTCTGATATTTGTGGGCGTAATCTGACAAAATCAATATAATAACCCATATCATTTGGTGGAAATATATTATGGGTATCTTTAGACGATAAATATTCGTTTGTCAACATATTTTTAATTTTGAAATGTTCAGTCGTAATATACATAATGGTGTCACTTGTGTTTTCCATATTGACCTCTAATAAATAATTTTTAAGAGGGATTTCAATATCATCAATATGTATTGGAATACAACTTAAGCGTTGTTTGATAATTTCGTTATTAAAACGAGTCGTATTTACCAATATTTTTGATTTGTTGTCTTCATTTGGTGATGTTTTAAATACGACCGTTGGAATATCGGATAATACAGTTCTGCGGATGGCATTTGCTAAACTCACATTTACACCACTTAAGGTAAATGTGAGGACGCCTTCTTTTTCTACAATTTTATCGATTTGTGGATTCATCTTTTTGTTATCTGGTATAAGCTATTATAATAATATATTTAAACCTTTGTATTTATTTAATCAATTTTTTTAAATATTATTTATTTGAATTTTAAAAAAAATGAGTTAAAAAAACAATTTGAATACCTAATTATACATTAATGAGTTCTATTTTATATTATTCTAATTTTTGCGAACACTCAAAAAAATTATTACAGACACTTTCAAAGACACAAGTAAGTAAAGATATACATTTTATTTGTATTGATAAACGTGTCAAAGATCAAACTGGTAAAATACAAATTGTTTTAGAAAACGGTCAAAAAATAGTCATGCCTGAAAATGTCACTAAAGTGCCAGCCTTGTTATTATTGAATCAGAATTATCAGGTGTTGTATGGCGATGGAATCTATAATCACTTAAAACCGCGACAAGAGGTAGTTACCCGGCAGGCGACAAGTAATAACATGGAGCCTATGGCGTTTTCATTAGGGGGGGGAGGTGGTTTTGGGGGAATCGTTTCCGATAATTATAGTTTTTTAGACATGGATCATGAAGAGTTGAATACAAAAGGGGCTGGGGGTATGAGACAAATGCATAATTATGTGCCGCTGAATCATTCGGATATAATTACTACACCCAAAGACGATTTTGATTACAAAAAGGAAAAAATATCGGGCGAATTAACCGTGGAACAATTACAAAAACAGCGAGAACAAGAATTATCTAATTATGGACCTCAACAACAAAGAAAAATATAAATTATATGTTTAATCCATTTAAAAATATAATTCATGTATAACATAATGGCGTCGTCAAGTGTTTTGAACGGGTTTAACAATCATTTTATGGAATTTGTGGAAGATATTATTCGAATATTTCCAAATGATGTAGATATATTATCAGCTAAAAATTCTTTTACATTAATTCGAAAGGCAAATCCTAAATTAATTATAAAAATATGGCAAAGCTACGTGGTGGATAAATATGCGGCACAAATAGAGTCGGGAGATATTAGTTTTTTCTTGGATAAAGATTACGGGGAGGATTTAACAAATGCGCAAAATTCAGGGCAAATCATTGAGGCTATTAATAGATTAAGAAATCCGATAAAAATGATGACACCGGATGAACAGGCCAAGACAATGAAGTATATCCAAAATCTCAAGAAGTTATGTGTCATGTATCATAATATGTAAAATCCGATGTAAAATCCGATGTAAAATCCGATGTAAAATCCGATGTAAAATCCGATGTAAAATCCGATGTAAAATCGCAATTATAGATAATTTATGTGAAGTTATTATTTATTTTATAATCATATATTAGTTGGTATGAAAATACAAAACGGGGGTATTATTATAAAAGATAAACATCACGAAAGAGCATTTCATTATTTTATTCAAAATCGTGGTTATTTACAAATAATAAGTAAAACAAGTAAAATAAATATTTATATTTAATTTAAACTTAAATATAAAATCTTTTGTAAAAGTATGTCCGAGGAAATAAAACAAATTCCAGAAGAATTTAAAAAAGTCGTACCAGATTTTATCAATGATATTAAAACTACATTTCCTGAATATAGTCCCATAATCAATCAATGGTGGGTTTCCGACGCATGTGATGAGGCAGAGTTGAGTTTCAAAATAGAAAAGGTCTTTACTCATTGTCTAGGTATTTTCCCCGAAAGATTTTTCGATATTTTGTATAAAAACGCAGAAATTTTCAATAAAGATTCCGATATAAATACCGAGTTTTTGCCCGGACTAAGTTTCAAGTATTTGTGGAATTGTGACATCAGTGACAATACTAAGGAGACTATTTGGAAATATTTACAATTAATATCGATTTCGGTGATTGGATGTGTGAAAGACCAAAGTGCTTTTGGTGATTCGGCAAAAATATTTGATTCATTGAATGAGGATGATTTTAAGGGTAAATTGGAGGAGACTTTGGAAAAAATGCAAAATATGTTTGACAATAATTCATCTGGCGAAGGTCAACCTGGAAGTGGTGAAAAAACAAACATGCCTTCCGTTGATGAGCTTCATGGACATATTTCCGGAATGTTGGGTGGTAAATTAGGTGATTTAGCTCGTGAAATCGCAGAAGAAACCGCTGGAAATTTAGACATGGATTTTGAAAATGTCACAGACGTAAAGGATGTATTTCAAAAGATGTTTAAGAATCCAGGAAAGTTGATGAGTATAGTTAAAAATGTGGGTGATAAATTGGATTCAAAAATGAAGTCGGGAGAGATTAACCAGTCGGAATTAATGAGTGAGGCAACTGAAATCATGAATAAAATGAAAAACATGCCGGGAATGGAGGATATACAGAGTATGTTGGGTAAGATGGGAGGATTAGGAGGATTGGGAGGATTAGGTGGATTAGGAGGATTGGGAGGTCTAGGTGGTAAAAATGTAAAGGTGAATACTGGTGCAATGCAGGCGCAAATGGATAAAAACATGCGGATGATGCAAAATAGCGAAAGAATGAAGAAAAATCTGGAGATCCGTAAGATGACAAAAGCAACAGCAGTAGAAAACGACAAAAATGTTCAAGAAAAGCCGCCATTGACAGAAAAAGAAATAGAGGATTTAATAAATAGTATTCAGCAAACATCTGGTAAAGCGGAAAAATCACCGCGACTTGGGTCCAATGGAAAAGCGGGTGATAATGGAGGAAAAAAGAAAAAGAAGGGTAAAAAATAAATACAATAAATACAATACATACAATAAATTAATACATAAAGATTATTTGTATTACTTTATATTTATAAGACAACTAGAAAATATGACAAAAAGAATCGCAATATATAATAGTTTACCATGCCATTATGAGATGTTTGGTTATATTATATTTTATTGTTTCATAAAAAAGTATACATTAGAAATATTTACCGAAAGATTTCTTGACATAGGGTGGTTCAAATTTTATACTAGAGTATTTGAAAATGAGAATTTCAATATTATATATCGGGATTGTATTGAATTTGAAAATAATGAGAAACGTAATAATTTTGATTTAATATTTTTAACAACTGATGATGATGAAGGTTTAAAGTATGAATGGATGAATAAAAAAGTGGTGTGTATTAATCATTATTATAATTGTAGAAGAATTGATTATTTTCATTGTATAGGAGTTCGCCCTTTTATAAAAAACCAAATAAAATGGGGATTACCATGTATTCCACTATTATATAAATCAAATAAAATAATAGATCCTGATGTTATGAATGTATGTATGATTGGAGGGGGTAATTTAGATAGTAATTTATATAATATAAATTTAATCAATAGACTCAAAAGTAATAAAAAAATAATCATACATGTCATTACACGTTTTGCTACACATAAAATGATAAGTATTTTAAAAAGAAAAAATGATAATATAGATATTCGTTTATATCAACTTTTGAATACAGAAAATATGTTTTCATTATTGCAATCATCAAATTATATATTGACTGACGCCACAATGAATAATGATCATAATATTGGATATAGTATGACTGGATCGGTGCCACTTGCGTTTTCATCATTGTCACGATTAATTATATCTAGTCATAATAATAAATTATACAATTTTTCATCGGCATTAGAATTTGATTTGAAATCAAACGAAGACATTATATTAGACGATATTAAAAATGAAACATATGATTTAATAAGTCAACAAAGAAATGAGTTAATTAAAATGTTTCATGACAATGTTGATGAAATTATAAGTATCAATGAGACAATGAATGATGATGAAGTGTATAATTATTTGTTAAAAACACGACCTATTTTATAAAAAATTATATAATATAATAAATAAAATTATAAAAATTAAGTAATCCTATATTATATATAATGACATCCTATATTCCATTCTGGTCTAATGATCCAACAGTTTTATTTAATAAAAAACATATATTGGAATTATTTCCTCAAGAGGGTATGACATTTGACGAAAAATTAAACGCAATGACTCGATTAATTATATTATTGTGTATTTTAGGATTTATGATAACTCGATCTTATCGTTTTTTATTAAATGGTGCGATATCTTTATTAATTATTTACATGATGTACAAGAGTCAAAAACAATTGATTGTTAGTGAATTAACAAAAAAAACTGGCGATAAAAATAAAGAAGGATTTTCAAATAATTCAGCATCATACAATAAAGACGATACAATAGATGCCTCGCTTAAAATCATCAATCCAGAAACATTAAAGACATATTTAAAAAGTGATTTTGAGGAGGTGAAAAAAAACAATCCACTTGGTAATGTATTGTTAACTGACATTATGGATAAACCAACACGAAAGTCAGCACCACCTTCTTTTAGTACAGAAGTATATGAGGATATTAGCAATAATACAAAAAAAATGGTTCAAACATTAAATCCTGGTATTAAGAATACGAATCAACAATTGTTTGGGGATTTAGGAGAAAAATTTGAATTCGACCAGTCAATGTGGCAGTATTATTCAAATCCAAATACAAAAATACCAAATGACCAAGGTGCATTTGCCGATTTCTTATATGGTGATATGCCATCATGTCGCGGTGGTGATGATATTGCTTGTGTCAAGGATAACTTTAGGTATAATTTGTATTAAACGTTGGATATTTTGGATTTTGGATATTTTTTCAAAAATAAAATAAAATGAAATAAAAAGAAATAAAATGAAATAAAATAAAATAAAAAGAAACGTATTTAATTATGTTTCTTTTTGTTTAGTAAAAAATAATGTAATATATATATAAATATGGCAAACGTCTCAAATTATACTTTTGAAAATATGTCCAGAATTGGCAATGATAGTTGCTATTTAGACCAAGAAACCATCCAAAACAATAGTTCTTGTAATTATTTGTTACAAAACTATTTTGCGAATGATTGTAGCATGAAAACTCCGATTGATTTAGCAACAACTCAACCATGTGTTTTCTATAAAGGCGGTTACAACGTAGGTGCTGGTGGATGTAATATAGACGAAAATTCGAATTTGACTATAGGAACCATACAAACTCATCCAAAATGCCGTATTGATTTGTTTCAACGCCCATTTGCGACTGTACCATTTATGGGAAGAGGATCCGTTGATCCTATTTTAGAAGCACAAATTCAACAAGGTGAGAATATTACCAACAAAAGATCTGTAACAAACTTACCAGAAAAGAGTTACTTGCAATATAGTCAAACTCCATTATTACCTGATGTGAAACAAAAAATCGAAAATCCTGCTTATTGTGTTGAAAGTGTAGCTTCTGAGGGTTGGGTACGTGGAGGTGTGCCATCTCGTGAATTAACCCGTGATCGCGAGTATTACAATTCTAAGGGTAGAAACACCAATATGTAATAATTCAATCAGTATCCTGTATCCTGTATCCTGTATCCTGTAAATAAATAATACAATTTTTGTATTGTTGTATTATTTATTTTTATATCTTAATCCCTAAAACCTAACATTTATTTCAATGAGCCGACACACATACTGTAAATAAGACGTGATTGGAAATATAAAATAGCATATGTTACTATTGGAATTAACGACATAAAAACGCTACTAAAAGTTATTTTCTTAAGATTAAAAAGATGAATTAAAGCTGCTAAAATAACAAATAAATAAGCTAAAAATACAAAAACAAGAATAAAAAAATAATATAAGCACCATTCTTTGCCTAAAGGACTGAACAAAGTATCCATCAAGTCACCCATTATAAAATAATAGGAGAAAATATTTTTTATGATTTTTGTTTATTATCATTTAGAAAAATATCTTTTTAGTAAAGTAAGTAAATCGTAAATTATGTATAATACAAAAATAATATGTACATATTTTTATTATGACGCAGAATTAAAAAAAAAGATTCCTAGTGAATTTACGGATTTGAATTTAGATTTACAGGTTGACCAAGAGAACGCCAGTATATGTGACTTGATTTATCAGTCAGATTATTTACAAATATTTGGAGTTGTGGAATTTGATTACAATACAATAAATAATGAAATGAAAAACATATATGAAACCGACGGCGTAAAATTAAATTCTAAACTACAAGAATGTATGAAAAGGGCTGCGGCTATGTTTTTAAGTGAAGATTTAGAAGTAGGATTTATGGTTCTTTTTTCGTATGATTATTTATTTGCGACACATTTGTGTATTTGTGACGTTTTAAAAAACGGTTCAATACAAGAAAAATATTTGGATTTACTTACAAAATTACTATCTCACTAAACTCACTATCTCACTAAATTAGTTTTTGTATAAAAATAATATTATAAGTATATAATAATATGGCATCTACCAGAAATTTAAATACACCCGGAAATTATAATTTAGAACAAAAACAATACAGAGATATGGAAACTTATACACTTTATCCTAATTCTCAATATGGTGCGGCATATAGCACAATGTTACCAGGAAATGGAGTGAATCCTGGTCAAGTACCATGGAATAAATTATCAAATAACGCAGTTCAGATTGAATCCTTTTTATTTGGTATTAATTCAACCAATTTAGTTCAACCACAAGCACCTTTAGTGCCTGAATTGAAAACATTAGAAACCGCAAATTTTTTCGAAAGAACACCCGTTTTTATTCCAGAACCACTTGTTGTAGAAAAAAGTCAGCGACCTTTTCCTGTGCCTTAATATTAGTTTTAACTTTATGTAAAAATAATATTATCAATTATGAAAGTATGAAAATATGAGAGTATGAATTATTCAGAAAAAATCATGTTACGCCATACTTTTGCCCTTTCTGCCCATGTGCTCCTTTCCGCATATCTTCTACCTGTATATCTTAACACATCCTTATGTTCTTCTGTAATCGTAAATAATACTTCTAATTCTTCGCCCTCTTTTATTGGAATACCATAATCTTCCATAGTATTTGTTAAACCGGCTACTGGGAAGTAAACACATACCACTTCTGAGCGCAACATTTCAAGAGCAGTAATACATGATGTTTCGGGCCAATAACTTGGGTATAACCAATATTCACCAGTTGACATTAATTCATATAGGGCATTCCGACCTAATCTACCCAAATGTTCAATACTTGGTGTTTGTTTAATGTATTCCAACATTTTTTCCTCTTCTGGATTTTTGGGGAAATTGTTGTAACTCGAAATTTTTAATTGCGCATATGGATATTTTTTCAATATTTCAGGCCATAATTGTAATAATCTACCAAGACCTCTTTCGGCACAAGACGTATAAATAAACCGTTTTGGCACTTTTTGATTTAATGGATATGTAAACATTTCATTGATTATTCCATTGTTTATCGTGACAATTTTATCCTTAATGTCTGGATATTTATCAGCAAATAAATTCTTATGCCATTCTGTTAAACAAACCACATTTGTAATTCGACTATTCCATTTTTTAATAATATCAACCTCACCTAAAAAGTTTGACCCGTATGCGTGGAAACATGTATCATGCGCCCATATATATAATTTATAAAACGATAAATGTTGAAAATATAATTCTAAAAATCCGACATATCTTGACACAATAATTGTATGTATTGCGTTTTCTTTGAAAAAAGTGGGAAGATTAAATAAATGTATGTATTTGATATTATCTACAGTTTCTTCTTCTACATCACCGCTCACATATATTTCATAATCTTTTGGAAAATTCTTACTCAAATAAGAAACCGCTGTTTCAGACCCACCTAATGCTTTTGTCAAACTTGTTGTTTGATTCCATTTTTCACCCGACCATCCAGAAAAAAACAATATTTTCTTACTTTTTTTACATTCTTCAACTGAAAAGTGTTTATTATCGGTTGTTAATACATTCATATGAATATCAAATTGTTTATATTTTTCCATAAAATCATAACTAGATATTGGGTAACCGTTTTCTTCTAAAAATTTGATGTAGTCATTAAATAAATTAAAAAATTCATTTTTTTCATTTTCAGGAATATGATCAGTAAAAAATTGTAAATTAAATAATAAACACCTAATAAAAAATTCTTGCATTCCCCTCATTTTTTTAATAAATATAATACGAAACATATGTATACCACTATTATAACGTCGTGTTTTTTCTGCGACGATCAATACATAATACGGAAGCAAAAATTGTAATATTGTATTATCAACAAATAATTTGTCGAGTACCGCAGTAGTTAAATAACGATTCTCCATAAAATCTTTAATTAAACTATAATAAGAATAAGCAACTTCATTCATATTCTCACAACAATAATGTTGAATTAAATGAAATAAACCTTCTCCCCTTTCATTATCATAACTAAACGATTTTACACAATAATAGAAACCATTTTCAGGTTGTTTTAACATTTGATAACAATGATTTAATTGAATACAGCAATGATATTTTTCCTGAGACCAATTATCATGGTTGAGTGTTTTTTTATACCATATGATGGCGTTTTCAAAATCACCATGGTCTTTATAACTATTCGCACAATAAAACGCATATCTGTTATATAATGTATCCTTTTTTTCAAGACACTCGTAATATGCTTTTTCCAATACTAGTGCGTCTTTCAAATATTTGTCTGGATTGTTTGTATTTCTATCACCGGATCTTCCAGAAAGTGTAAAATAATCTCCTTCTATTATATATCGTGATGGTTTATGTTCGTGAGGAACAATGACCTCATGTAAAACACCCACGTATAACCATTTTTTTCTATTGTTTACCATTAAAATTCGTCCATACATATTTTTATCAATAATATTACCAAATTGAAACATATATTCGTCGTGCTGTAATACATCTGGTAATTTAAAATCACCAACAATTTCATCGTCCGCATCAAATATTAAAACATAGTCGGTTTTTTCATAAGCACACATAAGTGCCTGAGTTCTATTATATCCAAAATCTTTCCACTCATGCTGAAACATTTCACCTGGTATATTTTTTTCTTTAAAAAATGTTTCAATTACTTCTATGGTATTGTCGGTTGAACCTGTGTCCGAAATTACCCAATAATCAAAATTAACTTTAGAGAATAATTTTTCTAATGTTTCTCGTATAATTTTAGATTCATTTTTCACAATCATATTTAAACATATTGTTTTTTTTGTGGTTTCTTTTTCAGTAATAACCAATTCAACCATATTTGTTTATTTATTATAATTTTTAATATATTTAATTTGTTTTAACAATATATTTATTATTTCAAATTTAGTTGTTTGTAAATATTTGTAAAACAAAATAGTTACAAATTACGACACTATCTAATACTCGGGCACATGTTTTTTGAACAAACACCCCTGACTGGATAAATCTCGGATTTCACTTGTAATAATTGCTGGATTTTGATTTAAACAATTTGACATCCATATTTTTATGATACAAAAATTTTTTTTAGGAGATATAGTTATCCCGGTTACATTCGCAACAAATGACTCTTGACTACTTATTGTTTCACCTACTAATAAATATGTTAACTTACGCCAAACATCATATACATTTTTATTTGAAATCTTGTAAGAAAAACACCCACCATTACGGTTTCGCGGGTCTTCCCAGATTGGTTTAATACCGTGACGCATTATAAATAACATACAATTTTTAACTAAAACCTCTGGTAAGGTTTCTATAATAGCAATGGTCCCTTCTACAGTTTCCATATCATATATTACCTTGTAACTGTTAATACTCCAATCAGTGTCATGAGGTAAATGCGCCCACAAAGTCCATTTATCTAATAAATGATGATATTCGGTTGTTTCAGGTGGTGTGTCTGTCGCCATTGTTGGTTGGGGAGTAACCATATAATGTATAATATTTATATTTTTTTATATTGTTTATTAATTATTTATTATTGAATTTTATTTTCTTTGATTTTTTCATAACTTTCATTGCTACTATTTTCACTTTCACTTTCATCTTTATTCATAACACATTCCTTATATGGATTATCTCCATTACAGATGACTTCCATTATTTCATATTTGTCCTCATATAAATGTAATACATCTCTTTCACATAAATGAAACATATTCGCGCTTTGGTCGATGATGTTTAATTTATATTTACAAGTTTCGGGTTTTTGATAAACCCCGTATCTTGAATATAATAAAAAGCAAATAACATATTTGTCTATTTTATTATTTGCTATATAATAATTATTCCCATTAAAAAATAAATTTAAATCATAATTTATTTGTTTTAAATCATTTTGAATATATAAATCAACCGATATAAACATGTATTTACACAAAGTATATTTAAATGAATTATTTTTAATACCATCTGTATTATGGATAATTATTTTATTTTTTCTACTCGTTTGTGGCTCAGGATCAGAATATATGATAAATTTACAATAATTGGGTATGTCATAATACCAATATGAGTTGTCTTTATTAGATGTAATAATGGATTGATTGTCTGAAATAATTTCTATATTATCCTCATCATATTTTTTAGATATATATTTCATAAATCCCAGTAATTTTGTATTATTATTTATGAATTGTAAATATATGTTTTTTATTTTCATTTCAAGAAAACTATATACGTATATACAATAATAGGAAAGATTTATTAATAGTTTCATGTGTTGTTTTGGAAAAACATTTGACATAAATAAATGTAGTAAATACGCACATGTAATGAGTTTTAAAAACATATTATATTATTAAATATATATACATGTTTTTATATTGGTTTTATTAATATTTTTCAAATTCAAATTCAAATTCAAATTATAATGTAAAAAATCTAATAAGAAGCAAAACTTTCATATTGTGGAGATGATGTTCCAATTGGGGGTTTTTTTGAATAAAAAGTCGTCATAATTGAATTGGTAGTTGTGGGTTCAGGAATTACGCTTGTCTTTGAATTAGATTTTTCAACTTTTTTATCGTCATCTTTATCGTCATCTTTATCGTCATCTTTATCGTCATCTTCATCATCGTTTTTTTCTTTTTTATTTTGTGCTATATGCTTATTCGTTACTGTATTGCTGTTTTTTGAAAATGGAATACACACATATTTGCTTAAACCATGCTTTGGATTTTTTTTTTCAAATACTAACTGGTCTCCTTGTATTAGTGTTTCGGATGGTTCATATTTTTGTTTTATTTGTCCGCTTGATACACTCATGCCAAAAATATACAATAAAGTAGTAACAATTACACCAATAAAAATTAATGGAAGTAAAACAAATATCCATGAAATTATTCCTAAATTTTTTTCACATAAATAATTTAATAATAAAGTAATCATTATTGTTACTATGAATTTTACAAGTGCCGTATTGTATAATCTTAAATATAAATCAATAACTATTTGAATCATTGAAAAAATAAAATATATTAGTGCGGGCGTACATAGCTCAAACATTTATACTATATTATACGCATAAAAAAATTATGTCTCTAATTATCTTTATCTTGTCTAATAAAAAAAAGGTTCTCCGTCTTTTAAATAGCCGATTTTATTACCAGGATCGCCGTTTTCATCTACGGAATATATATTACCGTTTTCTTCATTTTCTGTATAATATGTAACATCGTCTATTTCTATTTCAAAAACTTCTTCATCCTCAGCATCTTCCTCAGCATCTTCCTCAGCATCTTCCTCAGCTTGTTCTTCTTCTTCCAATCTTGCGTCTGCTTCTTCTTCTAAGCTTTCCACAGCTTCCTCTTCCTCTTCCTCTTCCTCTTCTTCTTCCTCTTCTAAACTTTCCGCGGCTTCTTCTTCCTCTTCCTCTTCTTCTTCTTCACCATCTTCTTCCTCTAAGCCCGCGACTGTTTCTTCCTCTACGCTTGCGACATCTTCTTCTATACCTGCGTCATCTTCTTCTTCAGATTCATCATCTTCTTTTACATCAGGTTCATTTTTAGAAACAACAATATTTTTACTATCATGATTCAAACAAAAGAAATTATCAATGGTGCTTTTCGTCACACCCGATTTATTAGAAATGTCGTCATGTATTTCTAAAACAATATTTTCTTTATTATTGGAAAATTCTTTTTTTATTTTTTCCAATTCGTTTTTATAATATTCCATTTCACTTTTACATTTTTCAAGTTCATTGGTTAAGTGTTGAAATGTAAAATCATACATTAATTTATTAATACCATTACGTATAACACAACCAACTTCATTTATAACATTCTCAATCTTTGTATTCATGGGTATATTTTATTATAATAAATTTCGTTTAATACAGTTTAAAAAATATTTAATATTTATAGGTATAAACAAAATGGACAACATTAGTTTTATAAATAAAGACGAGGTGAGCGAAAAAATAAACATGATTATGCGCCAGACTGATTATGATTATGAAACAAGTTATTCTAAATTAACTGAGGCACATTACGACCACATTAAAGTCATCAAGGCATATTTAGGGATTACTGAAAAAAAAGCACCGGCACAAAAAACAACCTCAATTAATCAGGAAATTTATAAACAACTTAGGCATAAATTAGATGATTCTATGAAATCATACAATCATAAACAAGAAGAAAAACTCAAAACCGAGATTGAAGAAAATACGATTCGCCTTAAGGATTAAATAAATAATATAATAAAATTTTATTGTATTATTTAGAACATAGAATGTATAAACTACAACCCAAACTTCTCACTTAATATACTGTTTTTAGTTTGATTCTTTTTAATTGTCGCCAACTTATTCTTTGCCTGGTAATTATTCGAAGGAATAATTTTATTATTTATTATAAATTCATCGTTGTCCTCGTGGAATTCGGGTAATATGCGTGTAAGCGGTTTATCTACAATTAAAAATAAACGATCCGTTTTTAATATTGACCTGTATTCTTGTATTGTTAGTGACCCATAGTATTTTTCCAACATGTGATGAGGATCTGGTGCTGGTTTTATATTTTTCGTATAATTATAAACTTTGGAATAAATATGATTTAACAAATAATACCTTTCAAATTTAGTAGACGTGTCTATACCCTCACTCATTAAATGAGCGGTTGCGCATTCAGGTGTACAAAAACACCCGTATACATGGTATGTATCTTTCATAAGATATTTTGGAATATAAATTGGCGGATTGTCAAAATCATAACTACACCAAAAACATGCTGACTTTTTGTCCGAAATATTATTCGTGTGTAAATTATATTCTAAATTTTTTAATTTTCGCCATATTTCTTTGGTTTCTTCTTCATTGTCTATAGTCTTTTTTTGACATGGCGCAACAAATAAATGATTTGTCGTCAGATCATTTGAATTGTATATTAAGGCAGGAGTTGTTGTCGATAAACGTTGCTGTTCCAAACTATTATCAATCACTTCATATAAAAAATCCTTTCTAGAATTTTCAAAATTAAATGATTCAATACTATTATTTTTCATATTGAATTCACTGTTTTCATCCAAGTCTTTTACAGAGCATTTCAAATGTAATATAATGTTTGGTTTTTCCTCCTTTTTTCTAGGAGGGGCAACGAGTTGTTGAACAATTTTCCCCCCCTTTGGTTTTCTTCCACGTTTTTTTGGAGGGGGTTTCACTACCTCTTCCAAGACTTTAGGCTCTAGGTAAACGAATTGATTTTCTCCATCATTTGTATCTGGATGATTCATTTTATTTTCTAGTGCTTTTGCCATTTCTATTTCTTTTTTTGAACGTCGACCTCTTTTCCCTTTTACAGGAACAACTTGGACCTCCTGGTCAGTGATTACATTATTCTCAAATTTTACTTCATTGATTATATCAATCCCGTCCATTTATTATAACATATAACATAAACATTGATTTAAGTTATTTTAAAAAATAATATAACGAAAGTAGACTACTTCTTATTTTCATTTTCTTCATAACAATATCTACAAACCGGAATATAATTCGACGACCCGATCAACATCTGTTCTTTTTCATCCGTTAAACGCATGGAAAACAATCCAGGTGTTCCATTTTTACACAAACTACATAAAGATGTCATTTTTGTCACCTTGTCACACAAAGGAATTAAATCCAATATTTTACCAAACTTTGTTCTTTTGAAATCACCATCTAAACCAGAAACATATATTTTTTTATTGAATTTTAACATGTCTACTACAAAATCATATAAGTCATCAAAGAATTGACCCTCGTTGATTAAAATGACATCAACATTATCCATATCATTTGTAACGCAAAATAGAGTTGAGGTTTGAAGACAAGGAATCATTATTTTGTCGTGGGTTGACAACATTGTATCATCGTATCTGTTGTCTGACGAATGATTAATGACTGCTAATGGAATATTACAAAATGAATATTGTTTGTATAATTCGATTAATTTACTGGTTTTTCCGGAAAACATTGGACCAATAAATATTTCTAAATATCCACATTCGTTATTTTTGTTTAAAGATGAAGAAGGCATGTTTTTATTCATTTATACAATGAAAAGAAATATATTTCAATTATTTTATAAAGTAAAATATGAAAACTAATATATAAAAACTAAAAATATAATAATATATAATTTTCATTTTTGAATGAGTTTCACTAATTTGAATCTAAGCCTAAATACAGAAAACGAGTCAATACCGTGGATTGAAAAATTCAGACCCTCTGAATTTGAAAATATTGTATTAGATCCGTTAAATAAAGAAATACTACAAAATATTATAAATACATCATATTTCCCAAATTTATTGTTGTATGGACCACCAGGTACAGGTAAAACAACAACTATTATAAATCTAATTAACAAATATCAAGAAATGAATAATGAAAAAAATAGAGGGTTAATCATTCATTTAAACGCATCGGATGAGAGAGGGATTGATATTATACGCAATCAAATAAATCAATTTGTGAATTCCAAAACATTATTTACCAAGGGAATGAAATTTGTCATTTTGGATGAGGTGGATTACATGACCAAAAATGCGCAACAAGCGCTGAAATATTTATTACAAAACTATTCAAACAATGTTCGTTTTTGTTTGATTTGTAATTATATTAGTCGTATTGACGAGGGATTACAAAATGAATTTCTTAGATTACGATTTAATCAATTGCCATCTGAAAAAATTATAGAATTTTTAAAAAATATTACAGAAAAAGAATCGATCAAAATAGATGATTTTTCATTGAAAAAAATACAAGAAATATTTAAATCGGATATTCGAAGTATGATTAATTATTTACAGTCGAATCAAGATATGATTTGTGATTATTTCCATATAATTGATAATGTTGTATGGGAAATACTGTTTAAAAAATGTATTCAAAACAAGAAATATAACAAGGTGGATGATATACTCAATTATATTAAGGAAACAAGTATTAAATACAACATCAATAAAAAAAATATAATCAAAGATTTTTTGAATTATATTATTCGGCACAAACAACATGTTGTCACGAGTGATTTTTTAATTTTTATAGAAAACGCAATGCATTTTCCAGATTGTGAACAAAAATATTACATAAATTACATTATTCATAAATTATTGGATTATTTACCAAAGGCAGAGGCAATCAATGTCATGTTATAAGTCATTACCGGAGAACTCGATAATGTTTCCAAATGGTTATATATATTCATTCGTTTGTTTAATTTTTCCATGAATTCGTTCGGTGGTGAGCTTTTTGATGGATCAAATATATTCTTGTTACATTCTAATGAATAAGTTAGTCGATTTATTTTTTCTAAATCTTTTCTTAAATAACTTTTGTGACATTGGATTGGTATGCTCTTTGTCTCCATTTTATATAGTAGTGAATTAAAAAAATAATTGAAATATTTTTAATTTAAAGAATTTAAAGAAATACCCACAGTTACATACAAGATATGTCTAATATAAAATTAAACAAAAACAATAATATAAAAAGCAATATAAAAAGCCACGCCGTCGAAAATATTGACGATGAATGGGAAAAATTTATTTCAAACAATTATGGACAAGATCTAGATATTGATTCAGATAAACCAGATGAATTGAATAATGAAATCACTTTGAATATTGCCAAAAATATGAATGGTAAAAATGATAGAAATAGTTGCAATATTCCTAAAGCTACGGAAATATATATATCAACCAAATCAAAAATTGCATATTTGAATCAAGAAATTGATTTAAAGGAAATCTTTTGGAAAATCCCGGTGATTCAATATTCGATGCCTAAAATTGGTATCATTAAAAAACAAATGAAATTCAATTCGCTCCAGCAAGAAGAAGTGGATTACATAAAGGAACAATTAAAAGATGAATTATATTATGATGAACAAATTATTACAAGTATTAACAATCCAAATGGACGAATTAAATTCAAAGATATTCGCAAAGTCAGTGTTGGTATTTCCAAGAAAGATATTATGAGTTATCGTAGTAAAAAGAAGAGCGCGTTTTATAATTGTTTTGTCATGATAATGCGTATTAATATTGAAAATATTTTCAAGGAATTTCATATTAAAGTATTTAATACTGGGAAAGTGGAAATACCTGGGATCCAAAATGACCTAATATATGAACAAGTATTAAAGACATTATTGAGCACATTACAAGATTATATCAAAGAGCCACTTGGTTATTTACAAAAAAGTGATACGGTATTGATAAACTCCAATTTTAATTGTGGATTTTATATAAATCGCGAGGCCTTGTATGATATATTAAAAATGAAATATAATATACAATGTATTTTTGATCCTTGTTCTTATCCCGGAATACAGTGTAAATTTTATTATAATCCAGAGGTGGATGTGGAATTACAAACGGGGTCGCAAATTTCAAACGAGGATAAAGAAAAGTATAAACAAATTGTGGGGGTTTCTTTTATGATATTTCGTACAGGAAGTATTTTAATTGTTGGCATGTGTAATGAAAATGTCTTGTATATTATTTACGAGTTCATTAAAAAAATGTTGATAAATGAATTTTATCATATTAGTCAACCCAATGTTTTATCGGGTGGTGATTTGACAAAAAATAAAAACAAAAAAATTCGTAAAAAGCAAATCTTTATTTCTGTATAATATTCCAATTTATCCGAGATTTTAATTTGGAACAATATAATTCATAAAAGTGTCCAGATTTGAGGTTATATTATTCGTCAATATGAATTTAGCTATTTTTTCTTTGAATAATTCTTCGGTTAATTCATATGCGGATTTATTTTTTAATAATTTTTGAATGAATTGTTGAATCACATGATGATATCTTTCTTTTAATTCGCTCAAACAATCAATAACTAATTTGATCTTTTGTAATTGATTATTATTTATTTTTGTACCATTCAAGGTGTCACACGTTTTTTCTATTTTTTTCAACTCATCCAAATATGTTTTGTTGTCTCGCATTTCTATGAAATTATGTTGACTAATAAATTGCGATACAAGGGTTTTCATGATTTGACAAAATATGTCCAAAAAATGGAATGTTTCGTAGTGTCCGGATTCATCTTGGGGATTTGAAGACAATTTACGGAAATCACCGTGTATTTCGAAAATGGTTTTTTTATAGACAAACATAACTGCGTCTTTGGATGTCAATTGTAAAAACGTATTTTGTTCTCCTGTGATTTGACCAATGAATTCTACGTAATAATAAAACGCTTTTTGACTATGAAAATAGGACAAATTCAAATTTTTGGTATGTAACAGTGTCAATTGATATACATGAGTTATGGTAGTTAATCCTCTTAATATAATATATTTGTATATTTCATCCGATTTACAATTCATATTTTCTAAAATAAATTGTAAATATTCAAGGACAAGTATTTTATATTTATTCAAAATATCGGTACTTGATGTTGTTGTAGAACACGTTGAAAGAATTGATTCCAAATAATTATCCGCGTTGTGTAATGAGTATTGAGAGGGAAATATGGTTTGTTTTACGTTTACGTTTGCGTTATTAGTCATTTTATATGTATATGTATATTTTATATGTATATTTTATATGTATATTTTATATGTATATTTTATATGTATATTTAAAATATATTTATTATAAAACCACGGGTTTTAGCAAATTAATAGTTTTCATATAAAAGTATTTAAAGATTTAAAATACTTTTTATAATATAAATGTCTGCCGAACAACAGAATAAAGCCCCCGCTACCGAATCAAATTACAGACTTCCGAGTGATATTACATTAAAACATGCCGCTAAATTGGGTATTGTCGAAGATAAACCAATTATGTTGGATTACTGGTCTGTATCATTAGATAAAAAAGCGCTTGTCGGTGTAAAAGAAACTGGTGAGAAGCTTTTGGTGAAATCCGAAGATGAATATACCTCACCTATTGCTAAATTCTACAAGAGTGGTACTGAATATATCATTATTACTGAAAACTCTATCTACATTGTATCTAGCGATATCCCTACCAAAAAGATTTCGTAAATACATTCTCTTTGATATCTATTTTTTATATAAAAAAATATTGAATATATAAAAAATTTTAATTTTGTATAATTTGCTTTAATTTGAATTGAAATTTCCGTTAAAGGTTGCTGGAACAACACCCGCTGGGTATCTCGACGGTGGAAACGATAAATATGCTTGTTTAGGGCACGGAGTAAAAGACGGTCTTAAGTTTCCATAACGTTGCCATTGTAGTGTTTTGTAATATTCTGGGCTATTCACAAAATCCAACGGTCCTTGATTTGACTGGGTTTGTAAATTATACCATAAATAATGAGTCACGCCGACTTTAGGTGGTGTACCTGCTTTCAACATGGATAACCCACTATGTGCGTCTGAATTGTTAATATAAGACTGAATACTTCTTACTTTTCTTGGACGACCAGCCATACTATAGTATGACTATATATTTTATTTTTGTAAAAATGATATAAATATGATATAAAAATAAAAACGGTAAATAAATAATGTCTGATTATTTTGAAAAACATGGTTATATAATATTTCAAAATGTATTATCTCGTCAGTCGTGTGAATTATTATATATTCAATGTAAAATGGAAGAATCCGTTAAATGTTATGAAAAAAATATAAATCCCACAGATTTTTTATTAGGGGACACACAGGTTGAAAAAAGTTTTTCTTGTTATGCACCAATATGTGGTGAATCTTTATGTTTATATGTAAAACCATTAATTGAAAAGCACATCAAAAAAGAATTATTACCAACGTATTCATATATGCGAATTTATTATAAAGGTGCTCATCTAAAAAAACATACAGATCGTGAAGAATGCGAAATCAGCGCAAGTTTGTGTATCAATATGAATTCAGAAAAGCCGTGGGATTTTTGTTTAACCGATAAAACCGGTAATAATGTGTGTGTTTCCTTAAACTGTGGCGATCTTGTTGTATATAGTAGATATTTAGAACATTGGAGAGATGAATATAATGGTACAGAACAAACTCAAATATTTTTACATTATGTTGATAAAAACGGTCCCTATTCAAATCGTGTGTTTGATTCGCGGAAATTAATGGCATACCCAAAATAATTTATAATGTTGGTTTGGATTCATCCGGTTTTACTACGGATTCATCACCATGTTCCGAATTTTTTGATTCATCTAAATTTAAAAATTTATCTAAATACCACGTACTAAATATATAACGATAATCACGACCATTTTCAATTTTACTTATATTTGATACTTCATGTGGATGTGTCCAATAAGGAGGAAATAAAATAGCAGAACCTGCTTTTAATTTTATTTCTAGTTTTTGCTTGGGAAATTTATATATTCCTCCATCATAATCATCATTGAATATACTGACAAATGTTAAAGAACGCACAGTTTTTACATCTACATCTTGATTTTTTGGGTGTTTTATTGTATCTGAAAAAACGCCGTCACAATGACGTCTTGTTTCACCATATACTTTACGTAATTCATAATCACAATATCCCATAATTATTACGTTTGGTATAATACGAATTGCCAATAATGATATTTTATCAAGTATCTTATGTAAATTTTCATCGCGATTTGTATAATTGATTACTTTAAAACATTCCACATTGTTTATGTCTGAAAAAAGCATTTTTACAGTTCTTGAACAATCCATTATATCTATCATTTTATTACAAAATTCATTGTCAAATACATTTTCAATGACATAAACATCTTTATTTACATATTCAATAATTTTATAATTGTCAATATTGTGAATAATTGTATCTTCCATCAAAGTAATAATTATTCATAATAAATATTTTTATATTGTTCTCTAATATATATATAATATATATTATAAAAATAAATTTAAAAATAATATTATAATACAAATTATATGGAAAAAATAAATGTTTTTGACGATTTTTTATCACCAGAAGAATTAGAAAAATGTAGAAAAATTCTTTCTACTCCCAATTGGGAATACGGGCATACATCAACAACACAAATAGCCAATAATTTATCAACACCATTTTGGTATATGGAATTAGTAAATTATGATTTTTTTACACATCAAATAAAAAATAAAATAGAAAAAACATTAAATAAAAAATATAGAATAAATCGTGTATATGCGAATGGTCAAACTTTGGGGCAAGATGGTATATATCACCAAGATTCAATTAATGAAAATGATATTACATTTTGTATTTATATTACGACTATCCCAAAAGAATGTCTTCCTGATGTAAATGGACATATATTATTTCAAATTCCCAAGATGGAAAATTTCATTGTTGGTGTTGAACCGCTAATGAATAGAGCAGTTTCTTTCCCATCTGTATATTATCACAAAGGAACCACCTTTTGTAGATACGTTCAAAATATGAGAATTTGTGTAGCATTTAAATTACAAGAAATTTTAGTATAATCCCCAACCCAACTATAAATATAATACATTTGAAAGTATTATATTTACATATTTACAATACATTTTTTAATATTTCAATATTTTCCAATGACATTTTTTCAGGGAAATCGATGTGAAATATAATGATTAAATTACCAGTATGACTGTCGCGGGTTAATCCCATATTTGGAATCACCTTTTGGTATTCTGGAGGTATCACATTTCCAGCGTGATTATTGATAGTATAGACTTTTCCATTAATATATTTTAAATCAAAACTGAATCCACATAATGCGTCTTTGAGAGAAATTCGTTTTTCCAAAATGAGGTCTAACCCTCGTCGTTGAAATTCACTGTCGTTTTCTATTTTGATATATATTTTAACATCCCCTTTACATTGATCGTTGATGACATTTCCCTGGTCTTTTAATACAATAATCTCATTATTGTCGATTCCTTTTACAATATCCACATATAAAGTTTGTTTTTCGTGAATTTTATTTCCGTTTTCCAATATCCATCTTTCTATTTCGACGGGTATTTTACCTCCATTTAAAACTGTTTCCATAGTGATTGTCATTGTGTTGGTAATCGGTTGTGGTTTTTCATTTCCAAAATTCATAGGCACACCATTTCTAAAAATCCGTATATTTGGACCGCCATGACCAAAAGGCATACCTCCGGGTCCAAAAGGCATACCACCAGGCATACCACCCGCACCAAAAGGCATTCCTCCTAAACCCCCAAAAATAATATTGGATAAAAATTCATCCATTTGATCAAAAGGAATTCCGCCTGGAGACATCGGACCGCCTGAAGCCATACGCATAAAAGGATTCTTTCGCATCATGTCATATTCGTTTCTTTTTTGAGAGTCGCCCAAGACTTCATAGGCTTCACTTATCTTTTGAAACATCTTGACTGATTCGAGATCGCCATTGTTTTTATCAGGGTGATACTTGAGAGACATTTTACGATATGCCTTTTTGATATCTTCGCCCGTTGAAGTATCGGAAACTCCTAAAACATTGTAAAAACTTTCTTTTTCGGAACTCATAATTTTAATATTATTATTGAAGATAAACTTAAATAGTAATTAACGTATAATATTATTTAATGACGGAAAATACATTATTAATCAATAAATATCAACCATTGTATTTCAATGAGTTTGAAATTGACGTCGAAATTGTTGATATTTTACATACTTTTATTAAAATGGATTGTTTGAATATAATGTTTACCGGCAACATGGGATCAGGAAAAACCTCGATTTTAAATGCGCTCATCCGTGAATATTACAAAGGATACGATAATTATTCAGAAAATATATTGTATATTAATAGTCTCAAAGAACAGGGGATTAATTATTATCGTAATGATGTCAAGACTTTTTGTCAAACTTGTTCAACAATTAAAAATCGGAAAAAGATTATTGTTTTAGATGATTTGGATTTTATTAATGAACAGAGTCAACAAGTATTTCGTAATTGTATTGATAAATTCAGTCACAATGTTCATTTTATATCATCTAGTTCGAACCTACAAAAAATTATTGAAAATTTACAATCGCGATTTACTATTATAAAAATTAAACCTCTTGACCGCACAAGTATGTTGAAAATATTGGATAAAATAAAAACAAACGAGGATATTCATATTGATGGAGAGTCGGAGGATTTTTTGCTGGACTTGTGTAACAATAGTGCGAAAATATTGATTAACTACGTGGAGAAATTCAAATTATTGAATAAAGATATACACTTGGATTTGATTAAAAAAATATGTACCAACATCAATTTTAGTGATTTTCATAAATACACTTGTTTATTGAAAGAGAGAAAACTGGTGGAGGCGCTAAATGTCTTGTATGTGATTTACGACCAGGGATATTCCGTAATGGATATTTTGGATAACTATTTTACCTTTGTGAAAATCACTTCTCTCATTGATGAGGATTTGAAATATGAAATGATACCATTTATTTGTAAATATATTACTGTTTTTCACAATATACACGAGGATGAAATAGAACTTGCTTTATTTACCAACAATTTGGTGAACCTCTTTTAAGTGCGTCTTCTTTTTGTTTTTCTCTTGTTTTTTCTTGATTTTTTTGATTTTCTTCGAGGAGTTCTTTTGGTTCTTTTACCACCAACATTCATCGGTGTACTTAATGCCCTATAAATGCCTTCAAAATACATTCGTTCATTATTTTTACGCCACGGTTCATATTTTTCACGCATGTTAAAACGAAAAAGTTCACCATCATCACCATAAAATAAATTTGTCGGCGTATTTTTTGGTCCTCCTCTTATCCAAAAACTATAAAACACTCTTCCTGATAAAGTAGTATCTGGGTCATTTATTTCTTTTGGAAAATATGTTTTATTCATCAAAAATTTATTATATCTATTCTCTAATTCAGTAGTGTTCATAGTTAAATACAATTTATCACTTAATGTTCTAAGTTGTTCAACCGTCATTTCGGAGGGCTCTTCTGGTGGATCCATCTTATATATATTGTGATATAAAATTATTTTAGTAACCATCTTTCTTTTTTATGTCAAAGAGAGAAAATGCGAATTATTTTTTTTGTAATTTCTAAATTAAGACAAAAACCATTTATAATTTTATTTTGCTATTATAATAATATACTTTTGCACATGTCTAAACAAATATTCAAATATGCGATCCCAGCTGAACCATTGTTTGAATTACTCGATAAAATATGTACTAAAGAAGATAATACATATATTTTTAATAATAATGCCTATAAAAAAGGAATCTTTGATAACAATATTCCGCCGTTTTTAGAAGAATGTAAACCCTATTATCACGCATCAAAACAAAAATATGTTGAAAAAAAGATGACCTATACTGGTTTTACAACGGTATTGCGACAAATATGTAATTTCAATCATATTACATACACCACGAAAATCCGGTATGAAAAATCCACATATGAAATCGTGTATTATATTTGTTTTACTGGTTTATTTGACGGTTCTAAGGATGTATCCGACGGTGCTAAGGATGTATCCGACAGTGCTAAGGATGTATCCGACAGTGCTAAGGATGTATCCGACAGTGCCAAAGATGTATCCGACGGTGCTAAGGATGTATCCGACAGTGCTAAGGATGTATCCGACAGTGCCAAGGATGTATCCGACAGTGCTAAGGAAGACGCACTTTTAGAGCCCATAAAATAATGACCCGTTTATACTAAATTTGTAGAATAATCTGGATCTTTAATTATCATATGATTACCCAAATAGTTTGGTTTTTGTCCCCATAATCCAAATCCAGATGGAACTTGCCAGTATCCAATCCATTCAGGCATTTGTTTGAATTCCTCAATACGACCTTGTTTTTCATTAGGAGCGCTTGCCAACAATATATATTTGCTCAAAATGACTTCCGACTCCAAGACTTGTCTGGGTGATAAACGCGCATACCACTCGTAATGTCGGCGATTCAAAATTTGTTCAGCAGGTATCCATATTCCGTATGTTTGGGCATACAAGTCAATGTAATTATTTGATAACAAATCGTCAATTAATATGGGTTCATCATTCAATGTCTTGGTGCCGATTAATTTACCATCAATGATATTGATTTCGCGGGTTCTTGAATTTGTCCAACGGTTGAAATCGCCTAAAAAGACCGATTCACTGGTGAAATCCGTGGATATGGTTCTCTCCATGAAATCCATCAAATCGTTCAACACCTGGCATTCTTTTGGTGCGCCCATAAAACGCATATCTGGGTAAAATTCATGCGTGACTGAGGTTTGGTTTCGGTCTACATTTTGCCCGACAAACATTTTCCCCCCGGCGACTCCAGTGTTGTATAATTCTTCTAAATTTCGCATACATAAAAAGGATGGGGGGACAAAGACGCCTCCATAACGATGTAATATTTTGACCCAACCTAGTTTTCGAATATTACATTTCACCGGGTTTGCGGTGGCGTCCAAATTGATGTTCCATTCAGGTAATAATTTGCGGAATGAATTGTCGTCTATAATACATATATGGAATGAACCGCCGCATTGGTTAATGATGCTCTTTACGGTTAAATACATATAAGGCTGGTTCAATTCAAGAGATGACCTGGATCCGAATGATAGCCAGTTACGGGCGTTATATTCGTATTCAATGGGAATCCATAAGATGGGTTTCTTTACGTCACTCAGGGATGAATCTGTTAATAAATAATTTTGAATTGCTCCGTAACTATTTCCTAGACCTTGTAGTCGGTCCATTTTTTCAATATAGCGATTGTATAAAAATCCAATAACGGAAGCAATGATTAAAATCACTATAATATTTGTATAACTAATTGTTTTAACTGCCATAAATAAATATATACTATTCATATATTTTTATTTTCTCATTTTGGTGGTTTTTATTAGTTTTTTCTTTATTGCCGCATTTCCACACCCATTTTCTCTCTTTGACTCCTTTTTCTAAAAGTAAAAATGGTTTGAAATTATATAAAATAGTATACATTATTTAGTACCAAAGGCTTTATTTCCAAGTAATTGTAAGTTTCCCCAGAAACCTTGGCTTTTTTGTTTTGCGATTTCCGTTTGCCGAGCTAATTCATATGCCCGTCTGGTGGCTTTTTCCGATTCTTTTTCATTTTGACGATTCAAGAGCTCTTGGGCTTTTTGTTCAGCAAGCGGTTTGATATCCGCCGAATTTCGGTAATTCATGTATTCATTGACGCTTTTAAACTTGGGTATGCTTTCATAATCCTCGTCAGTTACAGGAATGACCGTTTCTGTATGGGCTTTGTGAAGATCTTCATAAGCAAGATTGCTAAATAATCCGGAACTATATTCTCCGGGTCCTTCTCTCATTAATTCTGTTCCAAACATGGAGTTTGAACTATTGAATTCACTCACTTCTTGTTTTACGATGAGTGCTCTTACCTGGGATTTTTTCTTGTCAAACTCGTGCTTCATGGTTGCCATTGATACATTTTCCCCATTTGAATCATGTATATCTTCATCGGAGCGTAACCACTCACCATAACCGGTTTCATCATCGCGTTCGGATTTCATTTTGTCAAATTGGTCGTTAAACCATTCATTGAATTCTCTGTTGTTTTTGAGTTTTCCATTGTTTGATTTGAAAAGATTGTCTAATATTTTTTTCTTATCTTTTTCACTGTAATCTTCTATCTTGTCATAATCAGTATTTGAAGTTGTTTTATTTACATCACCTTTTTTTCTAAATTCCCAAACAGAATACAACATTTTATATGCTTTTGAATAAAACAAAAAATATTCTGATGAGAGACCGGATTTATCAGGGTGAGTTTTTAATACAACTTGTTTGGCTTGTTTTAATTCGCTTTCGTTGAAATCCACAGGTAATTTGAATAGTTTTAAAATATCGTCCAAATTGTAATTGTCTATATTCAAATCAAGACTCATTTTATATGATATTGATAAATTAGTATCATATAAAAAAACCGCAAAAACGACGAAATAAAAAATGAGTCCCTAGAGACCCACTTTTTATATATTTTTGTTTTTTATTTTTTATTTTTCAGACAAAACTTGATAATAATTTTGTTAATAATTTTTTTGAAGTAGTTCGGCATTCACTGATGGTAGCACGACACATCGCACATTCACTGGTTGGTTTTCTGCTTGACTTGATTTGACCAATGATACAGTCACCACAAAAGGAATGGGCGCAACCAAGTTGGACCACTGATTCATTTGTCATCTCGGTGTAACAGATAGGACATTCATCGTGAACGCCTCTTGCCAATGACGGGTTATGAGTGATTGTAGGAAATTTTTTGGGATTTTCTCGAAATTGACTAATTCGGTAATAATCATTCATATGGTTATTTAACCAATAGCGAAAACGAGGCATATCCATAAGATGTCTCCCGCTGTTTTTTATTATCATTGCTAACTTAGTAACCGCATATATCATTGAGTCAATGTCAGTTACAAGTCCTCTCAATAGAATCTCCATATAAAGAAACAGAATGGGTGTTGCGTTTGTTGAAGTGACATTACGCAATTCGTCTTCAGCGTATTCAATATAATGCGCATGTAATTTTTCTTGGTATTCCTCACGAGTCGTTTTTGAGTTTGTATCCAAGCGATTTAACTTTGCTAATATTTTATATTCGCTCGTTGATAAGTTATCCAACCACTTTTTATGAGTTTTTTCTGTATGCGGATGACTATCTAAATAATGACAAGTTATTAAATACATAAATTGAGCACATTCATGTAATTTTTCCCGGTCAGGATGACGACAAGTTCGAATATTATGCCCAGGGCATTCGCAGAATGAACAACCGCGAACATGATTGAATATATTGCTATAATTAGGAATATACACACGATTTGTCTGTTCTTCGTTTGTTAAATCAATGATCCGATTTTGTAACATATTTATTGCCGACATTTTCTTTAAGTTGTTTTGAAATATTTGTTGTTTGAGTGATTTAAAGAACCGGGTCCCAAAAGCTTTCAATTTTTTTTGAATATGAGAAAATGTAAAAATTTTTATACTTACACTAATCAAAGATTTCCTTTGCCTCTACAATATTGCGGAATTCTTGTCCCGATAAATATTTGTCATTCAATAAAAAGTCAATCACTATATGAAGCATATCAATATTTTGTTGTAATATTTGTTTCGCCTCCATGTATGCTCCATCAATCAATAAAAGTGCCTCCTTATCAAACATCTCCTTGGTGCTTTCCGAATATTTTTCTGATGAACCAAAACTCCGACCCAAAAATGGATTCACATCACTGTCTATATTTTCATTATAAAAGGTCTCCAGGCGTGTTCCCATTCCAAAATTACCAATCATTCTTCGCGCAAGAGAATTGGCTTGCTTTAAATCTTGATTTGCTCCTAAAGACACGTAATCCTCGCCGTAAAATATTTGTTCAGCTGCTTTTCCACCCATAGTAATCACTAGTCGTTTATACAATAAATCCTTGGTATACAACCCGCTGTCGGTAATATTCTGGTATTCATTGAAAACCGTGTATCCTCCGGCACCATTATAGGTGCTTTCAATACTCACCTTTTTCAAATCAAAATAAGAATCAAACGTATATGCCAAAAAGGCGTGACCCACCTCGTGAATTGCCACGCGTCTTTTGGCTACATCATCACGTGTATCGTTGTTTTTGATTAATCCAATAATCAATTTATCTAATGCGTTCATGATATTTGTTTCATCAATGACAGTGTTGCCTTTTCGTGCCGCATATATGGCAGCTTCATTCATCAAATTTTTTAATTGAGCCCCAGAAAAACCAGTAGTTAATTCGGCGACCAAATCAAGATTCACGTCATTGGAAAACTTCTTGTTTTTTGTATGGACGTTTAATATTTGTCTTCTTGAATCACGATCTGGTAATGGGACCGTAATTAAACGATCAAACCGTCCAGGTCGTAATAACGCACTATCCAAGACATCTTTGCGATTTGTCGCCGCAATCACCAGTATTCCTTCATTGTCGCCAAAACCATCCATTTCAGCAAGCAACTGGTTCAATGTTTGTTCTCGCTCATCATTTGCCATATTAATTCCGGCACCTCTTTGACGACCCACTGCGTCAATTTCATCAATGAAAATAATACATGGTTTGTTCTTACGCGCATTTTCAAATAAATTTCTTATTTTGGAGGCACCCACTCCTACAAAAACCTCGACAAATTCACTCGCCGTGATGGAAATAAAATTCGCCCCGGCTTCACTGGCAATTGCTTTTGCTAATAGAGTTTTACCCGTTCCTGGCGGTCCTTCTAATAAAATACCTTTGGGAATTTCCGCACCGGCGTTTTTATATATAGTGGAATTTTTCAAATAACCAACCACCTCAGTACATTCTTGAAATATTTCTGGACTACCCGCAAAACTACTCAACGAAATATTTGCCTTTTGAATCGTGGGAATATCTTTGTTTATGTTTTTTGTGGCAAATATATTGTTCAGACCACCATTGTTTGGCATTTGTTGTTGTTGAAAAAAACGAATGCCGTTTGCTATTAAAGAAAATAAGAATAATCCAATGAATAAATTATTGGCAATTCCAAATAAATCACCAGCATATTTTTGATACACGTTCAAATCCTGTGGTGGGTCTTGTAAAAATACGGTTTCTACATGTTTTCTGGTGGTTTCGGTTACAATATTATCCGTTACTACAGGTGTAATACGGGTAATTGAATAATCCTTGTATAATTCACCCGATTTTTCTTTTTGTTCGGCAATGACATTGTCTAATTTGGGAAAAAAGTAAACACTCTCTATTTCACCATTATTGATTTTCTCCAATAAGGTATTATAATTATATTTTGTTATTAAATAGTTTTTTTGTAATATTTGTCTTACGGTGTTTTCATTTAAAGACATTTTTGTCATTCTTCCTGGCAAATGGTATGCCCATATAGACGCGGGTAATACCGCCAAACTCAATATGCGAATAAAATTCATATACAAAACTATATGAATATTATTTTAAATTGTTTTTTATAATTCTAATTTTTTTATAATTCTAATTTATTTTTGATTTATTTATTATTTTCCATACGCTTTTTCTAATGCCAATAAATGTAGTCCACAACGTTTGAAAAATGCGTCAAGCTGCGCTGGATCGGCTCCAGTAACACTATCATCCGGCGCAAAAGAAACATTGCCTTTTTTGTACATCAGCATCACCGGTATTCCATTGACCATTTTTCGCTGTTTTAAATAGGCGTACAAATCAATACTTTCATCGACATCAATGTCCGCACAAATCACATTTGCTGGCGATGACGCAAAAAACGCTTCTACAATATGGGCGATTGCTTTACATGGACCACACCAGGTGGCACCTAGTTTTACAATGACTAAACCAGGATTTACCTTGAGTAAATTCATAAATTCGTCACGCGACTCAAATGAACTAATAATTTGTTTATTTAATCCATTATTTTGATTCATGATTCTATATTATAATAAAAAAAAGAAATCTTTAAACCCGTTTTTCACTTATCTTTATCCACCAGGACCTCCTTGGCGACTGTTCGTATAATTTTATTGTAATTCTTAAGAGCTTTTTCCTTGTCGCTATCGCACAAGCTCTGATCAATGAGCTTGGTATATAGATCGCTCTTTTTATGATTCGGGTCTTTGTATTCTGGGTTGGCTTTTCCCCAAAGAGACATTTGCTTGATATTTTTGTGTTCAATTTCCTTGATGGCTTTTATCATTTGTTGTTTATCCTCGTCTTTATGCCAGGTATCATTGTTTTTTATATGAATCACCTCCCTCTTTAAATCACTACAGTGAATCGGGCGTTTGCTGATATCTAATTTGTTTAATCCGTTGACTAAGATGTTTGTAATCCCCCCACAATAGCCAAGAGGACCAAAGTTTTCAAAGTCTGTTAAAGTCAAAATAAGCGATTCCAGAAAATCACTTAGATTTAACGCATCTTTACACGTCTCGTTCAAAAAGACATTCAGGTTGAACTTGTTATTGTTTTGAGTGATATTATTATTGGTAATATTGGTACCCACTCCCATATCTAATATCTTTTTTTGCTGTTCAATAATGAGTTCTTTTAACTCCTTATTTTCTTTAAGTTGTTCTTGGAATAAGTTAATTAACATATCCATTTGTTGGGTTGTTTCCATAGTTGAATCATTTTGGTTTTCAGATTTTTCCTCGTTATAAGTATTTGCGTTATACTCTAAACATATTTTTTTATGCTTACATAGTGATGATAAATGTTTGTATATTTTTCCACATTCGCACACATATGTTTTATTTTCGGCATTTTTGGCATTTTTTATATTAGCATTGTTAGCATTTGAGAGCATATCGTGTTTTTTCGTGCCATTATGTTTTTGATAATTACTATATTTACAGCATTTAAAGTCACAAGTTTCACAGAAAAAAAAGTCGGCATTTTTGGCATTTTTATTAGCCTCCATTAGTCTAATATAGACTAATAAAAAAAATGCCTAAATCCTTTCCCAATTAAAATATATTTTATGCTCACAAAATTATGCTCTCGCGAATTCAACCACGAAAAATCCAGGAGAGCTTTATGCTCTAAAACGACCTAAAAAACACGTTTTTTCAAGAGAATCTCTCTGATTTTCAAAAATGGACATACCAAAAATGTCCATTTTTGGTTTTTCCAATCACTTTAGTCTTGAAATTACAATTTTTATAGAATAGATTCTTCGAAAAAACAATAAATATTTGTATATTTTTGGAATTTTATGTCGAATCTATTTTAGTGCATATATTTATCCTTGAATTCTTGTGCAGTCATGATTGGTATATTGTTTTCTTGAGCAAATTTGGTTTTATTAGATACATCATCATGTGATTTTACAACGAGGGCAAAAGTATCTTTTTTAATATTGTCCTCAAGTGATCCTCCAGCAGTTTTCAAATATTCGATAATATCTTTATCTCTTATTTTGGTCATGACTATTTTTTTACCTGACAATGGACTCGTGATTGTTGAGGGTTTCGCTGGGACAACAGCTACTGCTGGAGCGTTGAGTTTTCCCAGTAAATCGCATGCCTTTAAAAACTCGATGAACCCGGGTATATTACTGACAAAACTTTTTGCGTTTTCAATACCAATACCATCGACGCTTTGTAGCATATTCATTTTTTCTGCGCCAGATTCACCCGTCGTTAGTATATTTGGATATTTATCCAAGATGGGGCGAATTTTGCGTTCACCTAATCCTCGACCGAGTAAATTCGATGCCACCATAATTTCCAATAATGATGAGTTGGTGACCTTTTCTTGAATACCAGTAAACACTTTCTCAATCATTTTATCTTTGAAACCTTCAACCGCAGCAAAATCAGTCTTCTTCATTTTTAATATTTTTGGTACAGTGTCAAACCCAGCATTCATAATTCGTTTTACATTTCCACTGGATAATCCTTCTACTTTTAAACTCACAAAAAACGCGGTTATATTTTTTTCACGGACCGTAATGTCGTCTTCCATATTTTCTAAGATAATATCCACACCAGTGGATGTCCATGTATAAGCTACCTCGGGCATTTTTGCCTTGTCTGCTGCCATCGTAACACTTTTAATATAAGGAATGACATCACCACTGCGAATGATTTCAATAACGGCACCAATACCGATCCCGTTTTCTTGAATAAATTTACCGTTAAAACCAGTTGCGTATTCTATAGTGACGCCACCCAATTTTACTGGTTCAATACGTACTCGTGGTTTCAAATACCCGTCTTTACTTGCCGACCAAATTACATCCACCACTTTTGCTTCAGCAATTTGTTCGGTCAATACCATTTTAAACGCAAACGCATAATCCGGATTTCCCGTTTTGCGCGGATATATTTTATTATCGGTAACAATGACCCCGTCAATTTCGTATTCATATGTTTTGCGCCAGTCTTGTAATAATTCAGACAAGGTAATATTAGACAAACCAGTGAGTAATTTGTTACACACGACTTTATGTTTTAATACTTTTAATACTATAAGTTGTTGTTTTGGTTCCATGGGTGGACTGACAACTTCATACGTAACAAAGTGTAAATCTTTTGCCTTGGCATCCACATGTTTCGAACTAATAATGCCAGAAACTAAATTCCGCGGATTCGCAAATTCCGCCTTGTATTTTTCATCAAAGACCTTTTTTGGTATAATAAATTCACCTCTTACAACAATATTTGGCTCTTTGGGTAAATTAAATACAGGTAATAAATGACTAATATCTTGCCCGACTTTTCCATCACCACGAGTATATAACTTGGGAACATCACCCACAGTTGAATAAAGACCACTTACCCCGTCTAATTTACATGACAACAAATAAGGTCCATTGTATTTTGAGCACCAATTTACAAGTGCGTTTGAGTCAGGTTTGATTTTATCCATAGACGGCATTTCATAAGGTAGCAATACCTTGTTTTTTCCACTAGCAGGCGCACCGATTTTTTTTAATACTTGATTTTTGGGGAATTTTAGTTCAATGTATTCTTTGACAATATCATATTGATTATCGGATAATAACACGTTTTTACCATTATAATAATGGTCGTTCGCTACAAGAATCATATTGGATAATTGGGTTTCGCCCAACGAATCCAAATAAGAAATACCTTTTGTTTTAAATTCGACAATTTCTGGACATTCGCACGTAATCGCAGATTTTTTAATAAAAGCAGACATGTATGCTTTGAGTTAAATATATATATCACATAATGTTTAATCTATTTTATTAAATATTATATATTATACGCGTTTCTTAGATTTTCTGTTTTTTCTTCTAGATTTTTTGCCTTTTCTAGATTTTTTATTTCTTGTTATTTTTTTACCTCCTTGTAGTAGTATCCTATCTCCTTGATTCGGGTTCGATTCTAATAAATTTAACGTCGACTTTAAATTTTCTATAGGATCACGAAAACGATTTTTTTGTTCATCAGTTAAATTACTATTCTGGACAATTCCTTCAAACATACGTATATAGCGATTTATAAAATCAATATACACTTGAATGTTGTCATTTTGTATAGTTTCATTTTGGATTTCATTATTTATATATATACATAATTGCTCACTTATCGCGATAAAAGTTTCTATTATATCTAAATTTCTTTCAACACCTCGTGCCACAATACCTTCTTGAATATTCATCAATTGTTCAAACGCCGGGTTATCCAGTACACGGTCCATCTACTGTATATATATTATTATAATATTATAATATTTTTCAAATTAAATATAAAAATATCTTATAAATATAATAAATATGGTTCTATTATTGATTCTCTTATTATTAAATGTAAATACAATCGAAACATTTTTATTTCGCATTCCCAAACCAGATACAATAACAAAAATAACGAAACGACTTGTAGACACAAATTTTGGTTTTAAACGAAACCGAAAAATCATACCACCTTATACACCTCTTCCCGAAATACAACCAGTCAACATAACAAACCATAAAGAATTAACCGTTGATGAAAGATATAATTTAAACTGGTATGTCATTGGAAAAACATCGTCATTTAAAAATAATCATTTATATAAAATCCAAGTTTGGGGTGAAGATTACCTAGTATGGAGAAAGAATAATACGTATTACGCAATGGACGATTCATGTAGTCATCGTGGCGCCTCTTTATCTCAGGGTAAAATAAAAAACAACAATGTGGTGTGTCCATATCATGGTTATGAGTTTAATTCAACGGGTATTTTGATAAAAGTCCCCGGACTAAATTTTACCAACACGGCTTGTCAAAATCAGCGAACATATCATGTTGTAGAACAAGATGGTTGGGTCTATTTGAATACAATCAGTAAAAATTTATATGAACCTAAAGAAATTCGTATATATCGTGAACCCGAAATATATTCAAACAGTTTTAGTCAAGTATTGTTGAATTTTGATTTCAACGCATTTGGGCGAATCGTAAGCGAAAATTCACTCGATGTCATGCATATTGGTTTTGTACATACTTTTGGAAATCAGAAAAATCCTAGTCCAACAAAGGAAGTTCCACCTTATGCCCTAAAAGATTATCCGTTTCATTACAAGACTGAATACGAATATAATTCTGGACCCGATTCCATGGCAAAACAAGTCTTTATGGTGGATAAATTGAAAATCGAGAATGAATTTATTTTACCACACACCACCGTGGCTCGAGTCTTATTCGGAGATTATATTAGCACGGTGATTACCAGCACGTTGCCTCTAAACGCAACTCATTCTAAATTATTTGTAAAGACGTATCGCAATTTTTGGAATACCAATGATACAAGTTATTTGGGCAATTATTACAATAATGTGTGCGATTTCATTACTGAATACACCATGATCAAAACAGTGTTACAAGATAAATCCATTGTTGAAAATATAAAACATATTGAAGGAAAATTCAATATGAAATACGATAAATTACAAAATGTATATAAAACATTATACAAAAGATTTGTTTATAATTAACTATAAAGTATAATGTTTAATCAATTTTATTAAATATTATATGTGTCTTCTAGATTTTTTGCCTTTTCTAGATTTTCTGTTTTTTCTTCTAGATTTTTTGCCTTTTCTAGATTTTTTATTTCTTGTTATTTTTTTACCTCCTGGTTGTGTTGGTAGTTCTTCTGTGTTTCCTGGGTTTCCTGGGTTTCCTGTTTCTATATTATTCATAATCAATTCTTCTAATAAATTTAACATCGACCTTAAATTTTCTATACGTTCCTCTAAATTTATTTTTTCGTCATCAGTTGAATTATTATTCTCGAAAATACTTTCAAGTTGTCGCAGTTGTTGTGTCATGTCTTCTATCAACAAACCAACCGGTGGAGCGCTTGGCTCGGGTGGGGGCTCCATTTACTATATATATATTATTATAATATTTTTCAAATCAAATATAAAAATACCTTAATGTTATAATAAATACGTTTAGATAAAAAGTAATTATAGTTTAATAAAATCATCCAAATTTAGATTTTCACGATTTTTATTCACTAGTTTAATTAATGGAATGCTTTTCACAGACGAATCTTTGTTTAATTTATCACTAATACATTTATTTTCCCAACCACACGTTTCTTGAAGATAATAAATTTCATCTTCCGCTTTATATAGTAAAACATTTGGATTGAATATATATTCGGATCCGACTTTGTAAGCACACGCATGAATCATAAGATAAACATCATCATCTCCACCATTAAATATTTTTTCTAAATTATATCCTTGAGACAATAATAAGTTTTTATAATTTTTGAAACCGATTTCAATTGCGTATTCAAATTCTTTTTTCCATCTTTCAACAAAATAACTATTTAATGGTGACAATAAAAAGGACGTTTCTATGTGAGTAAAATGTTGGTCATTTACGATTCTTGAATTCAAATAATAAGATGTTAAATCGCTATTATTTAGAAAAGATTCTTTTACTAGTTCATTGAGTTTTTCCTCATTATTTACAATAATGGAAGCATCTAACCAAAGACCGCCATATTTATTTAATAAATATAGACGAAACCAATCAGATTTTGCTTGAACAATAATATTATTTATATTTTTTGGAAATTCATCTTGAGGTATGTATTCATTAATATTTTCATCTGATAAATATATAATTTTCCAAGTTTTTATAGTTTTTTTGTTATATTTAATGATATTGTCTATACTATTTGGTAGATTATTATAATTATCCCAATATATCCATATCGTTTTTGGAATGTTGTATGTATAAGTTTTAAAAAAACATGAAAAGCAAATTAGTGACAATAAAAATAATAATATAATGCTTATTTTAAGATAATTATTTTTTTTCATATAATATAGAATAATAAAAAATAATTTGAAAATATTTGAAAATATAAAAATAAAATATTTATTACATTTAGATAATTGTTGTAGAAACTACTTTTTTCAATTCTTCAATTTCTATTTCCGGAAGTTCCACGTGAGATTCCCAGAAATACTTTGAATACGCCCATATAAATTCGCAGTCGTTTTTATACCAATGTGAATAATTTTCTTTCAACACCTTGTATAATTTTTCTGGTAAAAACCCCAGACTTTGCGTCGGTAACACATAACATAACTGTACCAACGGCGAGACTGGTTTATACACATTTTCCTTGATGAATTGCGTGTCAAAATAAGGCACATATTTAATCAAGTCTTCCAATAAAGGAGGATAATTGTATTTATAACACCAATTCCAATTTGGACAACCGTTTGTATAATATTTCATAGTCCATTCTAATCCCTCCAAATAATTTGTCGCAATTTGTTTTCGCCTTTCGTCATCAATGTCGATTTTAAAGAGCGCCTTGTAATAACGATTTTGCCAACCCTTTTTAAATGGATTGACATATTTCTCCAATTCGCGTTCATATGTAGGAATCGCATCGAATTTCGCATATCTTTGTTCAGGTGTATCATCTGGGTAATGTTTTTTCTCCCACTTATCGCGCAGTTTCATTTCATTTTGAATATACTCTTCTTCACGTTCTGCCAAAAATGTGATTAATTTCCTGAGATTTTTCCATTGAATGTTTTTACCGTTTGTCAAATAATCATTTTCAGAAATCGTTGCCTTGTACGCATTCAATAATTTATCAATACCTCCTGTGCGAATATTTAATGCTGGAAAATGCGGCATAAAATCATTTCCAAGAAAAAAACAAAGGAAAATATAATCGTAAATTCGGTTTTTCTGTTGGTCATTCACGAATTCTTTTCCATTATTCATGTCCGTTGTAATAATACGCGTCAATTCAGGTATATCCATTAAATAACTTTCGTTAGGCTCAAGAGAATTATCAATGCTTTTGATAAATTCAGGGGTTTCTCTATACAAATATATTTTTGGACTAATTGGCAAATGATTGATCGAAAGCATAATCAAATCAGCATCAAGACCATATATAACAGTGGATTTATCAAAATGATCATTTATATTGTTACGAATATAGTCAAAAATTTTGTGTTCACCTTCTCCACATTCATTACTGGTAGAAACAATCAATTTTTTGACACCATATTTGGATGGTTGAATGAAATGTTTCATAATAAAATCATTCAATTCCTTCATAAAAATCGTTCCAGGAGTGATTGCGGTAGTGTTCCAAACATCCGGCTTGGAGTTTTTAAATATGGTTTTGGAAACTTCATTTTGATACCATGACTTATAACGGCGCGTTCGCTGTTGTTCTAATTTTGCAACCGGTGCGACACCGTCAAAGGCAATCATAATATTTTGACTTGGCTGAATGGTGGATATATATTCTTCTATTTTTAAGATTACTTGATTTGATATCATTTTCGTTGTCACATCATTTACTTTAATCGTAGAAAAATCAATATTACGCACTGCGTCATAAATAATAGAATTACAATCTAAATATAAATTGTCTATATTCATTTTATTCTTTATGTATTTTTGAATAATATGAATGTGATTTTTAACAATGTAAGAAAAGTAACTTGGTATTCCCATGGTGTAATAATTGTATATAATATATATTATACAAATGTATTTAAGTGATAAATTTAAATGTTTAATCCATACAATTATAATGTATAAACAAATATATATACTATATAAATGAAAAAGAATCAATCAAAAAACATAAATAACAAACATAAAACGGATATTTTGGGAATTATTGAAAAAAAAGTACAAAGTTTTAGAGAAATTACGCAAAAAACAATATTACACGTTCAAAAAAACAAAACATTTGATATTTTAGGAATAAGCGAGGTGAATAATTGTATAAATTCTTTAAGTAGTTTAAACGATAAAATAAATAGTTTTGTAGAAAAGATAAATAATATAGAAACGGAAGAAGTGATTACAATTTTACAAAATATAAACAATGATTTGTCATCTATATTGAAAAATTACGGTACAGATACATTGGAAGATTTATTATTGATTTGTTTTGGAAATACGTCAACAAGCGAGCCGGATATTCACAAGTACGATTTGTTGAAAAGATATTTTCATCCTACTGGGTATAGGATTATAAACAACAAGAGTGGGGGCGAGTCATCGGGTTCTAAGAAAAACAGTGTAAATTATATTGACGAGTCACTTGAAAATAACAAACATTTGGATTGTTTGGACCTGAGTCTACAGTATAAACAGTTTCATATGAAAGTATATGGTATAAAAGTGTACATAATCAATAGTGAAATTAATAAAAGTCTCATTATATATGGCTATTTGGATGACGTAAATATAAAATTTATGAGTAACAAGTACATCAATGTAAAGATAAAAAATATCAAAGACAACGCACCCAAAGATGAAGTTTTTGATTTAGAAAAGTCGTGTTTTGCGTCTATGATACATTCTCTCACTTTGAAGGATTTATTGATTCATGAGCATCAAGAAATTTACAATAAATATATTGGATATCAAACAAATATCAAAACCTTGAAACAAAAAACATTACTACAAATGGTGAAAGATTTTGTAAATAGTGATTTATATTCCAAACGAAATGTATTGATACAGTTTTTGGTGAATTCTTATAATAATTACGAGAATAAATATAATTCTTACTTGTTGTATGATTTATTGTCAAATGATTCTAATAATGCGATTGATACACAAGAACAAATCATATTGTTCGACAGTTTTCCTTGGTCCATCAAAGATTCATTCCGGGAAGCCATGAAAAAGACGATACAATATACGAATGATTTGTCAAATTTTGATATCAATAAAATACCCTTGGAGCAACAAATCTGTTTGTTAAAAGCGAGCGAAGTGGTGAAAGAAAAGGCTATGATAAAGCTGAAAGAAATAAAATCCAAGTCGGAGGATTCGGGATCCAAAGCTCGTCAATATTTAGACGGATTATTGAAAGTGCCTTTTAATGTTTATAAAAAAGAGCCAATTATGTATTTAATGGAACAAATTAAACAGGAGTTTTCCATAATTTCCCGAGAAGGAAATATATTACACGAATGTCAAATACCTGTAAAGGAAACATATACGAGTATTGAAATTAAAAAATATACGTTAAAACTGAAAGAAAAATTAATGAACGTGTCCGAAAATTATGAAAAAATGAAAAGTAGGCTAAACACAATGGATAAGACTTCTCTCATGAACTTTATTATTAAAGTGAATAAATGTATAAATGTAAACAAATTACCCATTGAAAAGATCAAGTATATGAATAAGAAAAAGGAGGAATTAAAAGACGCAATTGACAATTTTTTTGACATTTCTATAAATTCACATTCACAAATGATGAATGAAATAATCTTGAGTGAAATTCTTGAAACAAACCATACCATCTTGAAAAAAATTCAAGATATTGAAGGACTCTTTCAAAAAATCAACGGATATATTTGTCAGGTAAAGAATATTTTAAATTCATCTGTCCATGGCCATGAAAAAGCAAAAAAACAGGTGGAGCGTATTATTGGTCAATGGATAAACGGGGAACAACAAGGTTATTGCTTTGGGTTCGAAGGTCCGCCAGGTCTAGGTAAAACCACCTTGGCAAAATATGGGTTATCCAATTGTTTGAAAGACGACGCTGGGGTTAGTCGACCATTTGCCATGATACAAATGGGCGGTGATTCTAATGGAAGCACTTTACACGGTCATAATTATACCTATGTTGGGTCGTCTTGGGGGGGTATTGTTCAAATATTGATGGATAAAAAGTGTATGAATCCGATTATATTCATAGATGAATTAGACAAGATATCCAAGACAGAACACGGTAAGGAAATCGTTGGTATTTTAACGCATTTATTGGATTCTACCCAGAATGATTGTTTCCAAGACAAATATTTCAGTGGGATTGATTTAGATTTGTCCAAGGCGCTTTTTATTTTGTCTTATAATGATGTAGATTCCATCGATAAAATCTTATTGGACCGAATTCATCGTATTAAATTTACAAGTTTGTCACTGGAAGACAAGTTGGTCATTTGTAATACGTATATGTTGCCGGAAGTATATAAAAAAATGGGATTGGTAGATATGATAAAGATAAGCGACGATGTGTTGAAATTTATTATTGAAAATTATACTTGTGAGGCGGGTGTACGTAAATTAAAAGAGATTTTATTTGAAATGGTAGGAGAGATCAATTTAGATGTATTGAAAAACTCACAGATCGATTATGAATTTCCAATAATAATAACAATTGAAGACATTAAAACAAAATATTTTAAGGACAAAAGAGAGAACACCTATAAGAAAATCCATGATAAAAGTGAGGTGGGAGTCATTAATTGTCTGTGGGCAAACAACATGGGAATGGGTGGAATATTACCCACAAATGTCAAGTTTTTCCCAGCAGCAAAGTATTTGGATTTGAAATTAACCGGATTATTGGATGAAATGATGAAGGAATCTATGCATATTGCGCTTACATTGGCATATAATTTGACGCCAGATAATAAAAAAACCCAACTTAGAGAGAAATACGATGGCGAGCATAAATACGGATTACACATACACAGTGGAGACGGGTCAATCAATAAGAGTGGCACCAGTGCCGGCATTGCCATCACAATTTGTTTGTATAGTATTTTAAATAATATCAAAATTAAAAACACTTTTGGTGTCACTGGTGAGGCGAATTTGGATGGAAGTGTGAATGAGATTGGTGCGTTAAATTATAAATTTATCGGAGGTATTAAAGCCGGTGTAACATCCTTTATATTCCCAAAAGAAAACATGAAAGATTACGAGGATTTTATGGAAAAATACAAGGATACCGATTTGATCAAAGGTATACATTTTTATCCCATTAATCATATTAACGAAGCGTTTGATTTGATTTTGGAAAAATAATATTTTCTATATATAATAATATTAATAATATCAAATGAATAAATACATAAATATTGGTATTGGTAAATTTAAAATAAAAACTCTATTTATATTTTTATCAATCATTATTGTATTTAGTATTTTATTATATTTACAAAATAATTATAAAATAAATGAAGGTTTTATAGAAAATAATAAAATAAATAAAACAATATGGTTGTTATGGTTCCAAGGTTGGGAAAATGCTCCGTATTTACAAAAAAAAATAGCTGAATCGTGGGAATTAAATAATCCAACATGGACTATACAGTATTTAGATATGAATAATTTAAAAAATTATGTTACAGATATTGATTATATATATGATAATAATAAAGATATATCTTATGCAGCAAAAAGCGATATTATTAGACTGTCATTATTAAAAAATCATGGTGGCGTATGGGCAGATTCAACATTATTATGTATGCAACCATTGGATAGTTGGGTTGAAAAAGCAATAGAAAATAGTAATTTTTGGATGTATCACGGGAATGGTGCCGGAATGGATGAAAGATATGGACCAGCAAGTTGGTTTATTGTTTCAAAAAAAGAATCATATATAATAACAAGATGGAAAGAAGAATGTGATAAATATTGGAAAGAGAATAATTCTACAGGTAATTATTTTTGGATGGATGAGTTATTTAAAAAATTATTTAAAACAGATGAAAAATTTAGGGAAGAATGGAATAAAGTTCCATATCTAAATGCCGAGGATCATGGTAGTAGTCATTCTTTATCTCGGGACAGATTGTTTTTAAATAATCAAGACATAAAGGACATTTATACAAAAAAATCTCCGTATGTTTTGAAATATTGGAATCACGCGAATGAAAGATTATCAAAATGTCAACTGGAAGATGAATGTTTAAATTCGAATGGATACTATGCGCTTGAAATGTCGAAAAGACAATATACATACGACCATTTATCAAATAAAGCGTAAAACATAAACATCGCATAAAAGTGAAAAAAACTATTTTTAACTATATTAAAAACAACACATGAAATAATATAGTTAAAACAAAAGCAGTATGGAGTTACAAGTATACGGTCGAAAAATCCAACAATACGCTGAAACAATCATAAAGAATGGGTTTTACATTCCATTTGTAAATGTATTCTTATACGCTCTCTTGAAAGATTTCTATTTGACAACCATTATTATTCAGAAATTATATGTGGCAAACTATTATTATCATTACGAACATTTGTATCATTTTGTCCCACATCCTTATAATTGGGTAAAACAATTTATACGATTTACGGATACTGGACATTTGGTTTCTTTTTTGTACTATTTTTATCCTCAAATGTTGCCACTCGCACACAATGTTCATTTTATGATTACCTTTGCGTATTGGATCGCCAAATTATTTTTAGGAATGAAAGATGCGGATGATAGAAATAATGATCCATATGTTGTAGTATTTGAAAAATTTTGGAGCGCATCAAATCATGGTTTAGTGTATTTAATTATAGTCTATCGTATGTTGACCGAAAATCAATGTAATCATTATTTTACTATAACGGATTTTCATTATACCGTTTTATGGTTGTATGCCTGGGGAATTTTTATTTATATTCCTTGGAGATGTTTTACTGGTGATCCAGTATATTCTATTTTAGCAAATGATACACCATTAAAGACAGTATTTATGGCATTTGTATTGATGAATAGTTGTGCTTATATATCAAATATGGTCGGTTATTTATTGACAAATTGTGAATTATGAAAATAAAAATAAATGAGTATAATATATGGCAATAGAAAACGAACTTAGACCACTTGATTTATTTAATCTTGTTGATAAACCATTAAATATTTTTTATTTAATTGTATTTTACAGTCCGTTGATTATATCATTTGTTATATTTAGTTCAGTATTTGTTTATCAAAATTTGAAAGGAGTGTATTATTTATTTTTCTTACTTGTATCAATTACAATAAGAAGTTTTTATTTGAAAAATTCGACAAAAAGTGATGAATATAAAGAGTGGGAACAAAAATTAAATCCAGATTGTAACATGTATGGACGTTTTACAAATTACGGGCATTCGGGATTTAATTTGTTTGTCATTGCGTTTTCATTCATGTATGTATGTCTTCCAATGATGATAAATAAGGATATTAATTATTTAGTTTTTGGAGTATTTTTATTATTTATAGGTGGAGAGATTGGAGTTAAATATTTAAGGATTAAATGTATAAAAGATGTGAAACAAATATTGTCAAATATATCAACGGGAGCCTTATTTGGAACATTAATCGTACTCATATTTTATTCTTTGGGATTGTCTGATAAGTTATTCTTTAATGAGTTATCGAGTAATAATGAAATATGTAAAGCACAAACCAAACAAAAGTTTAAATGTACAGTATCCAATAATGGTCAAGTGGTTGGAACAGTCATGAAATAATCTAATTGGTAAATATAATATAAAAACTACAAAAAATTGGATATATTATTCATAAGCCACTGTCTAAAATCCTTTAAAATTAGTTTTCGTTGAAATGAATCAGCTAATAATTTCATGTTTCCTTTAGTATGATATACTTTTACAAAATTATTATAGGTGGTAATTACATTCATTTTTTCGTATTTATTCAATAATATTTGATTATACATTGGTTTTTTTTTCCTATGATTGACTACATTATGAAAAAAAAACATCATTTTCTTAAAATCGTCTTTGGTTTTTACCCCATTAAAATTTATCTTTGAAAGAAAAGAAGAAGCATGTTGAGAACATTCCGGACAAGGTAGATTTGTTGAAATCCTCTTGATATGTCCAAATAATTGTGGAGCAATCACTGTATATGTGTCCTCGTGTAATTTTTCTACAAGTGTATGGAATAATGTCCATATTGGAGGTCCCCATGTTTCCGGTGACATAATATAAATAAAAAAGATAATAAATATAAAGAGTAAATGTAAAATATATATAATGCCAAAATATTTAATAGAAGGAAACATTAATTTTTATGATGAATTATACAAATCATTGGATAATAGCAAAATAGAAGAATCCAACGAACATGTAAATGACAATCATTTGTGCTTAATTAGTCAAAAACCATTGACAGAAAATTATGTAGAGTTAGAATGTAAACACAAGTTTAATTATAATGCGATTTTCTATGATATATTGAATCATAAAAAAAAGTTCAATACAATGGAAAGACATAGTTTAAAAATAAATGAAATAAGATGTCCTTATTGTAGAAATATTCAGAAGAAGTTGTTACCATATGTAGATGGGTTTCAAAAAGTTCATGGTATAAATTATATTGATGAAGAAAATATTAACGGACAATATATGAAAATGGGTTATACCCATGGAAAGTGTTTTTATCAGGATGACCAATGTGAAAAGTGTGATAATGTAATGGTAAAAATGATGATTACTTATAATCAATCATATTGTTATACTCATTATTCTCTAGTAATTCATAAGATGATTAAAGAAAAACAAGAAAAAATAAAGCAAGAAAAGATGAAGAAAAAGTTGGCATTATTACAGAAAAAACAAGAGGAAAAACAGAAAAAACAAGAGGCTAAAAATGCTGAAAAACAAAAGAAACTTGAGGAAAAACAGTCGCTTGGTACATGTATACGTATACTAAAAACGGGTGTAAACAAGGGAAAACCATGCGGTTGCCAAGTATTAGTAAACAGCAATGGTTTGTGTAGTCGTCATTATAAGTTATTACATCCCCAAACGACAGAATCGTCGTCTACATCGTTGTCTACAAATATAATATAAAAATCATTCAAAAAAGTTGTAACCATTTTGTGATTACAACTTTTTTGTTTTTTTTGTTTTTTTGTTTTTTTTGTTTTTTTTGTTTTTTTTGTTTTTTCAGGGTTATGCGACAAGTCCAAAATTTAATACGTCTCCATCATAATCATGATATACATTTGATTCAATTTTATATACATAATCAAAATTCATTTGTTTGCTTATATTTTCAATCTTTTTGTTTAATTCAAGCAACTTTTCCACTCTTAGTTGGTTATCTATTGTTTCTTCAATTAAATCATTTGTTTTCATTTCAAAATCTTTACTTTCTTCATCAAATGAACATCCTTTGATTGACAATCTCATTTTATTTGTTGCCATCATTAAATATAAAACACGATTCATGTATGCAAACAACGAATTCATTTTCATATAATAAATAACAAACATGAATAAGTTACCTATTAATATTGGGTCATCTACTGTAAATTTATCATATAAATGAGTCGTTTCTTCTTTCACAAATATGAATAACGAATATAATTCAGTATGGTTTTGAATTTTATATTTTTCACAAAATACATTGAATTGATCATCTAAAACGCGTTGATCTATTTTATGTATAAATAAGCAGTTTATAAATTTATAATAAATATGTGATTGAATGTTGTTGATGATGAATTGCGATGACTCTTCTTCTTCCATAAAAGTATTACTATTTTGTTCCATTTTGTAATGTTGTTTTTTTGTTTTTTATTATTCTTTCTTGATATAAAAAGTAAATCAATTTTTATTTTATTTGTAAAAGAATATAAAATTATATCATTTTATAATATATTATTGACAATGGAAACCAAAGAAGAATTAATCACAAATATCAAAGAATGGATTAAAATAGACAATGAAATATTAAAACTTCAAACCGAAATCAAGGAACGTAAAAATAAAAAAAAGACTTTGTCGGAAACATTAATGACCGTCATGAAAAAGAATGAAATTGATTGTTTTGATATTAACGGTGGTGCCTTGATTTATAAACAAAATAAAGTAAAGAAACCCATAAATTCAAAAACATTAATGTCTGTTTTACAAAATTATTATAAAAATGAACCAAAACATGCCGAAGAATTAACCAAATATATTTTGGATAATCGCGAAGAACAAATCAAGGAGACTATAAAACGTAAAATAGATAAGTAGAAATTTCAATTTATATCTAATAAATCAATATTTGATATTTGTTGATTTGTTTTGTGAGTAAGTTGTTGTGTCAAATAATCTATAGTTAGTATTTTTTTTTGTAAATTATGCTCTAGTTGTGCGATTATTTTTTGTTGATTTTCTATTATTTCTTTATTTTTTATCATTTCTACATAATAATTAGCTTTATTTTGATTTAAAACCAATAACCATTTTTGATGAATTTTTGTTTTTATGTGTGCTGAAAATTTAGATGAATTTTCATATGTTTTGTCCTTTCTTGAACCACATGGGCAAAATAATCCATTTTTTATAAAAAGAATCATATCTATATAATTACCATTTTCATCTACACTTGGTGTATAAATATCTGGTGTTAAAGTTATATCCATTTAATAATTAATATATAATATCTTTATGTATTTTGTATAAAAGATTTAAAAAAATAATGATTGACTATTATAAATGGAACAAGACAATGAAGAAGTGTTGGACGAATTATTGGGCGATCCAATGAAAAATTATTATAATTATTCGGCAAAATATTCTTTAAATACCAATTTACAATTGTACACCAATGACTACAAAATAGGTCATATATATGTATGCCCATATGTAGTCGTTACTAGCGGACAACAACCATTTCTACAATTTTTGTTGAATAAAAAAATATATACAAATCCATCTACTCAAAAGTTGGATACGTATTTTCAATTTTACGAGTTTTTTTATATGGATGGTTTGGATATAATGATGACTTGTCAAAAGATGTTGAATGTATTGTTTTTAAAAGAAACAAAAGGAGTAAATCAACATTTTGAATGTAACGGATTTTTAAATGAAGATTGTAACATGTATATCTTTTTTGACTGTACGCAGTATAATAAAGATTCAACCGTGACAAATGTAAATCATATGTGGTTAGCATTATCAAGTGAAATTATAGGTAAATGTAAAATCTATGATACAAAGATACATGAGCATGTAACAACATTTTTTGAAATGAATCCAGATTTTTTGTATTTGAAGGATATGTATGAGAATGATTATGAATTACCAGTTGCCGGATATAGCGGGTCGTCCAAAGTGAATACAGAGTTTATGTCGGTGTTTGGACTAAATAAAACTCAAAGGGAAACCTATATGGGTCCGTATTATTATTTTACAAATTATGAAAACGCAATGACAATTGCGTTGCTTAATAAAAAAGCCGACACAAAATCGCAAGGCGGTATAAATCGTTTTGCGGTTTTTAAGGGGAAAACTGTGGATGATGTGGCTGTTCCTGATGAAATCGGTAGTTGGGCAAATGAATATGATAGTGTTTATATTAAATATTTGAATTTAGATGTTGTCCCATATGAAAAAAGACCGATTATACATAAGGAAATACTTGTTGTTAAAAGCTATGAACAACAAGTGCCAATATCATATTATTTATTAGGTTAACTTTTTTTCCATATCATACGCCATTTTTTCATACGGGTGTTCATAAAAGTGTGAATTATTGGGATAGAAAGTGACATCAGTTATATTACTTGAATCTGCCTTGTATAATGCCATATAATACTGATTGTTTGAATCATTGTAAATCCATTCATCTAAATCAGGATTCGCTCGTGCGCCGTCAACCTCTTCACGACGCATTTTTTTATAAAAATGATGATATTGAGTATACTTATCAATATCTTGCGGATACATTTTTTGATACACGTGGATTTTTTCGTGAAGAATAAGTCTAGACAATTCGGCATCAGTATAATTCGTAATAGCATATTCTGGAAGAATAATGACATCATTTCTTGTATGAGGAAGACCACCTTCATACAATTTTCCGCTCACACAGCCGAATTTCCATTGCGAGCCACAAGCTTTTACTCCATCAAACCACGGTTCATTTACTTTTTTTAAAATAGAATCAACATTGGATACACACCCGATAATTTTGTTTTTTTCATAAACACTAAAATCCTTACAGCTTTTTTCGATAATAAAATGATAGTCCTCGGCGGATGATATTTTACGCATAGAAAGATCTTTTTTAGAAAATGATTGATAATAATGGTCTGGGTCTTTCATTAAGAAATCTTCAAGTTCGTTTTTATCAAGAAAAAGTATGTGATTGACTTGGTAGTAATTTATAATAAAATGGGTAATGTAAATAAGTAATGAAAGAACAAATAATAATATAAGTAAATGATAGAGTTTTTTAGATTTAAACATTGAATGAATTCTATATAAATTATATATAAATTATATATAAATTATATAAATTATATATAAATTATATATAAATTTATGATTTTTATTTCTTAAATTTATATATGCCGGGCACAAATAAAGAATCAATATGGGGGAATCGTATAACGAAGATAGGATTTACAATCATCATATTTATTATAATAATTAATATCATTTTTCAAATAATGAAATATTTTGATATCGATATTAGCAGTGTAATTGTTTACATATGTTTTGCTATATTTATGACTATATGTTATTTTGTATTACCTAAAGATATACCCATGGGTCTTGTTTTGCCTAAAAATACACTGGTCGAATCAGGCGAAGGATTAGTCGCATCCGCTCCACAATTTATATCACCATGACCACCATCATAAGCAACACGCGCACAATAAGTTAAATAAATTTATTATATTTTATTTTCAATAGTGTTTTGTAGTTCAATAATTTGTAACAATGTAGATAATTCGACTTTGTCTTTTAAATTATCTATAATTTCGCTATCCATTGGTTCTCTATTATTTAAATTATAAAAAACTTTTTTAAATTCACTGACCGCCTTATGATTGTATTCATTCATTTTGTGTTTCATATTTTCCTTATTACTTTGAATCATGAGTAATTCTTGTGCCTTTTTATTGGTATTTTCTTCATTAAACCATGTGTTTCTAAAAGTATCTGTAGACACTAAAACATCGCATATTTCTGGTTTTACGATTTTTATATAATTATCCGAATTTTTAAAATGAGTTTTAAAACTTTCCACAATTTTATCAGGGATTACTGGACTGGTTTCCATTAAACGGTCAAATTCTTCTTTACACAATTTAATCATTTGTGTCACCGGAGTTCTTTCACTAGGGTGTTTTGCCAATTCTATTTTGACATTTCGATAGAATTTATCCCAGGCAATACCACTTACACGATGTGCTTCATTGAGTTGTGTTATTTTCAAAAATTGCTGTATTGTGGTAATAATTCCTGCTAAAATATTGAATCCACCTACAACCATCACATAATAACTCTGATATTCCAAAGGCACACGATCTTGTGCGAAATTAGCGGTTCCGGTTAATGTGGATATAACAATTACCGGAATCGTGTACCATGCGTTTAATGTGGAATATAACATGTTTGCGCGGGAATGTAGCCAACGGTAACACATTGCTTTATCCGCCCATTCAATCAAGATCGCCTCATGCTCTACTGTCCAAATAGCGTCGTTGCTTAATGAAAGTATTGTATCGGTATTGTCTTTAATATTATCCATTATATAATATTAAAATAAAATATATTTAACAAAATAAAATTCTATGGAATAAAAAATATAATTTCATACTAATATATGGAGGATACTGAAGATAAATTAACTCAAATAAAAAATACGTTTATCAAAATAATAGAATGGAAAATGGAAAATGAAAAAAAGATCAGTTTACTTGACACAAAAATCATGAAATTAAAGGGGATGTATAATGAATTTATTAAAAACAACAAGGAGACACTATGTGTGTTTGGGTTGGATTCGTTATATTTTCAAGGAAAAATAATTGATATTGAATACGACGATGTCAAACGATTATTTTCGGCAATTATTAATCGCATGTATTGTGAGTTTTTCAAATTGTATAAAATAGTTGTAGATTACATCAAAACCAATATAAAAGATAAAAAATTGTTGGAATTGGTAAATATACATAATCAGTTTCCGGTGTATAAAGATTTAGAGCCGTTCAAAATATATGATTTTGACGTTGTACAAAGTATTCACGATGTAATTGTAGAATTGTTGTATGCTTTACATAATTATTTTACTATCAAAGAAAGAGAATTGGAAAAATACAAGGTAAAAAACAAGATTGGATTTAATATAGATAATTTTGTGAATACAGTTTATTTTAACAATATCATGTTAAGAGAGAAAATAACACTTTTTATAAATTATCTTGAATTTTTTCACAGATTGAATATTAAATACTTGTCGCGTTATTATTACAAATTGGAAATGATGTTGAATCAAATAAATAACGATATTCATTTTGAAGAAAAAAATGATGAAAATGCCACTTATGAAATGATTGATGTGAGAGAAATGAAGGAAAAACAGGTGATTCATAATGATAAAAATGATTTAAAGAATACAACGCATTTAGAAAAGTTTTTTGAAACACCTCATGATAACAAAAATGAAATACCAAGTGATTTAATAAGTGAATTGTCAGTGGAAACGATTGTCACTGAAACCCAATCAAAATCAAATAGTAACAACTTGAAGAAGAAAAAATACAAGGCGCGTAAGAAAAACAAACAACAAGAAATCGCGACCACTGTGAGTAGTAGCATATATAATTCAGAATTTATGCTTTCCGAAGAGGATAAAAATATTAAAGTCGTGATTGAAGAAGCACCTGTAGTGGTCGTGGAGGAAGCACCTGTTGATGTCGTGGAAGAAGCACCTGTAGTGGTCGTGGAGGAAGCACCTGTTGATGTCGTGGAGGAAACACCTGTTGATGTCGTGGAAGAAACACCTGTCGTAGTTATAGACGAAAACACAAATAATGCCTAACCTCTTTAAGTTGTTTTGACATATATTTAAAAATTGATTTAAATATATTTTAATATAATAATTAATAAGATTTATTTGAACATGGAAAAGCGTATTAACAAAAAGTTTGAAAATTATATTACAACATTAAAGGAAAAAATTCGTGAAAAGTCAATTGAACTTGGCATGAATGATGAAAAAATGAATGATTTGATTCAATATATTTACAATTATGAGCGCATGACTTTGAATAAGGATGATTTTATGAAACGAAAGCGGGTCAAAAATGTAGTTCCTTATTTTGAACGATGTTGTGCCAAAAGGGCAAGCGGGGAACAATGTACCCGACGCAAAAAAGAGGAATGTGAATATTGTGGGACCCATATGAAGGGAACACCGCATGGATTAGTTGAGGACGAAGAAAACAAACAGACTATGCAGAAAATAGAATTATGGGCACAGGAAATTATGGGTATTGTTTATTATTTAGACAAATTTGGTAATGTATACCAAGCTGAAGATATCGTGAATAACAAGGTAAACCCAAAGGTTATTTGTAAATACACCAAAACAAAAATGGAAAATGGGGAAGACGTTTATACTATATTATGGAATACTAGTGATTTATAAATTGGGTTATTTCCTGAAATATTTATTTGTCTATAAAATATAAAATAATATGGATGAAATCAGTAAAAAAATACTAAATAATATTGGTATTTTTTTTGATGAAAATAGCGAAATACTTATTGAGCGAGATGTATTATTGAGTCAAGAGAAATACGAAAGTGTTGAAAAATATATGAAAGAATTGAAATACCATTTGAGTTCGTCTTGTTTGACCAGTCTACAAAAAAATGCGACGGATATACAAAAGTGGCCTTTATTGAATCTAGTGAGACAAATATTAAATGTATATGGATATGTGATGAAACCCATACGAAAATGCGATGGATATACCCCGGATGGGATCAAAAAGTTTAAACGGTTTTTCTTGATTTGTAAAAAAAGTTAGTTATTTTATTTGTGAATATAATAATAAATAAACTTAAACAAAAAAGTATAATTAACTTATGTTAATGTCTTGTTTACTATTTTCGTTATTGCTTATTTCTAAAAATTCATTTCAAATGCGTGCGTTTTCGGCAAAGCGAACCAGCACATCCTTGAAATCATTGTCAAATTATTATAAACCTAAATCATACAATCAAAAAAAATATTGCGAATATTTGAATGACTGGAAAATTAAATTATTATTTGCCATTGGTCCTGCCGGAACAGGTAAAACGATGTTGGCATGTAATACCGCAATCAAAGAATTACAATCTGGAAATATAAATAAAGTCATATTGACACGACCCGTAGTTCCCGTGGAGGAAGATATTGGGTTCTTACCAGGAAATATAAATAAAAAAATGGATCCTTGGACGCGACCTATATTTGATATTTTTCTGGAATTTTATTCGCAAAAAGATATTGATGCGATGATCCATGCGAATGTGATTGAAATCGCGCCACTTGGATACATGAGAGGGCGGACGTTTAAAAACGCATTTATTATTGCCGATGAAATGCAAAATAGTTCGCCGAATCAAATGTTAATGTTGACTACGCGAATTGGTGAGGGTAGTAAAATGGTAATTACGGGCGATTTGAAACAATCCGACAAGGGTCTTAATAGTGGTTTATACGATTTTATTCGTAAATTTAATTTATATGAACAAATAGAAATGAATCGTAATACAACCATGATAAGAAATAGTGGAATTAAAATTGTGGAAATGAATAATACGGATATTGAAAGAAGTCCGATTATTGAAAAAATATTGGATATTTATGATGTAAAACCCACACATCTTCCATCAAATATTCAAATACAACAACCACCAAAACAAATTGAAACATTAAACAGCACTACTCCAAGATATTACAGAGAAAACCAGAGATATGATAACGACGCAGCCATGTGTCCCAGGGAATCTTGCTTGAAAGACTAATTGTAGAATAATATAAATATAAAAAAGTGCTACAGTGAGCACCTTTTTATATATTTTTTTAAATTTTTATTTTTTTTTAAATTTTTATGTTTATCTTCTTTTTCTAGTTCCTCCTCCACCAGCACCAACCATTGTAAATACACAAAACAATACTAGAAATATTAGAAAGGGATTGAAACTAACCGAATTCTTTTTATCGCAGTTGTTATTGTATGCGTGCGGTATTTTTTTAGTGTTTGGATTAATCGTATTTCCTTTTAAATGCTTGGTGGTAATCAATCCTTCGTATAATTTGCTGTATAATTTCCGATAACGATTAATCATTGCTCCATTGACTGGGTATTTTTTACACTGTTGTTTGTGATATAAATAAACATCAGTCATGGTAACATTTTCAAGTGTTACATTTTCACGATAGGTCGGATAATTGTGTAATGTATAGATTTCTTCCATATAAAAGTCAGTCACATTTTTTAACAAGTATTCGTGGTATTTTTCCAAAGTGTATCCAAGGACAACATAGTATTTGGACTCTTGGAAAACCAGTAATTCTTGTATGTAAGGACATAATTTTTCTTGAAATTCGGTAGGTATCGCTTTGTTATACCAAATACGGTCATTGATACCAATGGTTGGTTTTGCCATTAAATGATCGTTATAAGTTTTTTGGTCAAACATTTGGTTTTGAATTCCTCTGTGACCCGGGTGTGTATTCGCAGCGACACCAGAAATCAAACATAAGAATATGGCGAATAAAATAGTAAAATTCATTTTTTGGGTTGTTTTTGGTTTTGGTAAAATGATACCAGGAGAGAAAAAGTAAATCAATTTTTTTTACCAAAGGGCGAATCGTGAAAAAAGGTATTCCCGTCAAGCGACAGGTCACTCTTTCCATTTGTTTCAAAGTTTATAAATAGGTAAACGTATCATAATTGAAGTGGTCTTCTTCATCGCTATCATAACCATTATAACAATTACAATATATGGATGGTGAACACGATACTTTGAGATGATAACGAACCTTATTGTATTTATAATTACCGCAATCCCTACAAAATCCGGCGTCTAAAATAAACTTATCCCCGTACATATTACCCTTTGGAATTTCTAATCTCCATTTGGGGTTGGTATCATCATAATTGATTCTGGTTAATTCGGCATTTTTAATAAGGCGATTCGCACTCTTTTTGTTTTGTTTTGCGACTTCTTCGATGTTATGAAAAGAATAATCTTTGATGATATCAATGATCTCCATGGGTAAGTTTAACCCTGACATAACCAGCTGTTTTTTTACGATTGAGCTCATTGTTGATGTTTGTTTTTGGTTTTGGTAAAATGATACCAGGAGAGAAAAAGTAAATCAATTTTTTATTTTTGAGGTAGTTTTTTCAAAAACTTTTATGTCGTAGTAAAAGAAAAAAGGACGCTTTTTGTGCGCCCTTTTTTCATTTTTATAGGTTTTTATTTTTATTTGTTGGTTTTTATTCATCCTCAGATTTTTCATCATCAGATTTTTCGTTGTTGTCTTCGTCAACATATGAATCTTCATCCAATTCATTTAATATGACTTCTTGTTTGTTTTCATCCCAAACACCAATCGCATCATTTGTTTCAACATCATATAATACATTGTTGCTGGATTTTAAGTAATCTTTGCCATTGATTTTGACCCGTTTTACTTTGACAACTTCTTCTTCCTCTTCTTCATGATCGGAATCATCTTCTTCGGATTCATCATCAGATTCTTTTTTTGCCTCAGATTTAGCCATTTTTGCCCGCATAACAGATTGAACTATTTTATTCACATCCTCATCAATCTCATCATCACTAGAAAGAACAAGTTCTTCGACAGGAGTATGTTTAATGACAACCAATTCTTTTTCTTGAGGTTTTAATTCAACAACATCATTTTTGTCGTCCTCTTCATCGTCATCACTCGAGTCATCGTCACTTGATTCAACATGTGTAACTGTTTTTACTGGAGCGACGACTACAGGTTTGACTTGTTTTTTAGCCTCCTTTTCAGCAGCTTTCTGTTCCTTTTCATGAGCTTTCTTTTCCTTTTCAAGTTTTTTAGCCTCCTTTTCAGCAGCTTTCTTTTCCTTTTCAAGTTTTTTAGCCTCTTTTTCAGCATCTTTCTTTTCCTTTTCAACTTTTTTAGCCTCTTTTTCAGCAGCTTTCTTTTCTTTTTCAGCGACCTTATTCACTTTTTCTGGAGCTTTTTCAAACTGTTTATATAATGCTGGATCTTTTTCAAGTGGTGCTTCTCCAGCGTCTTCCAAAATCTTGTCAAACAAATCTTTCGCTTGTTCAACTTCGATTTCTTTCTTTGGACGACCCTTTTTACTTGCTGTTTTTACATATTCGACCGCATCTTCTGCGTCAAATTTATAACGTTCACTTAGTAACTTGATTAACTTTACGTTGCTTGCGGTTGACATTGTTGTTGTGGCTTTTCTTATATTTGTGTAATAAAATAAATTTAGTTATTTATAAAATCAATTTTTTTAAAACTTGGTAAAAATGTGAAATTTTACTTAATATTTATACGTAAAAAAAGGTATTCCCTCCAAGTGGTGGGTCACTCTTTCCTTTGGTTAATTTACATCTCAAAA
>Ga0187844_10000050_pt1 | contig 77546 bp, 75 predicted proteins | sample SpaLakP09_SKY_50_FD_134517 | JGI IMG/M metagenome (GOLD analysis project Ga0187844, IMG submission 134517) | Oligotrophic lake water microbial communities from Sparkling Lake, Wisconsin, USA - SP09_SKY_50 | ecosystem: Environmental > Aquatic > Freshwater > Lake | place: USA: Sparkling Lake...
CGCGGCCGCGCCCGGCACAAGGGAGACCACCATGCGCACCCTGTTTCCCGCCGCCTTCGCCCTGGCGGCCGTCCTCGCCGCAGCGCCGGCCGCCTCGACCGACGCACCGGCCAACGCGTACTGCTACATCGGCTGGCCGTCGGACGGTGCCGTACTGCCATCCGGCAAGCCGTTCCGCGTCTGGTTCGGGCTGCGCAATATGGGCGTCGCGCCGAAAGGTGTCGCCGTCAAGAACACCGGCCACCACCATCTGCTGGTCGACGCGGACGTGCCGCCGGCCGGACAGGAAATCCCCTCCGACCGCAACCACCTGCACTTCGGCGCGGGCGAGACGGAAACGATGCTGGAACTGCCGCCCGGCAAACACACGCTGCAGCTCGTCATGGGCGACGACAAACACGTGGTCCATTCGCCGCCCGTCATATCGCGCAAGATCACGATCACCGTCAAGTGACGATATGGAACCGAACGCCGCATTCTCCGCCCCGAGCGGCCCCGTCCGGGCCTACCTGGAATGGCCGGGAACGGCGTCCAGCAAGCCGGCCGTGTTCCCGCTGCAGGAGGAAGCCGTGCTCGGCCGCAACCCGCAGGATGCGCTTGCCTCCGACAAATATGTCTGCATCCCGGAACAGACGATCAGCCGCCGCCACGCGCGCATCCGGCGCCGCGGCGCCAGTTATTTTGTCGAGGACCTGCATTCGAGCAATGGCACCTTTGTCTCCGGCGAACGGCTTTCGCCCGGCACCTGGCATGCCCTGGCCGAGGGCGACGAACTCGGGCTCGCTTCCGCGCGCCTCGTGTTCCACTCGCTGCTCGTGCCCGAACGCGGCGCAGCGCCAGCCGTGATCACGCGCTCGGTCGACGCCACGCAGTTCGCCCCCATCGTCGATACCCGCAATGCCGATCGCGACGAGCTCGAGAGCACTGTGCATCGCCTGCATGCGATGGCGCAGGTCGGCATCGCCCTGGGCGCCGTCACGGACCAGGACACGCTGACCGACAAGCTGATGAATTTCATCTTCGACCTGTTCCCGGCCGCCGAGCGCGCGTTCATCATGCTGCGCCCGAACGACCGCGATCCGCCGCAACCCGTGGCCGCCCGCCGCCGCGGCGGTATCGTGGAAGATCCGGCGCAGATCCGCATCTCGCGCACGATCGTCGACGAAGTACTGGGCCGCAAGCGCGCGATCCTGTCCGTCGACACGCTCGCCGACCGCTACTTCGGTGCGCACGAGTCGATCGTCGCCCAGGCGATCCTGAGCGTCATGTGCGTGCCATTGATCCTCGGCGACGACGTGCTCGGCCTGATCCAGGTCGACACGTCGTCCGACCGCAACGCGTTCCAGGAAGCCGACCTGGAAATTCTCAGCGGCGTATGCGCGGAAACAGCCGTCGCACTGAAGAATTTTCAACTCTATTCCGACATCAAGGGTCTGCTGGACGGCTTCGTGTGCGCATCGGTGCAGGCCATCGAGGAACGCGATCCGGTCACGGCCGGGCACTCGTTCCGCGTGGCCGGCTATGCCGAACACCTCGCGGAAGCCATCACGCACGCGGAGGACCCCGAGCTGCGCCGCGCCGCGTTCACGCCGGCCCAGCTGCGCGAGATCCGCTATGCCGCGCTGCTGCACGACTTCGGCAAGGTCGGCGTGCGCGAGCACGTGCTGCGCAAGGAAAAGAAATTGCACCACGCCGACATGCGCCTGCTGGAACAGCGTTTTCGATACGCCCGCGCCTGCCTTGAACGGCATCTGTGGCGCGACCTGACCGAGCGCCAGCTGAACGGCGAATTGAGTGCGGACGATTTGCGCCGCGAGCGCGACCGCATCGAAGCGCTGCTTGCGGAAGAGGGGGCGCGTCTCGACGATTTCCTCGACACCATCGTGCGCGCCAACGAACCGTCGGTCTCGCATGCGCCGCCCACGTCCGGACTGGGCGCGATCCGCGACCACGTGTGCGCCGGCACGGACGATCCGACGTTCCGCCTGCTCGGCGACGACGAGTACGCCGCGCTCAGCATCGGCAAGGGCTGCCTGACGCCCGACGAGCGGCGCCAGATCGAGGCGCACGTGGCCGATTCGTATTCGTTCCTGATCCTGATTCCCTGGACGCGCGAACTGGCCGGCGTGCCGGCAATCGCACATGGCCACCACGAGAAGCTGGACGGCTCCGGCTATCCGATGGGCCTGCGCGGCAACGAGATCAGCCTGCAGACGCGCATCCTGACGATCAGCGACATCTACGACGCCTTGACAGCGCGCGACCGCCCGTACAAGCAGGCGATCCCGCCCGAGCGCGCGCTCGACCTGATCGACGAGGAATGCCGTGCCGGCCACGTCGACCGGCGCCTGTTCGACGTGTTCGTCGCGTCGAAGGCATGGCAGGCGCGTCCCGGAGCCTGACGACAACGGCACGAGGTGACCCATGAGTATCCGCCCACGCTGGAACCGCACGCATTCGCTGATTCCCATCGGCGCCATGCTGCTGTGCGCCTGCGCCGACGTCAGCATGAAACCGTACCAGCGCCCCGACAGCCCGGCCAAGACGGGCTGGGCCGGCGCACAGGCGCCGCCGGCGGCGCCATCCGCATTGATCGAGCAGGACTGGTGGAAGGGATTCCGCGACCCGGCACTGGACGACCTCGTCGCACGCGCGGTACGCGACAACGTCGATTTGCGCATCCTGGCGGCGCGCACGAAAGTCGCCGGCGCGCAGATCGACGAGGCGCGGGCCGGCGCGCTGCCGACGCTCGATGCCGGCGCCGGCGCCAGCTTCGAAAAGAGCACCGGGCAAAAGTTCAGCAAGCAGTTCAGCCTCGGCACGCAGGTCAACTGGGATATCGATGTGTGGGGCAAGGTCGCCAAGGGCGCCGAGGCACAGACCGCCGAGTTCCACGCGACCGAGGCCGACTGGCGCGCCGGCTACCTGACGCTGGCGTCGGATGTCGCGACGACCTACTTCCAGATCCTGCAGTTCGACGAACAGCTCGACCGCCAGCAAAAAACCCTCGACAAGAACAAACAGATCCTCGCAACCTACGAGGCGATGCAGAAACAGGGCCTGTTGCCGGAGACGCGCGTGATCCAGCAGCGCGCCGAAATCAACCGCCTCAGCAACGACCTGATCGAGCTCGGCCGCCTGCGTGCCTTGTCCGGCAATGCGCTGGCGACGCTGCTCGGCGTACCGGCCGGGAATTTCAAGCTGCCCACGGGGGCGCTGCAGGACCGCGTGCAGCTTCCCGCGGTCCCCGAGGGCCTGCCGTCCGAGCTGCTCAAGCGCCGGCCCGACATCGTGGCGGCCGAGTTCCGCGTCCTCGAATCCTATGACCTCGTGGGCCAGGCCAAGCTGGCCCAGCTGCCGTCGATCAGCCTGACGGGACGCGGCGGGACGTCCAGCTTCGCGCTCGGCTCGCTGCTCAAGTCGTTCACGTTCGGCCTGCTCCCGAGTGTCAACTTCCCAATCTTCGATCCGTCCGTCAAGGCGCACATCAAGACGAGCCAGGCCAACAACGAGGTGGTGGAGCAGCAGTACCGCAAGGTCGTGATGGATGCGTTCAAGGAGGTCGAGGACGCGCTCGTCAACCTCGATGCGCACCGGCGCCAGCGGATCGAACTGCAGGAACAGGCGCAGCGCCTGGGTGTCGTCGCCGCGGCGGTGGAGGCGCAATTGAAGGAAGGCGTCATCTCGCAGCTCGAAGTGTTCGAGGCCGAGCGCTCGCTGCTGGGAGCCCAACTGGCGCTGCTGGCCAACCACCAGCAAATCCTTGCCGACACCGTCACGCTGTACAAGGCGCTGGGCGGTGGCTGGCCGCCGGTGGACGTGCGCAATGCGGCGCGCAACTGAGCGGGACTGGCCGCCATGGTGCCCGACGTGACGATGGCCGCAGCCCGCCCCGCAATGGGGACCGGCATCCGGATCGTGCTCGATCCCGTGTCCCATCCGGCGCTGGCACCGATCCAGATCCAGGACCACCTGTTCGCGATCGGCCGCGGGGAAGCGCCATTCGACGCCTATCCGTCCGAGCTCGCCGCCGAGCTGTCGCGCCGCCATGCGCGCATCTTCTGCGAGCACGACGCCGTCTATCTTGCCGATCTGGGCAGCACGAACGGCACCAGCGTCAACGGCGTGGCCGTGCGCACGGCGATCGTCCCGCTGCGCGAGGGCGACGTGGTGGGCCTCGGCAAGGCGCTGCGCTACCGCGTCCACCTGCAACACGGCGCCGCACCGCCGCCGCGCGCGCGCCTGGCCAGCCTGACATTGACACCCGTCCACGACGGCAATGCGCTGCAGACCATCGTGGTGACGGAATTCCCCTTCCTCGTCAGCAAGAGCGAAGAGACATTCTCACGCTACCGCGACATCGAGCCTGCACAGGTGAACTACCTGTCGCGCCGCCACGCACATCTGTTCCTCAAAGGCGGCGAACCGTATGTCGAGGACCTGGGCAGCACCAACGGCACGTTCGTCAACGGCATCCGCCTCGACGAACAGGCGATGCCGCTGCACGGCGGCGACACGCTCGCGTTCGGCGGCCGCCATTTCGTCTATCGCGCCGGCATGCAATGGGAAGCGCCGGCGTCCGACACGGCGCCGACGCGCATCGGCACGACCCAGGTCCCGCCCGGCGCAGACACCGACCGCACGACCTTCGTCGCTGCCGCCGACTCCTTCCTGGACATCTTCTGCGTCGAACCGGCGCCCGCACCGGACCAGATTCCAGCTGCCGAGCCCGTAGGCGAGCCCGAGCCGCCGCGCGGCCGGCTCGACCTGCTCGCAACCCGCGCAGCCCGTAAATTAGGGCTGAAGACCGTCCCCACCGCGCGCACCCTGCGCCTAGCGGGCGCAGCCGTACTGGCCGTCGTGCTGCTGCTGGGGTGGGCGCTGCTGCGCGGCGGTGGCGCCGAAGGCCGGACCGAGGACCTGCTGGCCCGCGGCGACTACACGCGCGCGGCGGCGGTCGCGTCGTCCGGGCTCGACGACGATCCGGACAACGCCTCCCTCCGCGCGCTCGCCACCGAGGCGCAGCTCAAGGCCGGATTGCCCCCATGGATGGCCGCTGTCGACCAGGGCCGGTTCGACGGTGCCGCGGCACAGGTGGCCGCCATGCGCCGCGCGGGCCGCGCCAACCCCGATCTCGCACCGCTGCTGGCGGAACTCGACTGGATCGTGCAGCTGCGCGCCTACGCGGCGGCACGCGGTGGTGCGCAGGCGCCCGTACGCGACGCGGCCGACGCGGCACGCATCCGCCGGTTCCAGAAGCAGTGGGAAGACCAGGGTGACGCGTTCCAGCGCGCCTACGTGATCATGTCCGCCCACGTCCCCGCGTACCGCGACGCCTATGCCGCTGCGCTGAGCGATATCCGCAAGCTTGCACTGCAGGAGGCCAGCCATGAAGCTGCCAGCTCTGAATCTGCCGTCCCTCAAGCCGAAACCCATGACACCGCTCAGCGAGGCGCTCGATGACCACAGCGCCGAAGGCATCGGCATCCTCACCGCCGTGCCGTGGCGTTTTACGCGGGCGCTCCTGTACACAATGGTGGCGCTCGTCTGCACGGGCCTCGTGTGGTCATTCTTCGGCCACGCCGACGTGCTCGTGACGGCCGGCGGCGCCCTCGTTCCCGCGTCGGACGTGCGCCGTCTGTACGCGCCGATCGATGGCGAGCTGAGCAACATCTACATCGCCGAAGGGCAACCGGTCAACAAGGGCGACGTCGTCGCCCGGCTGTACGCCCGCGGCGCCATCGAAGCGGCGAAAAACGCGCTGGAGGCCCGCCTGAAGCTCGAGGACGCCGAGCGCGACTGGAAAGAATTTCCGGAAAAGAAAGCACTCATGGAACACCGCGTGGCCGCGCTGAAGGAAGCGGTCGAGGTCGAGGAGCGGCAGCATCGCCAGCGCCTCGCGGAAGGCACCAGCAGGCTGGCGCAAAGCCAGTCGGCGCAGCAGCAGGAAGCACGCGCCAACCTGGACGAAGCAAGACGCGCGCGCGATGCCGCCAAGGACGAGGCCGACAAGTATGCGCGGCTGTTCGCGATGCCTGGCGGCGGCGGCGTCTCGCAACTGCAGGTCGAGAGCAAGAAGAACGCGCTCCAGGCAGCCGAAAACGCCGTGCGCGTGGCCCAGTCGCGCAGCGTCGAGCTGGGCGCGCGCCAGAGTGCCGAATCGACGCAGGCACGTTCGGAGCTGGAGACCAGCGGCCAGGAACTGGCCAAGCTGCGGCTGCAGCTGGAGGCGGCGGAAAGGGAAATGGACAATGCCGAGGACAAGATGCGGCTGCAGGTGCAGACAGCGCGCCTCGTCGCCGACGCCGCGGCCCGGATCAAGTTCGAGAACATCGACAAGGAGAATTTTCTGTTGATCGTCGCGCCCGTCGACGGCGTGATCACGGACGTCACGTCGACTCAGCCAGGCGACAAGATCCAGGCGAACACGCCGCTGGGCGGCATCGCGCCCAAGAACGCAAAGCCCATCATGAAGATCGAAATCGCCGAACACGATCGCGGCTTCCTGCGCGAAGTCCTGCCGGTGCAACTGAAGTTCAATGCGTTTCCTTACCAACGCTACGGCCTGATTCGCGGCACCCTGCAATTCATCTCCCCTGCGACGAAACCATCGCCGCAGACCCGGCAACCAGTGTATGAAGGACGGGTCACGCTGGACCAGGACCATTACAAGGTCGGCGAAACCGTGTACCCGCTGCGCTATGGCATGACCGCTGCCGCCGAAATCGTCGTGCGCGAGCGCCGGCTGATCGACTTGGCGCTCGATCCGTTCAGGAATATCGGTGGATAAACCTTCTCGTCGCGCCTCATTGCTCTGCAAGCCGCCAGACCAGCCTGCGACGGCTGGTAAATTTCATGTCCTGACTTAAAAGTTATTGTAATTGTGGCAGTGCCACTCTCAATGGCATCATAACCTGCGCAAATGTCCGTTATATATAAAGAACAATAACGAGATGCTTGCGGGTCGCGATTGCCGTCCCGTACTCCCGGACATTGCCGTCCCACTACCAGTCCAGTGCATCCCTTCGGAAGCATTCGCCCGATGCGTGTCTACGCCGCGGTGTCATGGGCCCATGAGTAACGAATTAATAGAAAAGAGAGGAACTACCATGATGAGACAAGCGATGAAATTCCAGGTTTCCGCGATTGCACTTGGTTGCGTCGCATTGCTGAGCGCGTGCGGCGGCGGCGGTGGCAGCAGCAGCAGCCAGAGCGGCGCTGAACAGACCATGACCTTCATGCTCCCGTTCTCGGGGCAGGCATTGATCGGCGTACCCCCCAATTCGTCGACGACCAAGCTGAAGGCGACGGCAAGCTCGGGCGGCCCCGTGACCTTCGCGTCGAACACGCCGGACATTTGCAGCGTCAGCGGGGATCAGCTGACGCTGCTGAAACTGGGCGAGTGCTCGGTGACCGCCACCCAGGCCGGTTCCAACGGCTATGCACCGGTCTCGCAGCGCCAGATTTTCGTCGTACCGAAGAACCCGCAGCAGATCACCGCGTTCCCCCACCCGGGCTCGCAGCCGCTCGATTCGACGCCGGTGCCGTTGTCCGCCACCTTCAGCTCGGGCCTGCCGGCCAAGTTCACGAGCAAGACGCCTGACATTTGCACGGTCAGCGGGAACACGATGACCAAGCTCGCGAACGGCATGTGCGTCGTCATCGCCGAGCAGGAAGGCAATGACTATTATCTGCCGGCGCTGGCATCGTCGAAGGATGCGATATCGTCGGGCATGGCAAAGGCCATGGAAAAAGATATTCCGATCGGCACCGAAAAGCCTGCCATGCTGTTTTTCGCTACCTTCTACAAGGACGTCGACAGCACCCTTGACGGCCTGATCGGCCACCTGGGTAACCAATGGTGGTGCGACAGTTGCGACCGCACGGTCGGCGACAATGGCGGCACCTACACCTTTACCGCGACGTCCGACAAGGCGCCGGAGGCATGGTGGACCAGCCGCGCGTCGTTCCAGATCTTCGGCCCCGGCCTCGTGGACGACGACCTCGTCTCGGACAACGGCTACCGGACCGGCGTGAAGGACACCATTTTCAGCAAGCCGCTCACCGGACCCAAAGGCCTGCCGATCGAAATCCAGGGCGCGATGCACTTCAATCTCGCACAAAACCCCGAATGGTACGGCTCGGCCAATAACAAGTTCAACATCGAACTGTTCCTCGGCCACTTCGCCCAGAAGGATGGCAAATCCTGTGCCGTGACCCTGAAATCGACCGTGCAGCCGACCGCCGCCGCCGCCACGAGCTACAGCGTCAGTCTCAAGGACCAGTTTACCGTCAGCGAAGCGTGCGGACTGAGCGGACTGGATGCCTGGACCGAGAGTCATCAATATCCGCTCCTCGAGATCAAGTTCTCCGCAGTGCAGGCGAACGCCCAGACGCCGAACGCAGCGTCGAAGTACCAGACCCAGTTCAAGCTGAGCGGCCCGATCTACTTCCAGTAACGGCGGACTGACATTCACGGCCACCGCACCGCGCGGTAGCAACCAAGGCAGACAAAAGGACAAAGATAATGACAAGAGAAGAGACGAAGATCGTCAGGAAAACGATCAAGATGACCACGCTGGCGCTGGCTGCGGCGCAGGTCGCGCTGTTGTGCGGCAACGCGCACGCCCAGGCGGCATCGACGTCGGATCAAAGTGCCCAGGAAGGCTCAACCAGCACCGTCGTCGTGACCGGCCAGCGCAAGCAGCTGGAAACCGCGACGGCGATCAAGCGCGATTCCGACCAGATCGTCGACGCGGTCGTGGCCGACGAAGCCGGCAAACTGCCGGACCGGTCGATCACCGAAGTGCTGCAGCGCGTCGTCGGCGTCACGATGGACCGCAACCAGTCGCGCCAGGGTGCCTCGCTGGCCGCGAACGGCCTGGAATTCAACGTGGAAGGCTCCGGCGTCCAGGTGCGCGGCCTGTCTTGGGGTTCGTCCACGCTGAACGGACGCGAATCCTTCTCGGCCGGTTGGCCTGGCCGTGAATTGAGCTGGGGCGACGTGCCGCCGGAACTGATGGCCGGCGTGGAAGTCTACAAGAACCCCTCCGCCGAACTGATCGAGGGCGGCATCAGCGGCCAGATCAACCTGCGCACGCGTCTGCCGTTCGACGCGCCGGGCCAGTATGGCGCACTGACCACCTCGGGCAACTATGCCGAGCTGGGCAAGACCAAGTCGCCGGGCTTCTCCGGTTTGTATTCGAACCGCTGGAAAACCTCCATGGGCGAATTCGGCGCCTTGGTGGACCTGTCCTTCAACCGAACCAAGTTCCAATACGACACGCTCGACCAGAACATTTATTTCCCGCGGAACGATATCGCCAAGGGCCAGACGGTCTGGGTGCCGAGCGGCGCGGACTGGGGCCGCAACAACGAAGATACGCGTCGCGCAGGCTTCTACGGCGCGTTGCAGTGGAAGAAGGACAATCTGGAATCGTCGCTGACTTACTTCGATTCGGGTTTCCACCAAGTGAACGCGAACACCCAGATGTTCGTCGCCGTCGAAGATCCTTATAAAACGGTCTATACCGACGCCAAGTTCAACAGCAACGGCCTCTTCCAATCGGGCGTTCTCAGCTATCCGATCGGCGGCAGGGGCGGGAACCAGTTCGCGGCGGGCGGCCTGCAGATGGGCACGACCCAGAACTATCGCGACGTCCATGGACGCACGCGTGAACTGGCCTGGAATTTCAAGTGGCGCGTGAATGAAACCTGGTCGTTCCAGAACGATCTGCAATGGGTCCACGCCACCAACTCGGGCAAGTACGGCATGCTCAACCTCGGCAGCTTCTTGCCGAGCGAAGGCATGGACGTCTCCGGCTCGCGCCCCACGTTCAGTTTCGACGACAAGGCCATCGCCTTCCTGGCCAACCCCGGCAATTACTTCTGGGGCATTTCGCAGCCTGAAATCAACCGGGCCAAGGCGGATATGTACGCATGGAAAGTGGACGGCAAATACGCCTTCGACCACCCGGTGCTGCGCGACTTCCGCTTCGGCATGCGCATCACCGACCGTTCTTCCCGTAAAGACAAGAATGCCGGTACGGGTTGGAAATCCTATCAGGAAGAATGGGGCGTGGCGACGACCGACAAGCCGGGCCAACTGCCGCAGCTGGCCAGCTGGGACTGGCAGCGCCCGAACTTCGGCTACATGAGCGATCCGAAATACGCGGCCCTGGGCAACGTCCAGGTGGTCTCGTTCCCCGACTTCTTCAACGGCAGGATGGCGACGCCGCCATCGTTCGTGGTGCCCACTGTGGACATGACCAAGAACATGGCGTCGTACGCGAATTTGTTGACCGTGCTGAAATATAACTGCGAGGACGACAACAGGCTCACGGGTGCAAACGGCGATTGCTCGAAGGCAGGCGACGGTTGGCTGCCGCCCGGCTACGACAACGATCCGAAGCACGTCAGCAAGCACCGCGAAGGCACCCAGTCCGTGTACGGCAACCTGCGCTTCGGCTTCGACGACTGGAAGTATCCGGTCGACGGCGTCCTGGGCGTACGCGTAGTCCGGACCAAGACGACGGCGAACGGTTACACGGTATTCAAGCCGAACTATACCGATACCACCAACCCGAACGTGCCCCGCTTCGGTGAGATCAGCGATCCGATAAATCTGACGGCCAGCCACATCGACGTGATCCCCAGCCTGAACCTGAAGGCAAGCCTGACGGACAAGCTGCAGGCGCGCCTGGCGCTGTCGCGCGGCATCAGCCGTCCTGGCTTCGATCAGATGCAGGAGTACATCGAGCTGAAGCAGAACGTGATCAACGACGCGAACGACAGCAAGAAGATCAACATGATCACGTATACCGGTAAGAACGACGGTAACGTGAATCTGAAGCCGATCAAGGCGAACAACTTCGACGTGACGCTGGAATGGTATCCGCACCCGGGCCAATCCCTGACCGCTGCATTCTTCTACAAGCAGGTCAAGGACATCATTCTGCAGGAATCGTATTCCCGGACGTATAAGGATTTGGCCGGCAACGATATGGAGTTCACGATCACCGGTCCGGCCAATGCCGCCAAGGCCAGGGTGCGCGGGATCGAACTGGCCGGCATGACCTACCTCGACCACCTGGCCGGCCTGACTGACAACCTGCCGGACTGGGCGAAGGGCTTCGGCGTGTCGTCGAACTTCACGTACATCGACGGCAAGCAGCAGCTGTATCACCCGAACCCGGCGAACTTCTGCCCGTCCGGCGACCTGGTGGGGTCCGCGGCGCTGTATGGCTGCGACACCAACGGCGTGCCGTACAAGGATCTGCCGGTGCCGTACATGTCGAAGCGTGCCTTCAACCTGGCGTTCATGTACGACCGCGGCCCGGTGTCGGCGCGCCTGGCTTACTCGTGGCGTGACCGTACCCTGCTGGCCACAGGCGTCTATGGCGCCGCCGGCCACAACGGCACCAGCGCCGACCCGTCACGCGTGGACGCCAACGGCAACGCGCCGCGCGACGCCGGCTTCGGCCTGCCGGTCTGGCAGTTGCCGGTGGGCCAGTGGGATGCGGGTCTCAGCTACCGCTTCACCGACCACCTGTCGGGCAGCTTCAACATCAGCAACCTGACCCGTACCGTGACGAAGCAGGTCAACCAGCAGACCCCGGGCGACATGGGCCGTTCCTGGTTCGACCCGGGCCGCAGCTTCCGCATGCAGGCGACCTACGTGTTCTAACCTGAAACGCCGTGCCGGTGCGAGCCGGCGCGGCGCAGCATTACCTGAAAAGGGACGCAATGAAATCCATGCTCATCACGGCCGCCGCATTGGCGGCCGTTTTCGTCGTACCTGCCAAGGCCGCCGACCAGAACTGCTGTTTTTACCAGGACCAGAAGTTTTCCGAGGGCGCCGCCTTGAATGGCCGCGTGTGCACGCGCGGCAAAGCAACCGGCAAGACCGTGGAATGGACGTGGGTGCCGCAAGAGAAACCCGAACTCGCCGGCATGCAGCAGGAGGTGGAGCGCATCCACATGCAGACCCAGCTCATCACGGCGCGCATGGCCCTGGCCGAGATGGAAGCCCGGTATCGGGAAGCGGCGGCCAAATCGTCAGGCAAAAACTGACAGTCCCTGCGGTTTGTTGGTCGCGAACCAACACAACGTACCGGTTTGCCCGGACGCCGCCGATGGCATGCTCCCTGCATGGTTGGAAGTGGGCGCGTGACGTGCGCGCCGATCACTTCCAACCATGCAAGGAGAACCATCATGAAGACATTGATTATCGAAGACCTGGCCTTTGACGGCACGGCGTCAGCCGGCTTGCGAGTGCGCTCGCTGTCGATCGAAGACATGAAGCGGGTGTGCGGGGGCAGGGCGATCAGCGTGCTGGTCGACGGCCGGACCGCCGGCACGGTGGACGATTTCTCGCTGAATATGGAAATATTCAAAGGGAACATCGGGGGGCCGATGGTGCTGTGACCATGGCGCCCCGATGCGGCCGTGCGGCCTGTGCCGCACGGCGCATTCGACTGTCTTACTCGACCGTCACCGACTTCGCCAGATTCCGCGGCTTGTCGACATCGGTACCGCGCGCCAGCGCCGTGTGATACGCCAGCAGCTGCAACGCGGCCACGTGCAGGATCGGCGACAGCAGGCCGTAGTGCTCCGGCAGGCGGATAACGTGCAGGCCTTCGCCCGACGTGATGTGCGTGTCGACGTCGGCGAACACGTACAGCTGGCCGCCGCGGGCGCGGACTTCCTGCATGTTCGACTTCAGCTTTTCCAGCAGCGCGTCGTTCGGGGCGATCGTCACCACCGGCATCTCTTCCGTCACGAGCGCCAGCGGGCCGTGCTTCAGTTCGCCGGCCGGGTAGGCTTCGGCGTGGATGTACGAGATTTCCTTCAGCTTCAGAGCGCCTTCCAGGGCGATCGGGTAATGGAGGCCGCGGCCCAGGAACAGGGCGTTTTCCTTGCGGGCGAATTCCTCGGCCCACGCGATCACCTGCGGCTCCAGCGCCAGCACGGACGACAGCGCGACCGGCAGGTGGCGCATCTGCTTCAGGTAGTTCGCTTCCTGCTCGTCGGTCAGGCGGCCGTTGACCTGGGCCAGGGTCAGGGTCAGCAGGAACAATGCGGCCAACTGGGTGGTAAAGGCCTTCGTCGACGCGACGCCCACTTCGACGCCGGCGCGGGTGATGTAGGCCAGCTTGCACTCGCGCACCATCGCGCTGGTGGAGACGTTGCAGATCGTCAGCGTGTTCGTCATGCCGAGGCTGCGCGCGTGCTTCAGCGCGGCCAGCGTGTCGGCCGTTTCGCCGGACTGCGAGATCGTCACGACGAGGGTGTTCGGGTGCGGGACGCTGTCGCGGTAGCGGTATTCGCTGGCGATCTCGACGTTCACCGGCAGCTTGGCCACCGACTCGATCCAGTACTTGGCCGTCAGGCCCGCGTAGTAGCTGGTGCCGCAGGCCAGGATCAGCACGCGGTCGATTTCCTTGAACACGCGGAACGCCTGGTCGCCGAACAGTTCCGGCATGATGCCCGTCACGCCTTCCAGCGTGTCGCCGACGACGCGCGGCTGCTCGAAGATTTCCTTCTGCATGTAGTGGCGGTACGGGCCCAGCTCGGCGGCGCCGGTGTGCGCGTGCACGGTTTTCACCTCGCGCTCGGCCGGACGACCGTCGACGTCGACGATCCAGTAGCGGGCCAGTTGCAGGTCGACGACGTCGCCTTCTTCCAGGTAGATGATCTGGTCGGTGGTGCCGGCCAGCGCCATCGCATCGGAGGCGACGAAGTTCTCGCCCTTGCCCAGGCCGACGATCAGCGGCGAGCCCTGGCGGGCGGCCACGACGCGGTGCGGCTCTTCGCGGCAGAACACGGCGATCGCGTACGCGCCATGCAGGCGTTTGACGGCCTGCTGCACGGTGTCGAACAGGTCGCCGTTGTACATGTGGTCGACCAGGTGGGCGATGACCTCGGTGTCGGTCTGGCTCTGGAACACGTAGCCCAGGCCGGTCAGCTCGGCGCGCAGCTCGTCGTGGTTCTCGATGATGCCGTTATGCACGAGGGCGATGTGCGCGTCGTCGCTGTTCGGCGAGAAGTGCGGGTGCGCGTTCTTGGTGGCCGGGGCACCGTGCGTCGCCCAGCGGGTGTGGGCAATGCCCGTAAAACCTTGCAGTTGGGTTTCCTGGATTTGCGTTTCCAGGTCGGCCACGCGCGACGTGCTACGCGAGCGCGCCAGGCGGCCGTCCACGTGCAACGCCACGCCGCAGGAATCATAGCCGCGGTATTCGAGACGCTTCAGACCTTCGATGAGCACTGGGGTGATGTTGCGCTGGGCGACTGCGCCGACGATGCCACACATGGGAAACCTCCGAAATCGATTGATGCATGCACTGTAGATTAGAGGCAACGAAATATGCTTTCTAAGTGCGGCCTATTTTGATAGATAATTTCACGGCACATTCGACATGAAATATCCTTTCATTTTTCTCGAAAGATTTTACTTATATGCCGCAACAGGACCCTATCCTTGACGATCTGGATCGTCGCATCCTGAACATCCTGCAGGTTGATGCCTCGCAGACCAATGCGGAATTGGCGGAATTGGTACACATCTCCCCGCCCACTTGCCTGCGCCGCGTCAAACAGCTCAGGGAAAACGGTGTTATCGAAAGGCAAGTTGCGATTGTCGCGCCGGACAAGGTCGGCGCGCGCCTGTCCGCCATCGTCGAGATCACGCTGGACGTGCAGGCGGCCGATCGCATGGCGGAGTTTGAACGGGTCGTGGCGGACGAGGCGGCCGTGCTGCAGTGCTACCGCGTGGCGCCCGGGCCGGATTTTGTGCTCGTCGTGCAGGTGGCCGACATGCCGGCGTATCACGCCCTGGCCCACCGCCTGTTCACCACGCACAGCAATGTGCGCAACGTCAAAGCGTACTTCTCCACATTCCGCAGCAAGTTCGAAACGCGTATCGCTGTCTGAGAACCTGTGGATAACCTTGTGTGTTCATTCCCTGCGCATGGGTCCGCCGGAAGCGTCATCTCCCGCCACATGCGCATTTCACCGGGTTACTGAAACGATCAGGCCCGCCGGGATAACGCGGCGGGCCTGTGGATGACTCTGTGGATGATGTTGTGGACGGTCGGTTGACATCCCTGTGCACAGACAGTGGACCAGGCTGTGATTACCTTGTGATCAGCCTGTGATTTTGCTGTGGGCTGCCTGTGCACATGCGGTGGACAGGTCTTACTTCTTGACCTTGACCGGACGCTTCCAGTTTTCGATCGTCAGCTGTTTGGGACGCGAGATCGTCAGCTTGCCGGCCGGCGCATCCTTGGTCAGCGTGGTGCCGGCGCCGATCGTCGCGCCCTTGCCGACGGTGACCGGGGCCACCAGCTGGCTGTCGCTGCCGATGAACGCCTCGTCTTCGATGATCGTGCGGAATTTATTCGCACCGTCGTAATTGCACGTGATCGCACCCGCGCCGATGTTCACGCGCGAACCGACGTCGGCATCGCCCACGTAGGCCAGATGGTTTGCCTTGCTATGCGCGGCGACCTTGCTGTTCTTGATCTCGACGAAATTGCCCACATGGACGTCTTCGCCCAGTTCGGTGCCAGGGCGCAGGCGCGCATACGGGCCGATGACCGATTTCTCGCCCACGACGGCACCTTCCACGTGGCAGAACGGCTTGATCTGGGCGCCGGCGGCGACGGTCGCGTTCACGAACACACTGTGGGCGCCGATCGTCACGCCGTCGCCGATGACCACGCGGCCTTCGAACACGCAGCCGACGTCGATGGTTACGTCGCGTCCGCAGACGAGTTCGCCCCGCACGTCGATGCGCGCCGGATCCAGCAGGGTCACGCCCTTTTCGAGGAGGGCGGTGGCGATGTTCAGCTGGTGACGACGCTCGAGCTCGGCCAGTTGCACCTTGCTGTTGACGCCTGCCACTTCCCACTCGGCCGACGGCTGGGCCGACACGACCGGTACGCCGGCCGCGACGGCCTGGGCGACGATGTCGGTCAGGTAGTATTCGCCCTGGGCGTTGTTGTTCTTAAGCGAGCCGAGCCAGGACGTCAGGTGACGGGTCGGGATCACCATGATGCCGCTGTTGATTTCCTTGATGGCACGCTCGGCTTCATTCGCATCCTTTTCTTCGACGATGCGCACGATGTTGCCGTTTTCGCGGACAATGCGGCCCAGGCCGAACGGATTCGCCTGTTCGACGGTGAGAATGGCCAGCTTGTCGTCGCCGGCGGCCTCGACCAGGCGGCGCAGCGAGGCGGCCGTCGTCAGCGGCACGTCGCCGTACAGGACGAGCGTCGGGGCGTTCTCGTCGATTTGCGGCAGGGCCTGCATCACAGCGTGGCCGGTGCCCAGTTGCGGTTCCTGCAGGGCCGTGTCGATCGCGACGCCGCCCTGGGCCGACCAGGCTTCAACCGCACTCGGCACCGCTGCGCCGCCGTGCCCGTAAATCACGCATAATTTACTCGGGTTCAGGCTGCGCGCCGTATCGATAACATGCTGCAATAGCGGCTTGCCGGCCAATGGATGCAATACTTTCGGCAGTGCGGACTGCATGCGCTTTCCCATGCCGGCGGCGAGGATGACTACGTTCATAAGCCGTTCTCAAACGAGTTAAAAAAAGATGAAAAAGTTTAACACGCCCCCTACCGTGTTCCTCCGGGCACGTATGTTGTTCCTGATCGCCTTCGTGGCGCTGCTGAGTGCATGCAGCACCATCCGGTTCACTTATAACCACGGCGACACGCTGCTGTACTGGTGGTTGAACGCGTATCTCGATCTCGATAGCGACCAGTCCGACTGGGTCAAGAAAGATATCGACAACCTGTTCCAGTGGCACCGCACGACGCAGCTGCGCGATTACGCCGGCCTGTTGAGCAAGATGCAGCGCCAGCTCGGCGACGGCAATGTCACGCAGGAAGAACTGCTGTCCGACTACCGCGACGTCAAGGCAAGAACGGAATTACTGGCCTTCAAGGCGCTGCCGGATCTGGCCGACCTGGCGATGTCGATCAAGCCGGACCAGATCGCGCAAATGGAAAAGAAATTCGCGAAGAATAACGAAGACTTCCGCAAGAAATTCATGAGCGGCAGCGTCGAGGACCAGCACAAGGCCCGCTATAAAAAGGCGATGGAACAGCTCGAACTGTGGTTCGGCAGTTTCAGCCGCGACCAGGAAGCGCAGCTGCGCAAAGCGTCCGACGCGCGTCCGCTCGACAACGACGTCTGGCTGCAGGAACGCGTACTGCGCCAGAAAAAAATCATCGCGTTGCTGCAGCGTATACACAAGGATAAGCTGAACAAGGAACAGACGATGTCGGCGATTCACGACCTGTTGCGCGACCTCTTCGACCGCATGGAAGCGCCGGAGCGCAAGGCGTTCTTCGACGCCTATGTCGACAACACGTCGAAGTTCATCCTGACGGCGATCCGCCTGACGACGCCGGACCAGAAAGCGCATGCGCAGAAACGCATGCAGGGCTGGATCAACGATTTCAACGCGCTGGCGACCGGGAAGTGACGGGGAGCGCCGTGCTATATTCGCGGCCATGCAAAAAAAGAAGTCCGCCCCTACCTACGCCCGCCGTCCGGGCCCGCCGCAGCAAGTCCGCATCATCGGCGGCGCCTGGAAGCGCACGCCGCTGCCCGTCCTCGATGCGCTGGGCCTGCGTCCCACGCCCGACCGCGTCCGCGAAACCGTCTTCAACTGGATCAACCACCAGATGACGGGCGACTGGGACCGTGCCGACTGCCTCGACCTGTTCGCCGGCAGCGGCGCCCTCGGCTTCGAGGCGGCCAGCCGCGGCGCACGGTCCGTCACGATGATCGATACCGTCGGCGCCGTCGTGCGCCAGCTCGAACTGATCAAGGACAAGCTCAAGGCGGACAACGTGCGCGTGCTGCGCGCCGACGCCCTTGCGGTGGCGCGCGACTCCATCCAGCGCGGCCAGCGCTTCGACGTGATCTTCCTCGACCCGCCTTATCAGCAGGATTTCCTGGTCCAGGCGCTGCCGCTGTGCGCGCAACTGCTGAACGAAGGCGGCCTCGTGTACGCCGAATCGGGCGAGCGCCTGCCGTTCCCGGAGACGGATGAGGCCAGCGACGACGCCCCCGACTGGCTGCAGCCCTGGCAGCTGGTGCGCGCCGACAAGGCCGGCATGGTGCACTACCACCTGTTAAAGTTGCGTTAAAACACCGCTTTTCTGGGCAAAACTGCCTAATCAATAAGCAAAGGGTGCCCCACCCTGGGGCGGCTGCCGAAATTTCAGGCATAATGCGCGTCTATTCAGGTGCATTCTCCAGGGAGTCGCAATGGTTGTAGCCGTTTATCCAGGAACTTTCGATCCGCTCACGCGCGGCCATGAGGATTTGGTGCGCCGCGCATCGGGTCTGTTCGACACCCTGGTGGTCGGGGTCGCCGACAGCAAGAACAAGCGCCCCTTCTTCTCGCTCGCCGAGCGCCTGGAAATCGCCAACGAAGTGCTGGGCCATTATCCGAACGTGAAGGTCGAAAGCTTTTCCGGCCTGCTCAAGGATTTCGTCCGCCAGCACGATGCACGGGTGATCGTGCGCGGCCTGCGCGCCGTGTCCGATTTCGAATACGAGTTCCAGATGGCGGGCATGAACCGCTACCTGCTGCCCGACGTCGAAACCCTGTTCCTGACGCCGTCCGACCAGTACCAGTTCATCTCCGGCACCATCGTGCGCGAGATTGCGATGCTGGGCGGCGACGTATCCAAATTCGTGTTCCCCTCGGTCGACCGCTGGCTGCAAAAGAAAATCGCCGACATGGCGGCCGCACCAAAAGCCTGAGGTTTTATTCTGTCATGGCCTTACTGATTACCGACGACTGCATCAATTGCGACGTGTGCGAGCCCGAGTGCCCGAACGACGCGATTTCGATGGGCGCGGAGTTCTACCAGATCGATCCGCACAAATGCACGGAATGCGTCGGCCATTTCGACGAGCCGCAATGCCAGCAGGTGTGCCCGGTCGCCTGCATTCCGTTCAATCCCGAATGGCGCGAAACGCGCGAACAGCTTCAGGCGAAATATGAACGCCTGACCGCGGAAAAGGCCAAAGCGGCCTGAATCGCAAAGCCGGCTTCAAGCCGGCTTTTTTTTCGCGTCCGCGGCGATCCGGATGCCCGTGCTATGCTCGATTCATGAGCGACGATTCCGATTCCCGCGAGCGCTTGCCCTCCTCGGTAAGCGACAACATCGACACCGTCGCCGAGTTCTATGCACGGCACGAGCAGCAGGCATCGGCCACCCAGCGCTTCGTGGAAAAGGTGGCGCTGTTCCTCGGCAGCCCCGGTTATGTGGCGGCGAACATCCTGTTCATCGTCGGCTGGATCGCAGCCAACCTGCTGGCGGAAGATCTCGACTGGAAACAGGTCGACGAACCGCCGTTCTTCTGGCTGCAGGGCATCATCGGCCTGAACGCCTTCGTCATCTCGACCACCGTGCTGATCCGCCAGAACCGCATGTCGAAACTGGCCGACCACCACGCCCACCTCGACCTCCAGGTCAATTTGCTGACGGAAGAAAAATCCAGCAAGATCATCCGGATGCTGGAAGAGTTGAGACGCGACATGCCGAACGTGCGCACGACAGACGATCATGAAGCGGACGAGCTGGCCAAGCCGGCGGATCCCAAGGCCGTGCTGACGGAAATCGAACGCACGCACGACCAACCGTACGGCGAAGCGGGTATCCGCAAACCGTGAGCGGATAGGAACGTTGTTCCAAAACACAACACCTGCAATGCCCGCTTTTGGTGCGCAGCAAATCCCTTCCACCATTCACGGCCCTGCGAGATACAGGCCGGGAATGTGCAATTGCAGCATTGAAATAGTTTTGAGTCTCTAATTTTGCCAAATTGATCGGTGCTATATTTATCTTGCAAAATTAGCACGCCCATTCTTTTTTTCGGACGAGAGACTCACAATAATGATTAGAAATATGAGTATCGGCCAGCGTCTGGCCGTCGGGTTCGGGGTAGTGATTGCCTTGCTGGTGTTGCTGGCGGGGCTGTCGTATGTCAGGATTGCCAGCCTGAACAAGGAAATGGAGACTTTGGTCAAAGTACGCTATGCAAATACCGTCGCGGCCAACCACATCAAGGAAGACGTGAGCGAAGCGACGCGCAGCATGCTCAACGTCCTCATCATGACCGATCCGGACCAGGTCAAGAAGGAACTGGCGAACACGGAAGCGCGAAGCGCCAACGCCACCGCCCAGGTCGCCGAACTGGCGAAAAGCACGGGCGATGCCGAGGCCGCCGACATCCTGAAAGCGCTGGCCGCCATCCAGAACAAATTCGTGCCGGCGCAAACGGCGTTCATCAAGCTCGTCAACGAAGACCGGAAGGACGAGGCGATGATGAAGTTCATGTTTTCGCTGCGTCCCCAGCAGACGCGCTACTTCGAACAACTGGATAAATTCGTCGCCTGGCAGAACGCCGCGATGCGCCGGGCCGGCGACGACACGGCCGCCGTCACGCAGCGCACGGAAATGCTGATCCTGGCGCTGACGACGATCGCGGCGGGGCTGTCGCTGGGCGTCGCCTGGCTGGCCACGCGCAGCATCACGCGTCCGCTGGGCCAGGTGGTGGAGATCGCGCGCCGCGTCGCCGATGGCGACCTCACGAGCGACATCGCCGTCGACAGCCGCGACGAAGCCGGCCAGATGATGGAAGCGCTGCGCCACATGAACGCCAGCCTGATCCGCATCGTCGGCGAAGTGCGCACGAGCACCGAATCGATGTCCTGCGCATCCGGAGAAATTGCCACCGGCAATCAGGACCTGTCGACGCGCACGGAAACCCAGGCCATGTCGCTGGCGCAAACGTCGAGCTCCATGCGCGCGCTGACCGGCACCGTGCAGCAGAACGCGGACAACGCGCGCCAGGCGAACCAGCTGGCGGCCCAGGCGTCGGAAGTGGCGGTGCGCGGCGGTTCCGTCGTCGCCCACGTCATCGAGACGATGGGATCGATCACGGCGTCGTCGAAAAAGATCGTCGACATCATCGGGGTCATTGACGGCATCGCCTTCCAGACCAACATCCTCGCGTTGAATGCAGCGGTCGAGGCCGCGCGCGCGGGCGAGCAGGGGCGCGGCTTTGCCGTCGTGGCGTCCGAAGTGCGCAGCCTGGCACAGCGCTCGGCCGCGGCCGCCAAGGAAATCAAGCTGCTGATCGGCGATTCCGTGGACAAGGTCCAGGAAGGCAGCACGCTCGTCGAGCAGGCCGGCGTGACGATGGAAGAGGTCGTCGAAAGCGTGCGCCGCGTCACCGACATCATGGGTGAAATCACGGCAGCCAGCCTCGAGCAGAGTGCGGGTATCGCCCAGGTCAGCCAGACGATCGTCGCGATGGACGAGACGACCCAGCAGAATGCGGCCCTCGTCGAGCAGGCTGCCGCGGCCGCCGCATCGATGCAGGAACAGGCGCAGCGCCTGGCGCGCGCCGTCAGCGTATTCAAGCTGCAGAATACCCATGCCAATCTGGCGCTGGCCGCCGCCTGAACCGCGGCCAACGATTTTCACAACGATAGCCTTCCCATCAAGGAGACAACCATGACTACACCGAAATTTGCCATCAAGGGCCTGCTCGCCGGCGCCATCCTGACCCTGGCCGCCAGCCTGCCGGCCGCCGCCGCGGTCGACATCAGCGGCTACAAGTTCGACGACACGACCAAGGTCGCCGGCAAGGACCTGAAACTGAACGGCGCCGGCATGCGCACCAAGTTCGTCGTCAAGGTCTACGCGGCCGGCCTGTACCTGCCGGAGAAGAAGAACAACACGGCCGAGATCCTGAAGGAAGAGGGCCCGCGCCGCGTGACCCTGCAGATGGCCCGCGACATCTCGTCCGAGGATTTCGGCAAGGCCTTCATGGATGGCCTGAACGAGAACATCGACAAGGCCGAAAAACAGCGCATCGTGGCCCAGATCAGCAAGATCGGCGAGATCTTCGCCTCCGTCGACGGCCTCAAGAAGGGCGACGTGCTGCACCTGGACTGGATCCCGGGCACGGGCACCCAGGCCGAGCTGAACGGCCAGAAACTGGGTGGTCCGATCCCGGACATCAACTTCTACAACGCGATCCTGCGTATCTGGCTCGGCGACAAGCCCGTCGACCGCTCGCTCAAGCCGGCGCTGCTGGGCGACGCCAAGTAAGCTTCCCGTTTTCCTCCGAAACGCGGCCCCGGGCAACCGGCGGCCGCGTTTTTTTTCGCCCTCGTTTTTTGACTGCGCACTGCCCGGATTTTTGGATGAGGCGGGGTCCCGGCCGGCCTGTCGACGTCTCTGGCGGCTCATCCATTCGATAATATCGAATATAACCTCAAATCATCCATACTCTATAACCAATCATGAACTTCCCATATACTGCAATGAAATTGCTGAGAATGCCGGAGATATGATAGCTATCTCATCTATATATTGCGCTCTCCTCATGCAAAATGTCCTGCGCGGTGAGTTTCGCCATATCCCATCAATATGCTTCCATCATGCATCAAACTTTCGCTAACTCATCAATTCATGCATCATCGATTTTTTGATAGATCATCACGTCATCGACCAATTGTTAAATAAAATCGGCGAAAAAACGCCTGACAACTCGAGCGACCACGAGTTACCGGCGACGGGTGAGAGTAGGGACGAAAAAAAGCGGCGCCCGGAGATCCGGGCGCCGCTTTCGGGAAAGACGCTGTGTAGACTAGACTGTAAGGATCAGTGCGATACCACGGCTGCGGCCTGCGCACGCTGCCTGCGTGCCGCCAGTTCGTCCTTCGTCGGGCGCGGGCGTACAACCAGCACCAGCGCACGTACGATACCGACCAGCAGCGGGCGGAAAAACATCAACACGCCGCCCAGCAGGGTCAGCTGGACCATGCACAAGAGCAGTTGGGTGAAGGGCAAAGCCAGCACCGGGGTCTGGAACAGGGTGGCGGAGAAGGACATGGGAGGACTAAGTGGCAAGCTGATCTATTCGTTCGATGTCACTATAGTGCAACGCAACATATAAATCTAATTACACTTAGTAATAGCTATTATATTGATCGTGAATGGAAATCGGGTACACTTACCATACCGATAAACCATTACTGCCAGTCTTGAACGGAGTCCCATGAGCTTCCTCACGCTTGATCTGAACCTGCTCCGCGTCTTCGACGCCGTCATGACCGAGCAAAACCTCACACGCGCCGCGGGTCACCTCGCGATGACCCAGCCGGCTGTCTCGAATGCCATCAAACGGCTGCGCGAAAGCCTTGGCGACGAGCTGTTGATCCGCACCGCCTATGGCGTAAAACCGACGCCGCGCGCGGAAGCGCTGTGGCCCGCCGTGCGCCAGGCACTGGCCGCGCTGGAAGCAGCCGTGATGCCGGAGACGTTCGACGTCTCCAAGGCCCAGGCGACGTTCCGGATGGCGATGGCCGACGCCACCGCTGCCCTCTGGCTGCCGTCTCTCGTGCGATCGATCGAAAAAGAAGCGCCGGGTGTCAACATCCGCATGGTGCCGCTGACCACCCGCGAACCGCGTCCGATGCTGTTGCGCGGCGACATCGACCTGGCCGTCGGCTTCTTTCCCGGCGTCGCGGCCCAGCTGTCGTACGAAACGGGCTCGCCGATCCGCCACGAGCGCCTGTATTCGGGAGAATACGTCGTCGTGATGCGCAAGAATCACCCGCTGGCCCAGGGCACGCTCTCCCTCGACGATTATTGCAATGCGAACCACCTGCTGGTGAGCTTCTCGGGCCGCGCCCACGGCCTCGTCGACGAAGCGCTGGCCCAGATCGGCCGCGAACGACGCATCCTGCTGACCGTGAACCAGTTCTTCACGGCCGGCCGCGTGGTTGCGAACTCGGATCTGGTGACGGTGTTGCCGAAGCACTTGATCGCGTCGACCGGTGCGGCTGAACAATTGATCTGGCGCGAGCTACCGTTCCAGCTACCGGCCGTGCACCTGGACATGCTGTGGCACGAACGCGACGGCCGCAGCCCGGCGCATCGCTGGCTGCGCAAGAACCTGGAAAGCCTGTCCGCGACAGCGCAAAAGATGCTTCCGCAGAAGTCGGAAGCGTCGGAGAAAATGGAAAAGATCGCCTGAGTCAGCACGTCGTCCCCGGGCCAGGCGCCCCCCTTGACGGGGACCCAATTTTGCGTGCGATCCGATGACGCGAATAGAACTTGGGCCCCTGCCTCCGCAGGGGCGACGATCATTTGCTACCGTTATTTGATGGGCAGCTTGGTCGTATTCTTGACTTCTTCCATCACCGCATACGTGTGCGTCTCGCGCACGCCTTTCTGCAGCAGTGTCTTGCCGAGGAATTCGCGGTAAGCTGCCATATCTTTCACGCGCGCCTTGACGAGGTAATCGAAGCCGCCGGCCACCATGTGGCATTCGAGCACTTCGGGAATCAGCTGCACGCTCTGCTTGAACGCGTCGAAGACTTCCGGGGTGGTGCGGTCCAGCACCAATTCGATGAACACCAGCAGCGACACATCCAGCAGCTGCGGATTCAACTGGGCCGTGTAGCCCATGATGTAGCCGGACTCGTGCAGCTTGCGCACCCGCTCGAGGCAGGCGGCGGGCGACAGGTTGACCCGTGCGGCGAGCTCGACGTTGCTGATACGTCCGTCGCTCTGCAGTTCGGCCAGGATTTTCTTGCTGATCTTGTCCAGCATGTGCGCTCTCTCCACGATAAATATTATTTGGTGAAATTCTCTCACCAAAAACTATCTATTGCTAGTCTTCTGTAAAAACAGAATTAATCCAGAAGATTTCCTTCTACAATCGAATCATTGATCCGCACTTCAGTACGGCGTTCCGCCGGTGCTCGTTCCCATCCATTTTTTCCAGACCGTTCATGAACATTGCCGCCTACCCGGCTTCCACCTACGTCCCTTTCGATGCCCTGCAGGCCGAAACCCGCCGCGAACAGACGCCGCTGCGTGCCGCGATCACTAGCGCCTACCGCCGTGACGAGACCACCGCGGTGGAATGGCTGCTGGCCCAGGGTGCCTGCGCCAACGCCGACGCCTACATGCTGGCACACCGCCTCGTGTCGGCCGTGCGCGAAAAACGGACACGCTCGTCGGGTGTGGATGCGCTAATGCACGAATTCTCGCTGTCGTCCGAAGAAGGCGTCGCACTGATGTGCCTGGCGGAAGCGCTGCTGCGCATTCCCGACACGGAAACGGCCGACCGCCTGATCGCCGACAAGATCAGCAAGGGCGACTGGAAAAAACACCTGGGCGAATCGCCGTCGCTGTTCGTGAACGCGGCGACCTGGGGCCTGCTCGTGACCGGCAAACTCGTGTCGTCCAGCAGCGAGAAGGGCCTCGGCGCCGCGCTCACCCGCATGATCGCCAAGGGCGGCGAGCCGCTGATCCGCAAGGGCGTCGACCTCGCGATGCGCATGCTGGGCAACCAGTTCGTCACCGGCCAGACCATCGATGAAGCACTGAAGAACAGCCGCGACAACGAAACCCGCGGCTACCGCTATTCCTACGACATGCTGGGCGAAGCGGCGCTGACCGAATCCGACGCCGACAATTACTATGCCTCGTACGAAGCGGCTATCCACGCGATCGGCAAGGCGTCCAATGGCCGCGGCATCAAGGACGGCCCGGGCATCTCGATCAAGCTGTCGGCCCTGCATCCGCGCTACAACCGCGCGCAATACGCCCGCGTGATGGGCGAACTGCTGCCGCGCGTGCGCAACCTCATGCTGCTCGCCAAGGAATACAACATCGGCATCAATATCGACGCCGAGGAAGCGGACCGTCTGGAAATCTCGCTGGACATGCTGGAAGCGCTTGCTTTCGATCCCTCCCTGGCCGGCTTCGAAGGCATCGGCCTCGTCGTGCAGGCATACCAGAAACGCTGCCCGTTCGTGATCGATTTCGTCGTAGATCTTGCTCGCCGCAGCGGCCGGAAGTTCATGGTGCGCCTGGTCAAAGGCGCCTACTGGGATGCGGAAATCAAGCGCGCCCAGGTGGATGGCCTGCCCGGCTATCCAGTCTATACGCGCAAGATCTACACGGACGTGTCGTACCTGACGTGCGCACGCAAGCTGCTCGCCGCGACGGACGTCATCTACGCCCAGTTCGCCACGCACAATGCGCACTCGCTGTCCGTCATCTACACGTGGGCGAAGGCCGACAACGTCAGCAATTACGAATTCCAGTGCCTGCACGGCATGGGCGAGACGTTGTACGACCAGGTCGTCGGCAAGGACAACCTCGGTAAACCCTGCCGGATCTACGCGCCGGTCGGTTCGCACGAGACGCTGCTCGCCTACCTCGTGCGCCGCCTGCTGGAAAACGGCGCCAATTCGTCGTTCGTGAACCAGATCGTCGACGAGAACGTGGCCATCGACACCCTGCTGGCCGATCCGTTCGAAGCCGCGCGCGCCGCGCACTGCCTGCCGCACCCGCGCATTCCGCTGCCGCTGGACCTGTTCCCGGACGGCCGCCGCAACTCCGCCGGTCTCGATCTCGCCAATGAACACGTGCTGGCCGAACTGGCCGCCGACCTCGGCACGCCGCGCCACTATGTCGCCGCGCCGCTCGTGGACGGTCCCGTCGCAGCCGCCGGTGCGCTGAACATCGTAAATCCCGCACAGTTGGCGGACATCGTCGGCCAAGTCACGGAAGCGACCACCGCCGACGTCGACACGGCACTGCAGGCCGCCGTGAATACGGCGCCGGGCTGGGAAGGCATCGGCAACGCCGCCCGCGCCGACATCATCGCCCGCGTCGGCGATTTGTTCGAGCAGAACCGCGGCGAACTGATGGCCCTGGCCGTGCGCGAAGCAGGTAAATCGCTGCCGAATGCGATCGCGGAAGTGCGCGAAGCCGTCGATTTCCTGCGCTATTACGCGGCCGAGATCCGCAATGCGCCGCAAGCCCGCGCGCTGGGTCCGGTGTCCTGCATCAGCCCGTGGAACTTCCCGTTGGCCATTTTCACGGGCCAGGTCGCGGCCGCACTGGCTGCCGGTAATGTCGTGCTGGCAAAACCGGCCGAGCAAACACCCTTGATCTCCCACCGCGCCGTGCAATTGTTCCACGAAGCCGGTGTGCCGGCAGGCGCACTGCAACTGCTGCCGGGCCGCGGCGAGACCGTCGGCGCCGCGCTGACCGGCGATGCGCGTGTCAAAGCCGTCATCTTTACGGGCTCGACGGAAGTCGCGCAGTTGATCAACCGCACGCTGGCCGTTCGCGCCGTGCAGGAAGGCGCCGACATTCCGCTGATCGCCGAGACGGGCGGCCAGAACGCGCTGATCGTCGATTCGTCCGCGCTGCCGGAACAGGTCGTGCAGGATGTGCTCAGTTCCGCATTCGACAGCGCCGGCCAGCGCTGCTCCGCCCTCCGGGTGCTGTTCCTGCAGGAAGATATCGCCGATAAGACGATCAAGATGCTCAAGGGCGCCATGCAGGAACTTCGCGTCGGCGTGCCGGACCGTTTGTCCACCGACATCGGTCCCGTCATCGACAAGGAAGCGCAGCAGAACCTGCTCGGCCACATCGAGCGCACGAAGGCGACGGCGAAACAGCATTTCTCGCTGGTCCTGCCGGACGTCCTGCTGTCGCAAGGGACGTTCGTGCCGCCGACCGTGCTCGAGATCGGCTCGATGAGCGAACTGAAGCGTGAAGTCTTCGGCCCTGTGCTGCACATTGTGCGCTGGCGCCGTGCCGACCTGGACAAGGTCGTCGACACGATCAACGCCACCGGCTACGGCCTGACGCTGGGCGTGCATTCGCGCATCGACGAGACCATCGAATTCATCACGACGCGCGCCCACGTCGGCAACATCTACGTGAACCGCAACATCGTCGGCGCCGTCGTCGGCGTACAGCCGTTCGGCGGAGAAGGCAAATCCGGCACCGGTCCGAAGGCGGGCGGTCCGCTCTACCTGAAGCGCCTGCAAAAGGATGCGGCGCCGCTCCTGAAACATGCACGGCGCGGCAACAACGCGCTGGACGGCCTGCTCGCCTGGGCCTGCGCGAACGGCCACGACGACGTCGCCAACCTGGCGAACAGCTACATGGAAACGACGCTGGACGGCGTGCGCATCGACCTGCCGGGCCCGACGGGCGAGCGCAACCAGCTCGATTTCGTCCCGCGCGGCACCGTCCTGTGCGCGCCGAACGGCACCGCGAGCCTGCTGAACCAGCTGGCGGCCGCGTTTGCGACGGGCAACCGCGCACTCGTGCTGGCAGAAGCGCTCCCGGCACTGCCGGTCGCCGTCAAGGAACACGTGCGTTTCATCACGGCGCAGGAACTGGAGGGCAGCGAATTCGCCATGGCCCTCGTCGAACATGGTCTTGCCGGGAACCTGCCGGCGACGTTGGCGGCCCGTCCCGGTGCGATCGTCGGCATCGTCGATACGCGTCCGGGTGAGCCGGTGGCGTTATGGCGCCTGGTGGCGGAACGCGCCTTGTGCGTCAACACGACCGCGGCTGGAGGTAACGCAAGCCTGATGACGCTCGGTCTGTAATCCGGGTCCAGATGGCTGCCACGCCGCGGTAGTAGGTTTGATCAACCTGCACCGCGGCGTTTTGTTTTTGGAGACGTTTTTAGTAGGTTTAACCTGGAGGCAGACATGTTGATAGGCGTACCAAAAGAAATCAAAAACAATGAATTCCGGGTGGGTTTGACGCCCCCCAGCGTGCACGAACTGGTCGCGCGCGGCCACAAGGTCATCGTGCAGACCGGCGCCGGAGCCGGCATCGGATTGACGGATGAGCAATACACGGCCGCCGGCGCCACGATCGTCCCGTCGGCGCAAGAGATCTTCGCGCAGGCCGAGATGGTCGTGAAAGTGAAGGAACCGCAGCCGCAGGAATGCGCAATACTGCGGCCGGGACAGATCCTGTACACGTATCTGCACCTGGCGCCGGATCCGGAGCAGACGGCAGCCCTGGTGAAATCCGGCGCGGTGTGCATCGCGTATGAAACCATCACCGGTCCGGGCGGCGGGCTGCCGCTGCTGGCGCCGATGAGCGAGGTGGCGGGGCGGATGTCCATCCAGGCCGGCGCCAGCCACCTGGAAAAATCGAAGGGCGGCGCCGGCATCCTGCTGGGCGGCGTCCCGGGCGTGGCGGCGGGCCATATCGTCATCATCGGTGCCGGCGTCGTCGGCACGAACGCGTTGCAGATGGCGGTCGGTATCGGCGCGCGCGTCACCGTGCTCGATAAAAACGTCGACCGCCTGCGCCAGCTCGACCTCGTCTACGGCAACCGGATCTCGACCCTGTACTCGAACGCGCACGCGATCGAGGAAGCGGTGCTGTCGGCCGACCTCGTCATCGGCGGCGTGCTCGTCCCCGGTGCCGCGGCGCCGAAGCTCGTCACGCGGGACATGGTGTCAACAATGAAAAAGGGATCCGTGGTCGTCGACGTGGCGATCGACCAGGGCGGCTGCTTCGAGACGTCGCACCCGACGACGCATGCGGATCCGACGTTCGTCGTGGACGGCGTCGTTCACTACTGCGTGGCGAACATGCCGGGCGCGGTAGCCCGTACGTCGACGTTTGCGCTGAACAACGCGACGATCGGCCACGCCGTGGCGCTGGCGACCAAGGGCTGGCGCCAGGCGCTGCGCGATGACGTCCACCTCAAGAACGGGCTGAACGTCTGCGAAGGCAAAGTCACCTACGCGGCTGTCGCGAAGGATCTTGGCTACGACTACGTGCCGGCGGATACCCTGCTGGCCTGACTTGTTTCCGTCTTTTGCCAGCCCAGGCAGAACTGCCTGACGATGTGAAAAGCATAACGCGCGGCGACGGATTTCACGAAACGCATGAAATCCGTGGCCGCGTGTTCATTGGCGTTGTCGGAAATCGTCCGGACGACGCCGAACGGGATGCCGAGCTCGAAACAGGCCTGCGCGACCGCGGCGCCTTCCATCTCCACCGCCAATAACCCCGGCAATGCCCCATTCAACGCGTCCAGACGGCCCTTGTCGCTCACGAACTGGTCGGCGCTGGCGATGAGGCCTCGATGCAGCCGCGGCCCGCTGAGCGCGAATACGGCCCTTTCTCCGGGATCGACGGCAAGCGCGAAGTCGTCTTCCAGGAAACGGCGGACGGCATCGGCCAGCTGCAGGGCCATGTGGTGATCGGACAGGAAGTGCGTCAAACCCGTCAACGGCACTTCGTAACGGGGGAACAAAGGGCTTGCATCCATGTCGTGCTGGACGAGCGATTCGGCCACGACGATGTCCCCGACACGGATGGAAGCGTCCCCAGCGCCAGCCACACCCGTAAAGAGGATGTGGGTAACACCGAACTTCTCCACAAGCGTTGCGGTCGTCAGTGCCGCTGCAACCTTGCCTATACGCGATAGAACGCACACAGCGTCGATTTCCCATAGTCGCCCGACAAAGTACTCGCGCATGCCATGCGTGAGCTTGTAGGGCCCTTCCATGGCCTCCACGAGCCCCTGCTGTTCTTCGTGCAATGCGCTGATGATCCCTAATCGCATGTTTTCGACCTGTTCCTAACGGTTGGCGAACGGTTTTGGCGGCTTGTTCCCGCTGTTCCCGCTGTTTTTGTATTAATAAAACAAAGAGATATATAAAAAATGGTAGTGATAGTAAACGCGCTTCCAGCTGTGGATAAGACGGAATTTGTCTACAGCGTCAACGGTTTACGCATTCCCGGAGCAGCTGGACAAGCATTGTATCGATGCTGAACCGATGTTGGACAAAAAGCGGGCGAGCAGAAAAATCGGCTGTTCTGCACATCCGGTCCTGTGGATATGCAGGACCTTTTCCACAGTCGAGCTGGTTTTGCATGCCAACAAGGGCTTGCAGGACGTGAACGCTGTTCCAGCTTCGACGTCTGCATCACGTTCATTCTGTAGACAAACGGCAGTCGAGTAGTGGTTGCGTCAGCGTTGGATGCGGCCGTGCCGGTTTCTTTTTTTTGCAGACAAAAGAGTATTTGCGTCGTGCTGGCTTCGCCGTTCATCGCTGCCGCGCGAGTTGTCCTTCTTTAGTTAACTTGGATAGAAAGAAAGGATAGTGATGATAGTAAACGCCGTCCGAACTGTGGATAAGCATGATTTTTTCCACAAGCTCAAGGGTTTACGTGTCCTGGAAGCGGTCGGACAAACCTTGGTTCTGTGAAGGACCAAAACTGGAAAAAAAATTCGCGGTCGCGTTTCGCGGCAGTTCCGCACATTCGATCCTGTGGATATTCAGCAGCTTATCCACAAAAGGATGGCAAACAGGGCGTTTCAGGCTGTCGGAAGCCGGCCTGGTCGACGTCGAGCGGGTGTCGAGGTCGTGAACGTGTCCGGAGTCGGTCGATTTTTTTTTTGTTGCGCAGGACGATGTCGAAGAGGCGTTGCGGTCGACGGCGAAAATTTTTTTTTCGGCAGGACCGCAGCCTTCAAAGCGCGTCGTAAGGTTTACAACCAATAGCTTGTATACAGAATAATGGTAGTAGTTAACGGTGGTCCTATTCTGTGGATAAGCCAGGTTTTGTCCACAACATCAAACGTTTACGGTTCGCATAAGGCGGTGGGCTGGTCTTGTATGTGCCTTGTGGCAAAACTGGATAAAAATCCGGGCTGTGCGAAAAATCGATCTTCCTCACAATCCGTACCTGTGGATATTCATACGCTTATCCACAGGTACGGAGACCCCTTGTTAAGCTTAATCATCTGGTAAGCTTGCTCAACCGAATCACGATGCGAGGGTCCATGGAGTCCGCAGGGGAATTCGATGTCATCATTGTCGGCGCCGGTACCGCCGGCTGCGTGCTGGCCAACCGCCTCACCCGCAGGCCCGACGTGCACGTGCTGTTGATCGAGGCCGGCGGCAAGGACGATTACCTGTGGATTCACATCCCTGTCGGTTACCTGTACTGCATCGGCAACCCGCGTACGGACTGGCTGTATAAAACGGAAGCGGATCCGGGCCTGGCGGGACGGTCGCTGATCTATCCGCGCGGGAAAGTCCTGGGCGGCAGTTCGTCGATCAACGGCATGATCTACATGCGCGGCCAGGCCGAGGACTACGATCGCTGGGCCGCCATCACGGACGATTCATCCTGGCGCTGGGACAATGTCCTGCCCATTTTCAAGGCAAGCGAAGACCATCACGGCGGCGCCAGCGCGATCCACGGCAGCGGCGGCGAATGGAGAGTCGAGCGCCAGCGGTTGTCCTGGGAAATCCTCGACGCGTTCCGCGAAGCGGCCCACCAGACAGGCATCCCGAAAGTCGACGATTTCAACGGCGGCGACAACGCCGGCTGTGCCTATTTCGAAGTCAACCAGCGGCGCGGCATCCGGCTGAACACGGCCAAAGCGTTTCTCAGGCCATCCGCCACGCGGCCGAACCTGACGATCATGACGGGCTGTCACGTCGAGAAACTGACGATCGAGCGGACGGAGCAGGGCGCGATCTGCCGCGGCGTGCAATTCACGGGTGGCGGCCGCGCATTGTCGGCCACGGCGCGGCGCGAAACACTGCTCGCTGCCGGCGCCATCGGCTCGCCGCACATCCTGCAATTGTCCGGCATCGGGCCGGCGGGCTTGTTGCACCAGCACGGCATCGCACCTGTCGTCGATGCGCCCGGTGTGGGCGAAAATCTGCAGGATCATTTGCAACTGCGCATGGTCTACCGCATCACGGGCGCCCGCTCGCTCAATACGAGCGCGGCATCCTGGTACGGCAAGGCAAAAATCGGCATGCAATATCTGCTGTTCCAGAGCGGACCGATGTCGATGGCGCCATCGCAGCTGGGTGCGTTTGCCCGGTCCGATCCCGGCCAGGCGACGCCGAACCTCGAATACCACGTGCAGCCGCTGTCCCTGGAAAAATTCGGCGATCCGCTGCACGGTTTTCCGGCGTTCACCGCCAGCGTGTGCAACCTGCGGCCGACGGCGCGGGGCCACGTCCGGCTCGCGGCGAACGACAGCTACGCGCCGCCGAAAATATCGCCGAACTACCTCAGCACGGCGGAAGACCGCAAGGTGGCGGCCGACGCGCTGGCGCTGACCCGGCGCATCGTCGCGGCGCCCGCGCTGGCGACGTACCGCCCGGAAGAGTTCAAGCCAGGCCCGCACTACCGCACCGAGGAAGAGCTGGCGGAAGCGGCCGGCCTCATCGGCACGACGATTTTCCACCCGGTCGGCACCTGCCGCATGGGCAAACTGGACGATCCGCTGGCCGTCGTCGACAGCGAACTGCGCGTCAAGGGCGTAAAAGGGTTGCGCGTCGTCGACGCGTCCATCATGCCGACGATCACGTCGGGCAATACGAACTCGCCCACGTTGATGATCGCGGAAAAGACGGCGCAGCGGATCGTTCGCGAATGGGACGCGCTGGGCAAAAATGCACAACCGGTTTGCGTGCCGTCATGACGTAACGCAGGGCGATACGCGTCGCATGTGCTGTATCTTGACGAGTTCCAAAAGTGTGTATGATTTGTAAAGCTTGAATGGACGAAAGCGGGGAGACGCAATGCCGGACGTCATTCTGGAAACACGTGATCTGACGAAGGAATTCAAGGGTTTTACGGCGGTCAACCAGGTGAGTCTGCAAGTGCAGCGCGGCCATATCCACGCGCTCATCGGACCCAATGGCGCCGGCAAGACGACGTGCTTCAACTTGCTGACCAAGTTTCTGGCACCCTCGGCCGGCCGCATCCTGTTCAACGGCACCGACATCACCGCCCTGAAACCGGCGCAGATCGCGCGCATGGGCATCATCCGCTCGTTCCAGATCTCGGCCGTGTTCCCGCATTTGACCGTGCTGGAAAACGTGCGCATCGGCCTGCAGCGCGCCCTCGGCACCAGCTTTCACTTCTGGCGCAGCGAAAAGACCTTGAACCGGCTCAATGACCGCGCCATGCAGCTGCTGGCCGAAGTGGATCTGGAACACTTTGCCGACACCATCACGGCCGACCTGCCGTACGGCCGCAAGCGCGCGCTCGAGATCGCGACGACGCTCGGCATGGAGCCGGAACTCATGCTGCTGGACGAGCCGACGCAAGGCATGGGCCACGAAGACGTGCACCGGGTGACGGCACTGATCAAAAAAGTGGCAAGCGGACGCACGATCCTGATGGTGGAACACAACATGAACGTCGTCTCCGGCATCTGCGACCGCATCTCCGTGCTGCAGCGGGGCGCCGTGCTGGCGGAAGGCAGTTATACGGACGTGTCGCGCAATCCGCAGGTCATCGAAGCGTACATGGGCAGCGCCGACAACAATCTCGCAGGAGCGCACGGATGACGCCGGCACTGGAGATCGAGAACCTGCAAGCCTGGTATGGCGAATCGCACATCCTCCACGGCGTCAGTTTTGCCGTGCAGCCGGGCGAGGTCGTCACCCTGCTGGGCCGCAACGGCGCGGGCCGCACGACCACGTTGCGCGCCATCATGGGCCTGACGGGCGCGCGCACCGGGTCGATCAAGGTCAACGGCGTCGAGGCGATCCGCCTGCCCACGCACCGCATCGCTCACCTCGGCATCGGTTATTGCCCGGAAGAGCGGGGCATTTTCGCGTCGCTGTCGACCGAGGAAAACCTCATGCTGCCACCGAAGCTCGTCGGCCACGGTGCGGACATGAGCGTCGCCGAAATCTACGAGATGTTCCCGAATTTGTACGAACGGCGCCACAGCCAGGGCACGCGCCTGTCCGGCGGCGAGCAGCAGATGCTGGCCGTCGCGCGCATCCTGCGCACGGGCGCGAGACTCCTCTTGCTGGACGAGATATCGGAAGGGCTGGCCCCCGTGATCGTGCAGGCGCTGGCGAGGATGATCACGACCCTCAAGGCAAAGGGCTACACGATCGTCATGGTGGAACAGAATTTCCGGTTCGCGGCGCCGCTGGCGGACCGGTTTTATGTCATGGAACACGGCCGCATCGTCACGACGATCGCGGCCGCGGAGCTGCAGGCCAGCATGCCGGCCCTGACCGAGCTGCTGGGCGTTTGATCATCGACAACGGAGACTACATGAAAACAGCGATTGCTTTTGCCGCCGCCACCTTCGCGGCCGGTTTGTCCATGCCGGCGTCGGCCCAGATCTCGGGCGACACCATCAAGATCGGCATGATCACGGATTTATCGGGCGTGTATTCGGACATCGACGGCAATGGCGGCGCCGAAGCCGTGCGCATGGCGATCGCCGATGCGGGCGGCGCCATCAGCGGCAAAAAGATCCAGTTCATCGTCGCCGACCACCAGAACAAGCCGGACATCGCCGCCAGCAAGGCGCGAGAGTGGTTCGACCAGCAGGGCGTCGACATGCTCATCGGCGGCACGAATTCCGGCGCGGCCCTCGCCATGGCCAAGGTGGCGGCGGAAAAGAAAAAAGTGTTTATCGCCATCGGTTCCGGCAGTGCGCAACTGACCAACGAACAGTGCTCGCCGTACACCGTGCACTACGCCTATGACACGGTCGCGCTCGCCCGCGGCACCGGCGCCACGATGGTGAAGCAGGGCGGCAAGAGCTGGTATTTCCTGACGGCCGATTACGCCTTCGGCCAGTCGCTGGAAAAGGACACGACCGACGTCGTGAAGGCCAATGGTGGGAACGTGCTGGGCAGCGTGAAGCACCCGCTGGGCGCGTCCGACTTTTCGTCGTTCCTGCTGCAGGCGCAGTCGTCGAAAGCCCAAGTGCTGGGACTGGCGAATGCCGGTGGCGACTTCATCAACTCCGTCAAGGCGGCAAAGGAATTCGGCCTCACCAGCAAGATGAAGATCGCGGGCCTGCTCGTGTTCATCAACGATATCCACACCCTCGGGCTGCAGACCACGCAAGGGCTCTACCTGACGGACAGCTGGTACTGGGACATGAATCCCGACACCCGCGCGTGGGCGAAAAAATATTTTGCCAAGATGAAGAAGGAACCGTCGTCGCTGCAGGCGGCGGATTATTCCGCGGCGATGAATTACCTGAACGCCGTCAAGGCCATCGGCACGGACGATGGCGACAAGGTCATGGCCCAGCTCAAAAAGACCAAGATCAACGACATGTTCACGAAGAATGGCGAGATCCGTCCGGACGGCCGCATGGTGCACGACATGTATCTGATGCAGGTCAAGGCGCCGGCCGAGTCGAAAGCGCCATGGGATTACTACAAGGTCGTGGCCACGATCCCGGGTGCCCAGGCGTACACGACCAAGGCCGAGACCAAGTGCGCGGCCTGGAAGTGAGCGTAATGCGGGCACGTTGGCTGTTGTCGTTTTCGGGTTGAACTCATGGAAATTTTTGGCGTCCCCCTGCAGGCGATGATGAGCCAGCTGCTGCTGGGCCTCGTGAACGGTTCGTTCTACGCGATGTTGTCGCTGGGCCTGGCCGTCATCTTCGGCCTGCTCAACGTGATCAATTTCTCGCACGGCGCGCTATACATGATGGGCGCGTTCGCCGCGTACATCGGCGTCACGTCGTTCGGACTGAACTACTGGACGATGCTCGCGCTGGCGCCGCTCGTCGTCGGCGCCTTCGGCATCCTGATCGAAAAGACGATGCTGCGCTGGCTCTACCGGTTCGATCACCTGTATGGCCTGCTCCTGACCTTCGGCATCACCTTGCTGCTGGAAGGCGTGTTCCGCTCGATCTACGGCGTGTCCGGCCAGACCCTCGACGTGCCGGAAGCGCTGTCCGGCGCCACCGACCTCGGCTTCATGATCCTGCCGAACTACCGCGCGTGGGTCGTGTTCGCGTCGCTCGTCGTGTGCCTGGCGACATGGTTCACGATCGAAAAGACGAGATTGGGCGCCTACCTGCGCGCGGGCACGGAAAACCCGAAGCTGGTCGAAGCGTTCGGCGTCAACGTCCCGTTGATGGTGACATTGACCTACGGCTTCGGCGTCGCGCTGGCGGGCTTTGCGGGCGTCCTGGCGGCGCCCGTCATCAATGTGACGCCGCTGATGGGGTCCAACCTCATCATCGTCGTATTCGCCGTCGTCGTCATCGGTGGCATGGGGTCCATCCTGGGCTCGATCGTCACGGGCCTGGCGCTGGGCGTCATCGAAGGATTGACGCGCGTGTATTACCCGGAAGCGTCGGAGGTGGTCGTGTTCGTCGTGATGGTGATTGTGCTGCTGCTGCGTCCCGCCGGCCTGTTCGGCAAAGAAAAGTGAGGCCCCGACCATGACCCTGAACAGAACACTCGGCTACGGCCTCGCACTGGCGGTGGCGCTGGCGGCCCCGTTCGTGGGCTACCCGGTCTTCCTGATGAAGCTGCTGTGCTTCGGCCTGTTCGCCTGCGCCTTCAATCTCCTGATCGGCTACACCGGCTTGCTGTCGTTCGGCCACGCGGCGTTCTTCGGCGGCGCCGGTTACATCACCGGTCATGCGCTGACGGTGCTCGGGTTGCCGTTCGAGGTGGCAATCGTGCTGGGCGTGCTCGCGGCCGCCGCGCTGGGCTTTGTCATGGGGCTGCTGGCCATCCGGCGCCAAGGCATCTATTTTTCGATGATTACCCTCGCACTCGCGCAGATGGTGTATTTCGCCGTGCTGCGCGCGCCGTTCACGCATGGCGAGGATGGGTTGCAGGGCGTCCCGCGCGGCAAGCTGCTGGGGGTCGTCGACCTGGGCAACGATCTGACCCTGTACTACGTAGTGCTGGCGATCTGCGTGGCCGGCTTCGCCCTGATCGTGCGCACGGTGCATTCGCCGTTCGGGCAGGTGCTGAAGGCGATCAAGGAAAACGAGGCCCGTGCCATTTCCCTAGGCTACGACGTGGACCGCTATAAACTCGTCGCCTTTGTGCTGTCGGCCGCGCTGGCCGGCCTGGCGGGCGCGACGAAGACCGTCGTGCTCGGCTTCGAGACGCTGACGGACGTGCACTGGTCGATGTCCGGTCTCGTGATCCTGATGACCCTGGTTGGCGGCATGGGCACGCTGGCGGGGCCGATCCTGGGCGCCTTCCTCGTCGTCGCACTGGAAAACAAACTGGGCGACCTGGGGAACTTCCTCGCCGGGACGACGCATGTAGAATGGTTCGCATCACTCGGAGAATCCGTCGGCATCGTCACCGGTCTCATCTTCGTTGCCTGCGTGTTGTTGTTCCGCCGGGGTATCGTCGGCGAGATCGCGGCGGTGCTCCACTCTCCGGTTTCAAGGAGGCGCACGTGATCGACGAATCCCTTATGCTGGACGTGAACGGCATCCGCATCCACACGACGACGACAGGGCAGGGACCGGCCGTGCTGCTGCTGCACGGCTTTCCCGACACGCACTTGGTCTGGCGCAAGCAGGTCCCCGTCCTCGCCGCCGCGGGCTTCCGCGTGCTGGCACCGGACCTGCGCGGCTACGGCCGCAGCGACGCGCCGGGCGGCGTCTTCGACTACACGATGGACAAGCTGCGCGGCGACGTGCTGGGCCTGCTCGACGCGCTGCACATCGACAAGGTCTTCCTCGTCGGCCATGACTGGGGCGGCATCATCGGCTGGCAGATTGCGGCGCTGGCGCCGGAACGCGTACACCGCTACGTTGCGATGTCCACCGGCCACCCGTACGCCATCGCGCACGCCGGCATCCTACAGCGCTTGCGCATGACCTATATCCTCGGCTTCATCATGCCCGGTATCGCCGAGCATACGCTGCGTGCCGGCGACTGGTTCATCATGCGCCAGTTCACGGACGAGCCCGGCCAGGCCGACTATTGGAAGCGCGACTTGTCCCCGCCGGGCCGCCTGACGGCCGCCTTGAACTATTATCGAGCGAACCTGAGCCTGGCACTGCCGCGCGAGCACCGCAAGGTGAAAGTCCCGGTGATGGGCTTGTGGAGCGACCGCGACCCGGCGCTCGGCGAAAAGCAGATGCGCGACTCCGCCCACTACGTCGAAAGCGAATTCCGTTTCGAGCGCATCCGCGGCGCAGATCACTGGCTGCAGCTGACGGCGGCCGACGAGGTCAATCGCCTGCTGCTGCAATTCCTCGAAGAAGGGCGCGCGGCAGCCGTCTGAGTTTGTTGCGTCGCAACAAGGGTGTCGGACTACAATAGCGCTTTTACGCGCGATTCATCATGTTCGATTTTGCCCTGCTGGCCGTCGCGGCCTTCATTGCCGGTCTCGTGGATGCTGTCGTCGGTGGGGGAGGATTGATCCAGATCCCGGCGATGTTCGCCATGTTCCCTCGTGAGGTACCGGCAACGCTGTTGGGCACGAACAAGCTGGCCGCGATGTTTGGCACGGCAGTCGCCGCCCTTAAATACTCGCGTCGCGTGACCGTCGCTTGGAGCACGGCCGCACCGGCAGCCGTCGCCGCGTTCGCACTGTCGTTCGTCGGTGCGTGGACCGTGACCCGCGTGCCGGGCGATTTCGTCAGGAGCCTCCTGCCGCTGATCCTCGTCGCAGTGGCCGTGTACACGTACAAGAAGAAAGACCTCGGTGCCGTGCATGCGCCGGCCCACAGCGGGATGACGGAACGGTTGCTCGCGATGGGTGTCGGCGCCGCCATCGGCTTTTATGACGGGTTCTTCGGTCCCGGCACCGGCAGCTTCCTGATTTTCCTGTTCGTCCGCTTCTTCGGTTTTGATTTCCTCAGCGCGTCGGCGGCGGCGAAGATCGTCAACGTCGCCTGCAATATCTCGGCGCTGATCTGGTTCGGCTACAGCGGCCACCTGCTCTGGCAACTTGGCCTGATGATGGCCGTGTGCCAGATCGCAGGCTCACTGGTCGGTACACGGCTGGCACTGAAGCATGGCAGCGGCTTCGTGCGCAAGCTGTTTCTTGTCGTCGTCGGGCTGCTGATCGTAAAGACAGCGTTCGATACGTTCAAGCGCTTGGGCTGGTGATTGTTTCACGTGGAACAGTCAACGCGACTTGCGCACGTGGGTGACGAGCGTCGGCAAATCCCACGCGCCACCGGCCGTGATCTGGCGGCACATGCCCGTCGTCGTATCGGACGTCTGTGCGAATGCGCGGCCATCCCACGTCCAGGTCGCGGTCGCGACGCAGTCGGCAATGCCGCGTCCCTTTTGAAATGCGCTGATGACACCGTCGTCGTAATCGGTGGCGGACGTCGTGACGAGGACGGGAGAGTAAGGTGGCTTGGCGTTGACGACCCAATAGCCGTCGCCCGTGTTGTAAGCGGCGATCCAGCACGTGTGCGACACGAGCAGCTTGTCTTTCGTGAACGGCCGGGCCTCGAGCTCACCTGCGGTGTCGGACGCCGACTCCAACAGCTCGCAGTCGCCTTCCTTTAATGTCCTGCGCAGTGCAGCCTTGAGCTCGCGTGTTTGCGCCGCTACCAGCTTAATAGGGTTCTTGTCCTGGCTGACAGGTCCGGCCTGGATGTCGGGGACGGGCAAGGGCGGCAGAACATTTGACTCGGGTTTGCTTCCCTGACGAACCAACGCACCGGGTGTATCGAGTCGGCCTTGGAACTCGTCCATCTTGAGCAGCACGGCATTGGCGCCGGCCGTCGAGATGGTCCACGTCGTTCCCTTCCCAGTCCACGCGATGTGGCCATCCTTGAGCAGGGCCGGCAGCAGGGCACGCACCTGCGCATCGGTCAGCGTGAGAATGGACGACTTCGGATCCGTGCGGACGACCCCGAGCGTGCGGCCATTGATGGACATCGTCAGTTGGTCGGGCGCCGGGCGGCGCTCGTCATCTGCGAGTTGCAGTTCGACCTTGATCGGCTGGTTCGGCCCCGCCGCGCGTGTCAGCAGGATGGTGGCGTTCGGACCATCGTCTTCCTGATGATAGCCGGCGGCGCGACAGGTTCGCGTATTGTCGCATGCAAGTTCCCAGTCCTTGTGGCTGAACTTGGTAGATGGCAGATCGGAGCGCGGGTACGCACCGGTGGTGGCGCTCAGGGCGAGCAGGGCATAGGTGAGCTGGCGGAGTTTCGGCATGGTAGCGAAGAAAAGTCGTTGTGACGAAAAGCTTAACCTTACGCTGTTTCACGTGAAACAAATTGTCGTTTTCGGGGTCGAGCTGAAGCCGTACGGAAAAAAGAATCTATAATCCCTTCTTAATCCTCCTCGCAACACACTCCATCATGCTATTTCCGACAGAATTCGACGTGATCGTCGTTGGCGGCGGCCATGCCGGCACCGAAGCGGCACTCGCGTCCGCGCGCATGGGCCAGAAGACCCTGTTGCTCACTCATAACATCGAAACCCTGGGCGCGATGTCCTGCAACCCGTCGATCGGCGGCATCGGCAAGGGCCACCTCGTCAAGGAAGTGGACGCCATGGGCGGCGCGATGGCTATCGCGACCGACGAAGCCGGCATCCAGTTCCGCATCCTGAACTCCTCGAAGGGCCCGGCCGTGCGTGCCACCCGCGCCCAGGCCGACCGCATGCTGTACAAGCAGGCGATCCGTTCGCGCCTGGAAAACCAGCCGAATCTGTGGCTGTTCCAGCAGGCCGTCGACGACCTGATGGTCGAAGGCGACCGCGTCGTGGGTGCCGTCACGCAGATCGGTCTGCGCTTCCGGTCGCGCGCCGTCGTGCTGACGGCGGGTACTTTCCTCGACGGTAAGATCCACGTCGGCCTGCAAAACTACTCGGCCGGCCGCGCGGGCGATCCGCCGGCGGTATCGCTGTCGGCGCGTCTGAAAGAACTGAAATTGCCGCAGGGCCGCCTGAAAACGGGCACGCCGCCGCGCATCGACGGCCGCAGCATCGACTTCTCCGTGATGACGGAACAGCCGGGCGACCTCGATCCGGTCCCCGTGTTTTCGTACATGGGCAATGCCGCGATGCACCCGAAACAGTTGCCGTGCTGGGTCACGCACACGAACGCGCAAACGCACGACATCATCCGCAACGGCCTCGACCGCAGCCCGATGTACACGGGCGTGATCGAAGGCGTCGGGCCGCGCTATTGCCCGTCGATCGAAGACAAGATCCACCGCTTCGCCTCGAAGGAATCGCACCAGATCTTCCTCGAGCCGGAAGGTCTGACGACCCATGAGTTTTACCCGAACGGTATCTCGACGAGCCTGCCGTTCGACGTGCAGCTGGCGCTGGTGCGCTCGATGCGCGGCCTGGAAAACGCGTTCATCCTGCGCCCCGGTTATGCGATCGAATACGATTATTTCGACCCGCGCGGCCTGAAGGCATCGCTGGAAACGAAGGCGGTGCAGGGCCTGTTCTTCGCTGGTCAGATCAACGGCACGACCGGCTACGAAGAAGCCGCAGCCCAGGGCATGCTGGCCGGTATCAACGCGGCGTTGCAGACGCAGGGCCGCGACCCATGGACGCCGTCCCGCTCGGAGGCCTATCTCGGCGTTCTGGTCGACGACCTCACGACGCAGGGCGTGGCCGAGCCGTACCGCATGTTCACGAGCCGCGCGGAATACCGTCTGTCGCTGCGCGAAGACAATGCGGACATGCGCCTGACGGAAATCGGCCGCAAGCTGGGCGTCGTCGGCGATGCGCAGTGGGAAGCGTTCGAGCGCAAGCGCGAAGCCGTCGCGCGCGAACTGGAACGCCTGCGTGCGACGTGGGTGAACCCGCGCATCCTCGCCGCGGCCGAATCCGAACGCGTGATCGGCCAGGCCATCGAGCGCGAGTACAACCTGGCGGACCTGCTGCGCCGCCCAGGCGTCGAGTACGACAAGCTGGTGACCCTGCAGGGCGTCGACGGCCAGGCGCTGGGCGGTCCGGGTGTGGAAGATCCTGCCGTGAAGGAACAGGTCGAAATTCAGCTGAAGTATTCGGGCTATATCGACCGCCAGGCGCGCGAGGTGGAGCGCCACGATCACTACGAAAACCTGAAACTGCCCGAGAACCTGAACTATCTGGAGATCGTGGCGCTGTCGATCGAGGTGCGGCAGAAGCTGGATAAGCAGCGTCCCGAGACGCTGGGCCAGGCCTCGCGTATTTCCGGTGTGACGCCGGCGGCCATTTCGTTGCTGCTCGTGCACCTGAAAAAACGCGGCGCCAAGGGTTTCACCAGTGTGCCGAACGAGGAATCGGCCGCATGAAGAATTTCGACCGACCGGCCTTGTCCACCGTGCTGGGCGAGGGTATCGCGGCGATGCATCTCGACGTGAGCCCGGCCCAGCAGGACAAACTGATGGATTACCTGGCGTTGATGTTCAAGTGGAATGCGGTCTACAACCTGACGTCGTTGCGCGACCCGATGCAGATGGTGACGCACCATCTGCTGGATTCACTGGCGGCCGTGCCGGCATTCGCGGGCGCAAAGAACGTCCTGGATGTGGGTTCGGGTGGCGGTTTGCCTGGCATCGTGCTGGCGATCGTACGCCCGGACATGAAAGTGTCGATGATCGACACGGTCCATAAAAAGACGGCATTCCTGACGCAAGTCAAAGCGGAACTGGGCTTGGCCAACGTGACGGTGTACACGGCGCGGGTGGAGCAATTGCAGGTGAGCGACAAATTCGACGTCATCACCTCGCGCGCTTTTGCCGACCTGTCCGATTTCGTCAACTGGTCCTCGCATCTACTGGCCGACGGCGGCCGCTACATCGCCCTAAAAGGGGTGGCGCCGAAAGACGAGCAGGAACGGCTGCCGGCAGACTGGAAGGTCGACAAGGTGCAACCGCTGGACGTACCGCGGCTTGGCGCCGAGCGTCACCTGATATTCATCGAACGTTCCACGTGAAACAATCCACTCCGGGCACAAGCATATAAACTGTATAAACAGTTTATACCGTTTTTATCATATAAATCGTATAAATCGTTTTAATGGTATTAACCGTATGACAGTTAAAGGCATACATGGCGAAAATTTTTTGCGTAGCAAACCAGAAGGGCGGGGTCGGCAAGACCACCACCAGCGTGAACCTGTCCGCCGGCCTCGCCAAGCTCGACCAGCGGGTGTTGCTGGTCGACCTCGACCCGCAGGGCAATGCCACCATGGGCGCGGGCATCAACAAGGCGGGTCTGACCTCGTCGATCTACGAGGTGCTGCTGGGCGAAGCTGACGTGGCCGCCGCGCGCCTGCGCAGCGAAGCGGGGCGCTTCGACGTGTTGCCCGCCAACCGCGAACTCGCCGGTGCCGAAGTCGAGATGGTCGAGCTGGAAAACCGCGAGCGCCGCCTGAAGGAAGCGCTGGCCAAGGTCGACGCCGATTACGATTTCATTTTGATCGACTGCCCGCCCGCGCTGTCGATGCTGACCCTGAACGGTCTCGTGTCCGCGCACGGCGTCATCATCCCGATGCAGTGCGAGTACTACGCACTCGAGGGCCTGTCGGATCTCGTGAACACGATCAAGAAGGTGCATGCGAACCTGAATCATGATCTGCGCATCATCGGCCTGCTGCGCGTGATGTTCGATCCGCGCATGACCTTGTCGCAGCAGGTGTCGGCGCAGCTCGAGCAGCACTTCGGCGACAAGGTGTTCAAGACGATCATCCCGCGCAACGTGCGCCTGGCGGAAGCGCCGTCGTACGGCATCCCGGGCGTCACGTTCGATCCGTCCTCGAAGGGCGCGCAGGCCTACATCGCCTTCGGTGCCGAGATGGTCGAGCGCATCAAGACAATGTAACCAGAACTTATCAACGTCATGGCAACCAAAAAACTCAAAGGACTCGGCCGCGGTCTCGACGCGCTGCTGGGCGGAGACGCTCCCGAGACGCCGGCGCTACCTGCGGGTGCGCCATCCCTGCTGCCGGTCGGCCACATCCAGGCCGGCAAATACCAGCCGCGCACGAGAATGGACGACGGTTCGCTGGCCGAACTGGCGGCGTCGATCAAATCCCAGGGCATCATGCAGCCGGTGCTCGTGCGGCCCATCGACGCTTCGCCTTCGGGCGCGCGCTATGAAATCATCGCCGGCGAACGCCGCTTCCGCGCGGCCCAGCTGGCGGGCCTGGACGAGATCCCCGTGCTCGTGCGCGAAGTGGACGACCAGAACGCCGCCGCGATGGCGCTGATCGAGAACATCCAGCGCGAAGACCTGAACCCGCTGGAAGAAGCACAGGGCATCGCACGGCTGATCTCGGAATTCAGTTTTACCCATGAGCAGGCGGCGCAGGCGGTCGGCCGCTCGCGCAGCGCCGTGTCGAACCTGCTGCGCCTCGTGAACCTCGCCCAGCCCGTGCAGACGATGCTGATGGCGGGCGACATCGACATGGGCCATGCCAGGGCGCTGCTGGCCGTCGACGCCGCCAGCCAGATCGCGCTGGCGAACCAGGTGATCGCCAAGCGCCTGTCCGTGCGCGAGACGGAAAAGATGGTGGCGCGCGCGCTGGAAGAGCAGAACGCGCCGCCGGTCGCGGCGCGCCAGAAAGAGAAGTCCGGCGACATCGTGCGCCTCGAGGAAGAATTGTCGGACCGGCTGGCGACACCCGTCGCGTTCAAGATGGGGCCGAAAGGCAGGGGACAGATGATCATCGACTTCGCCGACCTCGACATCCTCGACACCGTGCTCGCGCGCCTGCGCGCCTGATGCGGACACTCACGCACCGATGCCGGGCCATGCGCCCGGCATTTTTTTATCCGCACCAGTTGCACCACCGCGACGCGCTCGCGCACTCTCATTGCCCAACGTCATCACTGGCACGGTGCAAAACGAGCAGGCCGGTAAGCATGCTCCTGGTCGCGCTACCAGCCCGCGACGTTCAGTATATGCATGGCCGGAACTGTTGGTTTGCCCATCCCTGAGGTCGTAATTACACAACATTTCGTAGGAAATTTAACAGTTAACAGGCGAAATAGTTTGTCGTTTTTACACCCGATATAAGCGGGCACGCGGAGCGAAGAGTTTGACTATGGCTCCGATAACACCTTATAATCCCGCTGATTCATGTAATTACCATACCGTTACACGGTTCCACCACGGCTGGCGCGAAAAGAACAGAAAAATGCTGCGCTTGGTCTCCCTGCAAATTTTGGCAACACTTGTGGCCGGCGTGATCGCCGGACTGCTTGGGGGGTGGGCCGCGATGTTTTCGGCGGTACTTGGCGGGATGTGTTGTGTTGTGCCCAATGGCATCATGGCGTTTCGCCTGTTCGCCAGTTCACAAAAAGTGGGCGGTCCAAACCCTGCCACATTTTTCATCTGGGAATTTGTAAAGATTGCTTTAACGCTCGCGCTGCTGTACGCAACGGCGCGGCTGTACCACGGCCTGAACTGGCTGGCCCTGCTGGGCGGGTTCATCGTGGCGCTGAAAAGTTACATCATTTTATTATTTGGGCATAAACAATGACGAACACGGTAGAAACCGCGGCGGAGCACGCGCCAACCGCAGGCGAATATATCCAGCACCACCTGGGCCATTTCACCAAAGGTCACCAGTCCTTCGTGGTCGACTTCAGTGTGTTGAACCTTGATACGATCTTCTGGTCCGTTCTAACGGGCGTGATCGCGCTGGCGATCATGATGTTCGCTGCTCGTCGCGCGACCTCGGGCGTCCCGGGCCGTTTCCAGGGTCTGTTCGAATCCATCGTCGAGATGGTCGAAGACCAGTCGAAATCGATCGTCCATGGCGACCGTCGCTTCATCGCGCCGCTGGCACTGACCGTGTTCGTCTGGGTGTTCCTGATGAACTCGATGGACTTCCTGCCGGTCGACCTGTTCGCCGGCCTGTTCCGCGCCCTCGGCATGGGTGAGCCGCACTTCCGTATCGTCCCGACCGCCGACCTGCACGGCACCATGGGCATTGCGCTGGGCGTCTTGGCCGTTGTCCTGTACTACAACGTCAAGATCAAAGGCATCGGTGGCTGGATCCACGAATTGTTCGCCGCACCGTTCGGCATCTGGCTGGCACCGGCCAACCTGCTCCTGAACATCATCGAATACGCAGCACGCACGGTGTCGCTCGGCATGCGACTGTTCGGCAATATGTACGCCGGCGAACTGCTGTTCCTGTTGATTGCTCTGCTCGGTTCCACGCTCACCGTGTTCGGCGTCGTCGGCCACATCATTGCGGGCTCGATCTGGGCAATCTTCCACATCCTGATCGTGCTTCTCCAGGCATTCATCTTCATGATGCTGACGCTGGTGTATATCGGTCAGGCCCACGAGAGCCACTGATCGACGCGATCGCAAGAACGAAAAAGATAGTGGTAGTAAAGAAGTTGTAAATTTTTAATTTTTTAAATAACTTTTGGAGTAAATCTAATGACTGACTATTCTTACGTTGCGCTGGCTTGCGGTCTGATCATCGGCCTGGGTGCAATCGGTGCCTGTATCGGTATCGCTCTGATGGGCGGCAAATACCTGGAAGCTTCGGCACGTCAGCCTGAACTGATGAACACCCTGCAGACCAAGATGTTCCTGCTGGCCGGTCTGATCGACGCGGCATTCCTGATCGGCGTCGGTATCGCCATGCTGTTCGCGATCGCAAATCCGTTCCACGCCTAATCGAATCATCATTCGGTTCTGACCAGCCGAACCCCCCAGGTTCGGCATCCGTTTTTGTGAGAAGGAATTTACCGTGAACTTGAACGCAACTTTATTTGTTCAGTTCGTGGTCTTCTTCATCCTGGTGTTCGTCACGATGAAATTCGTGTGGCCGCCAGTGATGAAAGCGCTCGACGAGCGCGCCGAGAGGATCGCGAATGGTTTGGCCGCAGCAGACCGCGGTAAGGTGGAACTGGCCGCCGCCGAAAAGCGTATCGCCGCCGAACTGGCTGCGACCCGCGACGAAAGCACCAAGCGTATCGCCGACGCCGAAAAGCGTGCCGCAGCGATCATCGAAGACGCCAAGCAGCAGGCCAGCGTCGAAGCCGCCCGCATCGTCGAAGGTGCGAAGGCCGATGCCGAGCAACAGGTGACCCGCGCGCGCGAAGAACTGCGTGCCCAGGTGGCTGCCCTCGCCGTCGCCGGTGCCGAGCAGATCCTGAAGCGCGAAGTCAACGCAGCGGCCCACGCCGACCTGCTGAACCGCCTGTCGACCGAGCTCTGATCATGGCTGAACTCGCAACCGTCGCCCGCCCTTACGCCGAAGCACTGTTCCGCGTCGCCCAGCAGGGCGACCTGGCCGCCTGGTCGGCCACCGTCGCGGAACTGGCGCAGATCGGTGCCAACCCGGATGTGCAGGCATTTGCTGCCAATCCGAACGTCAAGCAAGCACAGCTGGCCGATACGATTGCGTCCCTGGTCAAGTCGCCGCTGAACGCTGAAGCGAAGAACTTTATTGCGATGCTGGCCGAGAACGGCCGCGTTGCCCTGCTGCCGGAAATCGGTGCCCAGTTCGCTGTGCTCAAGAATGCACAGGAAGGCGCCGCCGACGCGACGATCCACAGCGCGTTCGATCTTTCGGCCGACCAGCTCAACCAGCTGGTCGCCACGCTGGAAAAGAAATTTGGCCGCAAGCTGAACCCCACGGTCGTGGTCGATTCGTCGCTGATCGGTGGCGTGCGCGTGGTCGTCGGCGATGAAGTGCTCGATACCTCGGTCCGCGCGAAGCTGCAGCAGATGCACAACGCGCTGGTCGCCTGAGAGTCGCACCATCTCCGCGTCCAGGACTTGCCCTACGCATCAAGAAACTATTAGGAGTTAGCACTCATGCAACTTAATTCGTCTGAAATCAGCGAACTGATCAAGAGCCGCATCCAGGGCCTCGAAGGTCAGGCTGATGTTCGTAACCAAGGCACGGTGATCTCCGTCGCCGACGGTATCTGCCGCATCCATGGTCTGTCGGACGTGATGCAGGGCGAGATGCTGGAATTCCCGGGCAACACCTTCGGTCTGGCCATGAACCTCGAGCGCGACTCCGTCGGCGCCGTGATTCTGGGTGCCTACGAGAACATCTCGGAAGGCGACACCGTCAAGACCACCGGCCGCATCCTGGAAGTGCCGGTCGGTCCGGAACTGCGCGGCCGCGTCGTCAACGCACTGGGCCAGCCGATCGACGGCAAGGGTCCGGTCGACGCCAAGCTGACCTCGCCGATCGAAAAGATCGCTCCGGGCGTGATCGCCCGTGAATCCGTGTCGCAGCCGCTGCAGACCGGTATCAAGTCGATCGACGCGATGGTGCCGATCGGCCGTGGCCAGCGCGAGCTGATCATCGGCGACCGCCAGACCGGTAAATCGGCTGTCGCAGTCGACGCGATCATCAACCAGAAGGGCCAGGGCGTCACCTGCGTGTACGTCGCAATCGGCCAGAAGGCGTCGACCATCAAGAACATCGTCCGCTCGCTGGAAGAGCACGGCGCGATGGAATACACGATCGTCGTCGCCGCATCGGCGTCGGAATCGGCTGCAATGCAATACATCTCGGCCTACTCGGGCTGCGCGATGGGCGAATACTTCCGCGACCGCGGCGAAGACGCGCTGATCGTGTACGACGACCTGTCGAAGCAGGCTGTTGCTTATCGCCAGATCTCGCTGCTGCTGCGCCGTCCGCCGGGCCGCGAAGCCTACCCGGGCGACGTGTTCTACCTGCACAGCCGTCTGCTGGAGCGTGCCGCACGCGTGAACGCCGACTACGTCGAGAAGTTCACGAACGGTGCCGTCACCGGCAAGACCGGTTCGCTGACCGCACTGCCGATCATCGAAACGCAAGCGGGCGACGTCTCGGCATTCGTGCCGACCAACGTGATCTCGATTACCGACGGCCAGATCTTCCTGGAAACCTCGCTGTTCAACGCCGGTATCCGTCCGGCGATCAACGCAGGTATCTCGGTGTCGCGCGTCGGTGGCGCAGCCCAGACCAAGGTCATCAAGGGCCTGTCCGGCGGTATCCGTACCGACCTGGCGCAGTACCGTGAACTGGCCGCGTTCGCGCAGTTCGCATCGGACCTGGACGAGTCGACCCGCAAGCAGCTGGACCGCGGTGCACGCGTGACCGAACTGCTGAAGCAGAAGCAGTACTCGCCGCTGCCGATCTCGCTGATGGCCGCCTCGCTGTTTGCAGTGAACAAGGGCTTCTTCGACAGCATCGACGTCAAGCGCGTGCTGGACTTCGAAGCGGGCCTGCACGGCTTCCTGAAGTCGAGCCACGGCGCGCTGCTGTCGAAGATCGAAGAGACCAAGGCACTGGACAAGGATAGCGAAGCAGCGCTGTCGGCCGCCGTCGCCGATTTCAAGAAGTCGTTCTAAGACCGGCTAATTGATGGATCTCGGGACGGGGAGCAATCCCCGTCCACTTAAGGAGTAAGGGCTCATGGCAGCAGGCAAAGAGATACGAGGCAAGATCAAGAGCGTAGAAAATACGAAGAAGATCACCAAGGCGATGGAAATGGTCGCCGCGTCCAAGATGCGCAAGGCGCAGGACCGGATGCGCGCCGCCCGTCCCTACAGCGAGAAGGTCCGTAACATCACGGCCAACCTCGCCACTGCGAACCCGGAGTACACCCACGCGTTCATGGCGCAAGCCAAGGACGTCGAGGCGAAAGCCGTCGGCTTCATCGTCGTCACGACCGACAAGGGTCTGTGCGGCGGCATGAACACCAACGTGCTGCGCCAGGTGACGCAGAAGTCCCGCGAGCTGGAAAGCGCGGGCAAACGCATTGAAGCCGTTGCAATCGGCAATAAGGGTCTGGGTTTCCTGAACCGTGTCGGCGTGAAGGTCGTGTCGAGCGTCACCCAGATCGGCGACACCCCGCACCTGGAAAAGCTGATCGGCCCGATCAAGGTCATGCTCGACGCTTACCAGGATGGTCAGCTGGACGCGGTGTACCTGTGCTACACCAAGTTCATCAACACCATGCGCCAGGAACCGGTCATCGAGCAGCTGCTCCCGCTGCCGGCCGGTCATCTGCAAGCGGACAGCGGCGCCCACTCGTGGGACTACATCTACGAGCCGGACGCGCAAGTCGTGATCGACGAACTGCTGGTCCGTTACGTGGAAGCGCTGATCTACCAGGCGGTGGCCGAGAACCTGGCGTCCGAGCAATCGGCGCGTATGGTGGCAATGAAGGCTGCGACCGACAACGCGGGTAACGTCATCGGCGAGCTGAAGCTGGTCTACAACAAGACCCGCCAGGCGGCGATTACCAAAGAACTCTCCGAGATCGTGTCGGGCGCAGCTGCGATCAGCAGCTGAGCGACGTAGCGACCTCACGAAACGACATTAAAACTATATCTGAAGGAACGAAAATGGCTGATGGCAAAATCGTTCAGTGTATCGGCGCGGTGGTTGACGTGGAATTCCCGCGCGACGCCATGCCGAAGGTGTATGACGCACTGAAAATGGAAGGCTCCGAACTGACGCTGGAAGTGCAGCAGCAGCTGGGCGACGGCATCGTCCGCACCATCGCGCTGGGCAGCTCGGAAGGCCTGCGTCGCGGCATGACCATCCAGAACACCGGCAACCCGATCATGGTCCCGGTGGGTCCGGCGACCCTGGGCCGCATCATGGACGTGCTGGGCAACCCGATCGACGAGCGCGGTCCGGTCAGCCAGGAACGCACCGCGTCGATCCACCGTACCGCCCCGGCCTACGACGAGCTGTCGCCGTCGCAAGACCTGCTGGAAACCGGTATCAAGGTGATCGACCTGGTCTGCCCGTTCGCCAAAGGCGGTAAGGTCGGCCTGTTCGGCGGCGCCGGCGTCGGCAAGACCGTGAACATGATGGAACTGATCAACAACATCGCCAAAGCGCACTCGGGTCTGTCCGTGTTCGCCGGCGTGGGCGAGCGTACCCGTGAAGGTAACGACTTCTACCACGAAATGGCCGATGCGAAGGTCGTCGATCTGGACAACCTGGGCAACTCGAAGGTCGCGATGGTCTACGGCCAGATGAACGAACCGCCGGGCAACCGTCTGCGCGTCGCGCTGACCGGCCTGACGATGGCCGAAGCGTTCCGTGACGAAGGCAAGGACGTTCTGTTCTTCGTCGACAACATCTACCGCTACACGCTGGCCGGTACCGAAGTGTCGGCACTGCTGGGCCGTATGCCGTCCGCCGTGGGCTACCAGCCGACGCTGGCCGAAGAAATGGGCCGTCTGCAAGAGCGCATCACGTCGACCAAGACCGGTTCGATCACGTCGATCCAGGCCGTGTACGTCCCTGCGGACGACTTGACCGACCCGTCCCCTGCCACGACCTTCGCCCACCTGGACTCGACCGTCGTTCTGTCGCGTGACATCGCCTCGCTGGGTATCTACCCGGCAGTCGACCCGCTGGACTCGACCTCGCGCCAGCTGGACCCGCTGGTCGTCGGTGAAGAGCACTACACGACCGCGCGCGCCGTGCAGGGCACCCTGCAGCGCTACAAGGAACTGCGTGACATCATCGCGATTCTGGGCATGGACGAACTGGCACCGGAAGACAAGCTGGTCGTCGCACGTGCACGTAAGATGCAGCGTTTCCTGTCGCAGCCGTTCCACGTCGCCGAAGTGTTCACGGGCGCACCGGGCAAGTACGTCTCGCTGAAAGACACGATCAAGGGTTTCAAGATGATCGCGTCGGGCGAGCTGGACCACCTGCCGGAGCAGGCGTTCTACATGGTCGGTACCATCGAAGAAGCGATCGAAAAGGCCAAGAAGCTGGCTGCTTAAAAGCTAGCCTCTTCAAAGGACACTTATGGCAAATACCATTCACGTTGACGTCGTCTCGGCCGAAGAGCAGATCTTTTCGGGCGAAGCGGAATTCGTCGCGTTGCCGGGTGAATCGGGTGAGCTGGGTATCTACCCGATGCACACCCCCTTGATCACGCGCATCCGCCCGGGTGCCGTGCGCATCAAGGTGCCGGGCCGCAGCGACGAAGAGTTCGTGTTCGTCGCCGGCGGCATCCTGGAAGTCCAGCCGAAAGGCGTGACCGTCCTCGCCGACACCGCGATCCGCGGCGCCGACCTGGACGAAGCGAAAGCCCAGGAAGCCAAGCGCAAGGCCGAAGAGCTGATGGTCAACAAGGAGTCGGCAATCGACTACGCCAAGGCGCAAGCCGAACTGGCGGCGGCGGTTGCCCAGCTGGCGGCCATCGCCAAGCTGCGTCACAAGGGACGCTGATCGCTCGTTGTTCGAGTGCTCAAAAAGAAGGCAGCCTACCGGCTGCCTTTTTTTATTGCTCAAATTCGGGGTCAGAGCACTTTTTGGAGTAATTGCTTATGCTTAACGAAATGCCTGTCACCGGACTCATTTCTTCACAAGTATGGCGTTCAACGGCAGAACGTTCTCAGACACCATCGATGGAAAATGTGCTCTGACCCCGAATTTTTGGCGATGTGGGTATCCTGCGCCGTCCGAAGATGCAAACCTGATAAGCTAGCATCAACGACAAGACGACGAGACACCAGCCATGCGACCCATCGAACAAATCCTCCGCGCCGCCCGGACCGTGGCCGTCGTCGGGCTTTCGAACAAGCCCGAACGCGCCAGCCTGGAAGTCGCGACCTACCTGCAGCAGCAGGGCTACCGCATCATCCCCGTCAATCCCGCCTATGCGGGCCAGCAGATCCTCGGCGAGACCGTCTACGCCACGTTGCAGGAAGCGGCCGACGTGCTGGCGCCGTCCGGCACGCGCATCGATGTCGTCGACTGCTTCCGCAAGTCCGAAGAGATTCCGCCGATCGCCAAGGATGCCATCGACGTGCGCGCCGGCTGCCTGTGGATGCAGCTCGGTATCGAGAACCAGGTCGCCGCCGACCTGGCCCGTGCCGCCGGCCTGGACGTGGTCATGAACCACTGCATGCTGATCGAACACCGCAAGCTGGGAGAACGGGCCGCATGAGCATGCTGGAACGCTTCCGCGCGCCCAAGAAACTGGAACTGCGCGACAAGGATGCCGGCGCTACGCCGCTGCGCGACGACAAGAACGGCAAGCTCAAGAATGGCGAGATCAAGGAGCGCGAGCGAGCACTTACTGTCGAGTTGACCGACGAGATCGCGAAGCTGCAGGAAAAACTGTACGCGGCGCGCGAGCAAAAGCTGCTGCTGATCCTGCAGGGCATGGATACATCCGGCAAGGACGGGACGATCCGGGCGCTGTTTTCGCAGATCAACCCGATGGGGCTGCACGCCACCGGTTTCGTGGCCCCGACCGAGAAGGAAAAGGCCCACGACTTTCTCTGGCGCGTGCACGCGCGCGTGCCGGCCAAGGGCGAAATCGGGATCTTCAACCGCAGCCATTACGAGGACGTGCTCGTGCCGCGCGTCCTGGGCACGCTGGACGGCAAGGACCTCGAGCGCCGCTACGCCCACATCCGCGATTTCGAGCGCATGCTGGCGGAGACGGGGACGACGGTCATGAAGGTCTTCCTGCACATCTCCAAGGACGAACAGCGCGAGCGCCTGCAGGCGCGCCTGGACGATCCGGAGAAGCACTGGAAGTTCGACCCGGCCGACCTGGGAGCGCGCGACAAATGGGACGTCTACCAGAACACCTACGCCGACGCGATCAACGCGACGGATTGCGACCTTGCGCCGTGGTACATCGTGCCGGCCGATTCGAAGACGCACCGCAACCTGATCATCGCCCACCTGATGCTGGAGACGATGCAGGGCATGAAGCTCGAGTGGCCGGCGCCGAAGGCAGACCTGTCCAAGGTAAGGATAGACAACTGAGTCGACGGGTGAGATTGGCATAGAATGGAGCTCCACCAACCCGTGCGATTTCCGACCATGTTCAAGTCCACCGCTTTGCTGCTTTCCCTCGGCGCCGCCGCGACGTTCTCCACGATGACGGCGGCACCCGCGCTGGCGCAGACGCCGGCCGCCCAGCCCGCCGCCCAGCCCGCCAGCTGCCCGGCCGTGCTGAAGCACTCCTTCAACCGCCTGCAGGACGAAGCACCGCAGGACCTGTGCCAGTACAGCGGCAAGGTCGTGCTGGTGGTGAACACGGCCAGCTACTGCGGCTTCACCAAGCAGTACGAGGGCCTGGAAAAACTGTACGCGAAGTACGCGCCGCGCGGCCTCGTCGTGCTGGGCTTCCCGTCGAACGACTTCAAACAGGAAGACACGGACGCGAAGAAGATCGCCGACCTCTGCTACAACACGTACGGCGTGAAGTTCCCGATGTTCACCAGCACCGTCGTCTCCGGCGATAAAGCCAATCCGCTGTATTCGGAGCTGATCAAGGCGACGGGCAACCAGCCCAAGTGGAACTTCAACAAATACCTGATCGACCGGAACGGCAAAGTCATCGATTACTTCCCGAGCAAGGTGACGCCGGAGGATCCGACGCTGGTCGGCAAGATCGAGCAGGCACTGAAGGGCTGAATAACCCGCATAGCTTCATGGTCATTTTGATGCACATCAACGATTTTGTTGTGGTGCATCAATAGACTGATCTTCGTCGAACAACAACACGAAGAAAGGTCTCACCATGAAGAAGTCGATGCTGAAACTGGTGTTCGCCGCCCTGGGTCTGGTCGGGGCTGCCGTGCCCGCACTCGCGCAGGAAACGCCGTGGCTGGTCCGCGCGCGGGCGGTGCACATCGATCCGGCCGACAAGTCCGATCCCGTGGGCGGTACCGGCGCAAGCGACCGCCTGCACGTCAGCGACAAGTGGATCCCTGAAGTCGACATCTCCTATTTTTTTACGCCCAACTGGGCCGTGGAACTGGTCCTGACGTATCCGCAAAAACATGACGTCACGCTCGACGGAAAACGCATCGGCAGCTTCAAGCACCTGCCGCCGACCCTGCTGGCGCAATACCACTTCCTGCCGGGTGCGCAGATCGACCCATATGTGGGCGCCGGCATCAACACCACCCTCATCTCCAAGGTCGACATCCTGAACGGCGCCGGACGCCTCGAGCACGACAGCGTCGGCGTGGCACTGCAGGCCGGCGTCGACTTCCGCATCGACAGGCAATGGTCAGTGAATCTCGACGTGAAGAAGGTGCAGATCCGCAGCGACGTCGACATCAACGGCGCCCGCGCGAGCCGCGTGAAGATCGATCCGGTGCTGCTCGGCGTCGGCATCGGCTACCGGTTCTGACCACGTAACGAATTCCGCTTCCTCCAAAAGCGTGCCGGCCGTAACAGGTCGGTTTTGGCCGGCTTCCCGCCGGCCCTTTTTATTTGCGCACGACGGCGCGCATTGGTCCGCGCAGCGCGTTGCAGACGACGATCTCCTGTGCATGCGCGAGGCTGTCGCGCGTGAGCGGACATTCGATCGCGCCCCAGGCCGGATCGTCCAGCAGCACGCCGCGCATCACGCCCGGCAGCACGCCGGACGACAGCGGCGGCGTGTACCAGTGGCCGCCTATTTTGACGAACACGTTGCTGCGGCCACCCTCCGTCAGTTCGCCCCGTTCGTTGAAGAACAGCGTGTCGAAGGCGCCCACGCTTTCCGCCGCGCGCCAGGCGGCGTCGTAGCGGCTGCGGATGCTCGTTTTATGACGCAGGAAGACGTCGTGCGCGCGCGTGGGAGCGTCCGCCAGCAGCACCGCGACCGGCTCCTGCAAGGGCGCCAGCGCGCCCGTCTGCACGACGATCTCGCCGTCCGGACGCAGCGCGAGCCGGACGCGGTGCGGCGCGTCGTCCGGCAGCGCGGCGCAGGCCTCCAGCGCGGCGGCGCGCGCCAGGTCCGGCTTGAACGGATGGCCGAAATACGCGGCGGATGCGCCCAGGCGCGCGAGGTGGCGTTCCAGGTGGCGGCAGCCGTCCGCGCGCGTGGCGTAGATGGTTTCGAAGATCTCGAAGTCGTTCGGCAGGCCCGTGAGGAAGCTCGCCTTGAGCCGGCATTCGGCATATTCGGCGCCCGGGTCGCTGTCGTACACGATGCCCGCGCCCACACCGAGCTCGCCGTGCCGCACGCCGTTCTGTTCCGGCTGCAAGATCAGCGTGCGGATCGGGACCGACAGGCAGAAGTCACCGAACCGCGCATGTTGCAGCGTCCCGAACCCGCTGCCCGCCGGCGGATCGATCCAGCCGATCGCGCCCGTATAGATGCCGCGCGCGGCCGGTTCCAGTTCGCGGATGATTTCCATCGTGCGGCGTTTGGGCGCGCCCGTGATCGAGCCGCAGGGATACAGGGCGGTAAAGATGTCCTGCAGCGTGGTGCCCGGCGCGAGCTGGGCCTGCACGGTGGACGTCATCTGCAGCACGCTGCTGTAGCGCTTCACTTCGAACAGCGCCGGCACGCCCACGCTGCCGGTGCGCGCGATGCGTCCCAGGTCGTTGCGCAGCAGGTCGACGATCATGAGGTTCTCGGCGCGGTTCTTCGGATCGGCGGCCAGCTGCTGCGCGCGCACGGCGTTCACGACATCGTCGTGCGGGTCCGCGGGCGCCGTGCCCTTCATCGGACGCGCCAGCAGGCGGCCCGCATCGTGGCGCACGAACAGTTCGGGCGACAGCGACAGCACGGCGCGGCCATCCGGCAGCGCAATGAGCGCGCCGTAGGGCACCGGCTGGCGTGCGCGCAGGCGCGCGTACAACTGTTGGATGTCGCCGAAGGCGTCGAAGCGGAGACGGTACGTGTAATTGACCTGGTACGTGTCGCCGGCCGCGATGTAATCGCGGATGCGTTCGATGGCCTGCGCGAACGTGGCTTCGTCCACGTTGGCGCGTACGGCGCCGATGCCGGCCGGGCCGTTTTGCTCGTCTGCTTTGAGCCACGCGTCGACCTGGTCCGCATCGAGCATCGTGTAGCGCTCGAACAGCAGCACCTGGGCCAGCGGCGCGTGCAGTTCGCGCGGCGGCGCGATGCCGAGCAGCTGCTCGCCCAGTTCATACGTCAGCACCGGCACGGCGTGCAGGCCGCGCGCGAGGGCGTCCTGCACGCCGTCCAGCAGGCGCGGCCAGTCTTCCACGCGCTGGCAGGCCAGCATGCCCGCATAGCCCTCGTACAGGCGCGAGCGCGCCTGCGCATGGCCTTCGGGGCTCGCATCGTCGAGCAGGGCGAACACGGTAGCGTCCATGGCGGTGGTCAGGCGAGGAGGAGGGCCAGCTGCAGCGGGCTGTGCTCGGTGGGGTGTTGTTTGAAGCCGCTCTTGGCGTAGCGGTGCCAGCGTCCCGTCACGTACGCGACGAGCATCCCGGCGCGCGCGGCCACGTCTTCCTCGCGGCCGTGGCCCTGCGTGCTGGCCACGCGCAGCGCCTGCTTGAACGCCAGCTCGACCTTGTCGTAGAACTGGTTCATGCGCAGCACCAGGCGGTCGTCTTCGCCGACGAGGGCGTCGCCGATCAGCACGCGCGTCATGCCCGGATTATTCGCGGAGAACGACAGCAGGATCTGCAGCATCGCATGCGCCTGCGCGAGGCCGTTGTCCTCGCGTTCCGCGACCTGGTTGAACAGGGTGAACACGGTGCTCTCGATGAATTCGATCAGGCCCTCGAACATCTGCGCCTTGCTGGCGAAATGGCGATACAGGGCCGCTTCCGACACCGACAGCCGGGCCGCCAGCGCCGCCGTCGTGATCTTCTCGCCCTTCGGATGTTCGAGCATCGCCGCCAGGGCCTGGAGGATCTGCTGCTTGCGTTGGCCCGGCTTGGTGCTTGCCATGTTGTTAGAGGTTCTCCGTGTGATGTCGTGGTACGAGCCGGCGCAGATGCGCGGGCAGTCGAAGAACGGATTTTACTTTGACATCGACGTAACCGGGGCGTTTGACCATCTTTGGCAATGGGGCTTTGCCGATCGGATCGCTGAAGTGCAGGTATTGCGTGACCCAGGCCGTGCGCACGCCGAGCTGCTTTGCGCGCTTGAGGTTCACGAGCGTGTCTTCGACGAGGATGCAGCGCCCCGCCGCCAGGCCGTGGCGCCGCAGCAGGCGGCGCAGCATCAGCTTCGACGGCTTGGGACGCAGCTGGCCGTGCACGCGCATGTCCTCGATCGAGACGTGGTGGGCGAACTGGCGCTGCAGCCCGATGTGGCGCACGACGCCCGTCGAATACGCGGTCGGCGCGTTCGTCAGCAGGATCTTGCGTCCCGGCAGGCGGCGCAGCAGGCGTGCCAGGCCGCGCTCGTAGCGGATGAGTTCGTGCAGCGCGCCGATGTCGTGCGTCTGGCGCAGGAAGTCGGCCGCGTCGACGCGGTGGTGGCGGATCATGCCCAGCAAGGTCGCGCCGTAGCGCTTCCAGTAGCCGACGCGGGCCGCGTTGACGGCTTCCTGGCTTGCGGGCGTGACGCCGTCGCCGAGCACGCGCGCGATGTAGGTGTTCATGTTGGCGCTGATCGCTGGAAAGATCGCGTGCGATGCATCGTGCAGCGTGTTGTCGAGGTCGAACAGCCAGACGGGCGAGGGGGGCTTGGACACGGGGACGAAAAACGAAAAGTGGAAGCGCGATTATATCGGGCCGGCGTCAAAGGCTACCTCTGATCCAGCTCGCATGTCGGACTAGCGGGCTCATCCACAATGGGTCAAGGATGACTTTTGCGAGGATGCGTATGCGCCGCTTCGTTCACCTGATTCTGGCGTGCCTGCTGGCCACGCCGCTGGCCCACGCGACCGACCGCGGCGCCCTGTTCCGGCTTACGCTGGACGGCCACGTGATGCATCTGTTCGGCACCTTGCACGTCGGCTTGCCGGACTTCTATCCACTCGAAGACCGCCTCACGGGTGCGCTGGCCGATGCATCGACGCTGGCGCTCGAGATCGATCCCGACCAGCCGCGCGCCGACCTGCAGGACGCGCTGCGCACCTATGGCATGCTGGCGCCCGGCAATCCGGCTTACGACAGTCTCCCGCCCCGGCAGAAGCGGCGTCTCGACACGCTGTTGCAGCAGGGTGGCCTCGACGCTTCGTTCATGCTGGGCTTCAAACCTGTGCTGCTGGCGACGATGCTGACGTTGGCCGAATACACGCGCCAGGGCTACCGGGCCGACCTGTCGAGCGATGCCTGGCTCGCGCGCCAGGCGCGCCGGCGCCACGTCCGCGTGCTGGCGCTGGAATCGCTGGGCGACCAGCTGGCGCTGCTCGACCGCTTGCCGATGCCGGACCGCTGGCGCTTTCTGGAAGAAATGATGGACACGATCGAATCCGGCGCCCAGCGCACGGAAGCGCGCGAAGTCGTGCGGGCATGGAGCACGGCGGACCGGCAGGCGCTCGACGCGATCGCGGCCCATTGCGAGACGGACCGGAGCGTGTCCGGCCGCTTCGTGACCCAGGTGCTGCTGAAGGAGCGAAATGTCGGCCTGGCCGAGCGCCTGCTGCAATTGCTGCGCGCGGAAGACCGGACCGTGGCCGCGATCGGTGTGCTGCATTTGCTGGGGACGGGGAGTGTGCCGGCTTTGCTGGAACAAAGCGGGGTAACGGTTGAGCGGGTTTATTAACAAAAAAGGGTCCGACGAATCGGACCCTTTTTCTTAATTCTGGCGGAGCGGACGGGGCTCGCCCACGTTCCGCAGGCCGCGGTTTCGCTTGCAAGCGAAACCCTTCGAGCCCCAAACCGTGCCTCCCGCAGGGGAGGCACTCTGATAGAACGAAAAAGGGTCCGACGAATCGGACCCTTTTTCTTAATTCTGGCGGAGCGGACGGGGCTCGAACCCGCGACCCCCGGCGTGACAGGCCGGTATTCTAACCAACTGAACTACCGCTCCAGCTTTTACGGCAATCTCGCATTCTGACGCTTGTCATCGCGCCGCGAGTGTCCTGTATTCCTGCCGCGCAAATGCGCAGCCTGGACAAGATTGTTGTCTTATCCGTTACGTCAGGCATCGGGGATACCAAAACAGGCGGGAATCTGGACAAATCCTGGTGCCCTTGACGTGGATTGAACACGTGGCCTCTCCCTTACCAAGGGAGTGCTCTACCACTGAGCTACAAGGGCAACGTCATTATGTGGCGCGGTTGAGACGCCACAGAATTTCAGTGCGAGCGGATCATAGTGCCAAAAGCCTGTTCGGTCAAGACTTCCAGCAACAAAGAGTGCTCGATGCGGCCATCGATGATGTGCACCGTGTTCACGCCCGACTTGGCGGCGTCCAGGGCCGACGAGATTTTCGGCAGCATGCCGCCGGAAATCGTGCCGTCCGCGAACATCTCGTCGATCTCGCGTGCCGACAGGTCGGTTACCAGGTTGCCGGTCTTGTCCTGTACACCGGCGATATTGGTCATCATGATCAGCTTTTCGGCTTTCAGGATTTCCGCGATCTTGCCGGCGACGACGTCGGCATTGATGTTGTAGGCCTGGCCGTCCTGGCCGAAACCGATCGGCGAGATGATCGGGATGAAGGCGTCGTCCTGCAGCGCTTTCACGACGGCCGGATTGATCGCTTCGATTTCGCCGACGAAACCGATGTCGAGGAATTCGCCCGGCTTCTCCTTGTCCGGCATTGCCATCCGGCGTGCGCGGATCAGGCCGCCGTCCTTGCCGGTCAGGCCCACGGCTTGGCCGCCGTAGTGGTTGATCAGCATGACGATGTCCTGCTGGACTTCGCCGCCCAGCACCCACTCCACCACTTCCATGGTTTCTTCGTCGGTGATGCGCATGCCCTGCACGAACGTGCCCTGCTTGCCGATTTTCTTCAGGGCGTTGTCGATCTGCGGACCGCCGCCGTGCACCACGACCGGATTCATACCGACCAGCTTCAGCAGGATGACGTCGCGCGCGAAGCCGTGCTTCAGGCGCTCGTCGGTCATCGCGTTGCCGCCGTATTTGATGACGATGGTCTTGCCGTGGAAATTACGGATGTAGGGGAGTGCTTCGGCCAGGATCTGCGCCTTGATCTGCGGCGAGACCGCAGTCAGGTCGTTATTCTGGTCGTCGCCCGTCAGATTGGTCAGCGTTGCGTTCATTGGGGGTCCGGAAAAGAATTTGCGAGATTTTACAGGCAATAGCCTACCGCAGTGGCCATTATAGAAGTTCTATGTTGTATTTTCTGGCACCGGCCGTTAAGGTGCATTACATCTGGATACACGATGTCACCTTTGCATGAGCACTTGTTCACAATGCGGCGCCGAATTCGGCTGCGCGATGGCCGACGGCACCGAGGGCGCACCGTGCTGGTGCACGAAGCTGCCGCCCGTCGTTCCGCTGCCGGCTCCCGGCGCGGCGGCCGGGTGCTGGTGCCCGACCTGCCTCGAACAGCATATCGCGCAACGAAGTGCGAAGGCGCCGGATACGTAAGGGTCAGCGCGCCGTCCGGAAGAACCGCATCATTTCGCGGCTCGCGTTCGGGCCCTTGCCGTCGGTATAGCTGCCGCGCGTATCGCCGCCCGACCAGGCGTGGCCGGACCCGTGGATTTCCCAGTGTTCCGCATGGATGCTGCCGTCGGGCCGGCGGTGCACGGTGCGCGTATAGGCGTGGCCATCGGGCACGCTGCCGGGTTCGACCACGACGTCTTCCGACGGGTGGCGCCGGCGCTGGTTGATCAGCTCGTGGCCGTTGGCCGGATGGACGGTCGTGTCGCGGTCGCCGTGGAACACGATGATCGGCAGCGATTTGCCCGGCTGGTGGCCCGTGCGGAAATCGCCCTTCATCGCGGCCATCGCCGACGGCAGGTCATGTGCCGCCGCGAACGGCAGGCCGGAATGGACGCCGACGGCCGCAAAGAGGTCCGGATACAGCGTGCCCATGATGGCCGCCATTGCGCCCCCCGCCGACAGGCCGGCCACGTAGACGTGTTGCGGATCGATGACGTAGCGCGCCATGATGTCCTGCGTGAGCCCGGCGAGGATAGCCGGCTCGCCCTGGCCGCGCTGCTGGTCCGCGGCGCTGAACCAGTTCCAGCAGCGCGTCGCGTTGGCTTGTTGCGACTGGGCCGGATAGGCGACGAGACAGCCGTATTCCTCGGCCAGGGCGTTCATGCCGGTGCCGAGCGCGAAGTCGTCGGGATGTTGCGAGCAGCCGTGCAGCATGACGAGCAGCGGTACCGGCTGGCCGGCATACGTGCTCGGGATATACAGCTTGTAGTCGCGGGTGCCCGCGTCGTTCGTATAGCTGGCATCGATGAAATGGCCGGGCAGGCCGATCGCGGCGGCACCGGTCGACAGCGGCGGCACGTTGAACGGATTGGCACTCTGGCCCAGGCGGGACAGGTCGGCCAGCATCTCGGAAAAAGCGTCGTAGGTCGGATAATTCGAGGCCGGCGGCGTCATGGTGTCCACGCTTTTGACCGCCGCGGTCTGCACGGCGGCGGCATTCTTGACGGATTCCCGGATAACGGTGCGCGCAACGGACGGGCCACGGCGTATCAGGGAGCGGGTTGCAGCGCGCATTTGCGCCAGGAACTTGTGATTCAGGGTCATCGGCACTCCTTGTGGGGTGTGTCGGCAATGCGCCGGCGCGTGGCTGAGGCATCGATCGAGGGTTCAGTCTTGATGGCGAAGCTTGCGCGAACCTTACAGATGGGATAAGCACGACGCGCACAACGGAAGAGTCCAGTCTACGCGGGTGGGCTCGCCGGTCAAGCGCGATTCGTCCCGGTAGGTTAATCTGCGCACCATGTGTCCCATTTCCCAGACTCGTTCGCGCTCCAGGTCGCGCGACACAATACCCAACCTTGCACAGGCGGCGGCATGAACGACACACGTCTTCCGCCGGAGCAACAGACGCCTGTGCCGTCCCCCTGCATCAATGTGTGCAAGATGTCGCCCGCGACGGGTTTATGTGAAGGTTGTCTGCGTACCATCGACGAGATCGTCGCCTGGGGCCGGGCCGACGACGCCTATAAACGCGCCGTGTGTGCGGAGATCCGCCGGCGCGAACAGCAGATCGCATTCGACTGATGCTGCCGCCCGCCGTCCAGGTGTTCGAGCGCGGCTGGTTGTCGTCCAACAATATTCTGCTGACTAGCCACTTGGACGCCACGCTCGTCGACACCGGCTACGTCACGCACGCCGCGCAGACGCTGGCGCTCGTGCGCCACGCGCTGCAAGACCGGCCGCTGGACCGCATCGTGAACACCCACCTGCATTCCGACCACTGCGGCGGCAACGCGACCCTGCGCGCCGCGTACGGCTGCCGCATCGCGATCCCGGCGGCGGAATGCGCGAAAGTCGACGCCTGGGACGAGGACGCGCTGAGCTTCCGCGCCACCGCCCAGCAATGCCCGCGTTTTACTTATGACGACACGCTCGGGCCGGGCCGGCACCTGCGCATGGGCGAGCTGGACTGGCAGGCGCTCGCGGCGCCCGGCCACGATCCGCATGCGCTGCTGCTGTGGTGCGAGGAGGAAGGCATCCTGATCTCCGGCGACGCGCTATGGCAGAACGGTTTTGGTGTCGTGTTCCCGGAACTGGCCGGCGAACCCGGTTTTCATGACGTGCGCGCCACCCTGGACCTGATCGCGACGCTGGACGCCAAGGTCGTCATCCCCGGCCACGGCGCACCGTTCGGCGACGTGGTGGCCGCGCTGGGCCGGGCGTATTCGCGCCTGGATTACCTGGCTTCCGATCCGGTGCGCAACGCGGAGAACGCCGCCCGGGTGCTGCTGAAATTCCTGCTGCTGGAGCGCCGGCGCGTGCCGCTCGCCGACGTGGCGTCGTTGTGCGCCACCGTGCCGCTGCTCGTGCTGGCGCGCGAGCGCTTCCTGCACGGTTCCAGTGACGAACTGGCAACCCGGCTGGCGCAGGCACTCGTCAAAGCGGGCGCGGCGCGCGTGGAAGGCGATACACTCGTCGATAATTAGAGCTCGGAATCTAGCACGGTCGTGCTTTTATCATCCATAATCGACCGGTCCGATCAACTATCGCGAGAAATCCATGGCGCTGCCTCCTGTCCTGCAAAACCTGTCTCTCCCCGTCATCGCGTCGCCGATGTTCATCGCCAGCGGTCCCGCGCTCGTGGCTGCGCAGTGCAAGGCGGGCATCGTTGGCTCGTTTCCGGCGCTGAACGCGCGCCCGGCCGAGCTGCTCGACACGTGGCTGACGGACCTCCAGCGCGAGCTGGCGGATTATCAGGAAGCGCATCCGGATAAAAAAGTCGGCCCGATCGCCGTCAACCAGATCGTGCACCAGTCGAACGACCGCCTGGAACACGACGTCGCCGTGTGCGTGAAGCACCAGGTGCCGATCATCATCTCGTCGCTGCGCGCGCCGCCGAAAGAGATGCTGGACGCCGTGCACGCCTACGGCGGCATCGTCATGCACGACGTGGTCTCGATCCGCCACGCCGAAAAGGCGCTGGAGGCGGGCGTCGACGGCCTGATCCTCGTCGCGGCCGGCGCCGGCGGCCATGCGGGCGCGCTGTCGCCGTTCGCGCTGGTCGGCGAAGTGCGCAAATTCTTCGACGGTCCGATCGCGCTGTCGGGTTCCATCGCCACGGGCGACGCGATCCTCGCCGCGCAGGCGATGGGCGCCGACTTCGCCTATATCGGCTCGCGCTGGCTGGCGACGCGCGAATCGAACGTCACCGACGCCTACCGCAATGCGATCGTGGAATCGTCGGCGGCCGACGTCATCTACACGAACCTCTTTACGGGCGTGCACGGCAACTACCTGAAAAAATCGATCGTGGCGGCCGGGCTCGATCCGGACAACCTGCCGGTGTCGGACAAGAGCAAGATGAGCTTCGGTTCCGGCAGCGCCAAGGCATGGCGCGATATCTGGGGCGCGGGGCAGGGCGTCGGCCTGATGGACGACGTACCGACCGTGGCTGAGATGGTGGAGCGCCTGACGCAGCAGTATCAGGCGGCAAGGGAGCGGCTGGGCCTGAAGGCCTGAGTCAGCGTACGAACGTCGCCCCCGCGAAGGCGGGGGCCCAATTTTGCGTGCCGGGCTGCTCAAACTTGGGTCCCCGCCTGCGCGGGGACGACGTTGGTTAGGCGGGGGCGACGTTGATCAGAGTTGCGGCGATGCCTGCGCCGTCGCTTCCATCACCTTGTCCGCATCCCGAATCACCCACAGGCCCGGCAGGTTGCGCCAATACCCATGCGCATCCATGCCGAAGCCGACGACAAACTGGTTCGGCACCGTCAGGCCGACGATGTCCGCCTGCACCGGTTTGACTTTACCGAGTTCCTTGTCGGCAAACACGGCCAGGATCACCTCGGCCGCGCCCATGTCGAGCAGGCGCTGCTTCACGTGCGCCAGCGTTTCGCCTTCGTCGAGGATGTCGTCGACGATGATGATCGTACGGCCCTTGACGTCCTGGCGCGGGATGACTTTCCACACGACTTCGCCGCCGCGGTCCAGGTCGCCGTAGCGGGTGACGTGGATGTAGTCGAATTCGAGGGGGAACGTGAGTTGCGGGAGCAGGTTGCCGGTGAACACCACCGCGCCGCCCATGACGCCCAGGACGAGGGGGAAATCGCCCGTGGCATCATTGTCGAAACGCTGGTTCAGCACCTCGGCGACGTTGCGTACGGCCGCCTGGACGGTGTCCGCGCTGACGATTTCCTCGGCATTGGCCAGCAGGGCGCGGGCGCGGTTGTAGTGAAAGTCTTGCATGATATTTCAGAGTCGGTTGCGGGATCGGATGAATCCCTGGGTGTGCGATTATCCGCCAGTTTGCGCTTGCGCGCGATTTCCGGGGGTGCGGGTCGGCGGTATGCGGCGGAGGGCGTATGATACTGGCTTGATAAACACATCACCCGAGCACCATGCCAGCACCTGATTTCACCCGTGTGCGCGCCGAGCGCCTCGAGAAGCTGCGCGCCGCGATGACGCGCCACCAGGTCGATGCCTTCATCGTACCGTCCGCCGATCCGCACCTGTCCGAATACCTGCCCGGCCGCTGGAAAGGCCGCGAATGGCTGTCCGGGTTCACGGGGTCCGTCGGCACGTTCATCGCCACGCGGGATGTCGCCGGCGTCTGGACGGACGGCCGCTACTACACGCAGGCCGAGAACGAACTGGCCGGCACGGACATCCGGCTGATGAAGATCCCGTCCGGCGCGAGCCTTCTCTACATCGACTGGCTGGCCGACAACCTCGACGCAGGCCAGACCGTGGCCGTGGATGCGCGCGTGCTGGGCCTCGCCGTCGCGCGCCTGCTGGGCGATGCGCTCGCAGCCCGCGGCGTGAAGCTGCGCACGGACCTCGATCTGCTGGACGAGATCTGGATTGAGCGTCCGGGCCTGCCGCCCGAGCCGGTCTACGAGCACGCGGCGCCGTTCGCCGTGCTCGATCGGGCGGATAAACTGCACGCGACGCGCAACGCGATGGCGAAGCTGGGCGGCGAACGCCACTTCATCTCGACGCTCGACGACATCGCCTACCTGTTCAACCTGCGCGGCGCCGATGTCAGTTTCAACCCGGTGTTTCTCGCGCACGCGCTCGTGGAAGCGACGGGCGCCACGTTGTTCGTCGCCGACGGCAAGATCGAGGACAGCCTGCGCGCCCGGCTGGAACAGGATGGCGTGCGCGTGGCGCCGTACGACCAGGCGCAGCAAGACTTGGCCGCGCTGCCGCCCGACAGCACGCTGCTGATCGACCCGCGCCGCATTACGGCCGGCATGCGCGCCGCCGTGCCCGCGCACGTGCGCGTGGTGGAAGCCATCAACCCGACGACCCTGGCGAAATCGCGCAAGCTCGACGCCGAGATGGACCACGTGCGCGACACGATGGAACAGGACGGCGCCGCCCTGTGCGAATTCTTCGCGTGGCTCGAGCAGACGCTGGCCGATGCGAATCGTACGCCCCTGAACGAAGTCCACATCGACGAGCAGATCACGGCCGCGCGTGCGCGCCGTCCGCATTTCGTCAGCCCCAGCTTCGGCACCATCGCCGGCTTCAACGCCAACGGCGCGATCATGCACTACCGCGCCTCGAGCGAGAACTGCGCGGTGATCGAAGGCGACGGCCTGCTGCTGATCGACTCCGGCGGCCAGTACCTGGGCGGCACGACGGACATCACGCGCGTCGTCCCCGTCGGTACGCCGTCCGCCGCGCAGAAGCGCGACTTCACGCTGGTGCTGAAAGGGATGATCGCGCTGTCCGTCGCGCGCTTCCCGCGCGGGACGAAAGGGCCGATGCTCGATGCGCTGGCGCGCGCCCCGATCTGGGCGGCCGGCATCGATTACGGCCATGGCACCGGGCACGGCGTCGGCTACTTCCTCAACGTGCACGAAGGACCGCAGGTGATTTCGCCGTCGGCGCCGCCGGAGCCGCATACGGCCATGGAACCGGGCATGATCACATCGAACGAACCGGGCATCTACCGCCCCGGCCAGTGGGGCATCCGCATCGAGAACCTCGTGCTCACGCGCGTCATCGGCGATGAAGGATTCGGGGAGTTCCTCGGCTTCGAAACGCTCACGCTGTGCCCCATCGACACGCGCTGCATCGACCTGGCGCTGATGCGCGGCGACGAGGTCGCGTGGCTCAACGACTACCATCGCAGCGTGCGCGCGCGCCTGCTGCCGCACGTGAGCGGCGCGGCGCGCGACTGGCTCGAATTGCGTACCAAGGAGATCTGACATGGCGAGCGCACGTTCCACCCGCGCCAGTGCAGCCGTCGACCGGCTCAAGCGGCGCACCGGCGTCACGTCGTATTCGATGGCGCGTACCGGCGACGGTCTTTTCTTCCTGTCCGAAAAACCGGGCGCGCCGCCGCTGTGTGCGCCGCTCGAGCTGGACGAATTCGTCGCATTCGTCAACGGCCTCGGTCCGCAAGAGGTCAAGCGCATCAGCAAGCACGACGTCGAATTCGAAAATCAGCTGGTCAGGAAAAAGTCTTGACGGCACCCGCATCGAACGACCTCGCCCTCACGCTGTCAGATTTGGTCGGCGCCTACTGGTCGCAGGCCGAACTGGCCACGAACGCGCTGATCCTGCTGAACCTGGCGGGCGCACTGCTGCTCGGCCTCATGGTCGGCTACGAGCGCTCCTACCACGGCCGCGCGGCCGGCATGCGCACGTATGGCCTCGTGTGCATGGCGTCGTGCGCGCTGACGATCGTCGCGGGCTATCCGAGCCACTGGTTCGGCGGGCACGGGTCGTCCGTGGCGCTCGTCGACCCCACGCGCGTGATCCAGGGCGTCGTGACGGGCATCGGCTTCCTCGGCGCCGGCGTGATCATGCGCTCGGGTTTCAACATCAGCGGCCTGACGACGGCGGCGTCGATCTGGTCGTCGTCCGTGATCGGCATCCTCGTGGGTCTCGGGTTCTACATGGCCGCGATGGGTCTCGCGTTTTTCTCCGCGATGATCATGATCTACCTGAACAAGGCGGTCGGCCTGCTGCCGTCGCGCCACGCGGTGGCCGTCACGCTGCACTTCAAGCCCGGCGTATACCCGCAGGAAGAAACGCTGCGCAAGGCGGCGCTGGAGCGCGGCTACGAGATGGCCGGCGGCTCATTGACCATCTCCAGCGAGAAGGGCTGCCAGGAATGGCACTTCGTCGCGCTGGAACTGCCCGGCAAGCCGGGCGCGCCGCTGTCGGTGCTGGCCAGCGAGCTGTCCACGTTCGAAGGCGTGGATGGCTTCCAGCTCTCGCACGCACGTAATTGATATGAAGGGACATGAATGACACCCCAGCACGTTCTCGATTTCTGGTTCGGCGCACCGGGCAGCCCGGAGGCTGGCAAACCGCGCCGCGAATGGTTCGTCAAGAACAACGAATTCGATGCCGTCATCCGCGACCGCTTCGGCGCCGCCATCGCCCAGGCGCTGGCCGGCGGCCTGTGCGACTGGGATGCGCAGGGGCCGCAGGGCACGCTCGCGCGCATCCTCGTGCTCGACCAGTTCACCCGCAACGCGCACCGCAACACGCCCTTGTCCTTCGCCGGTGACGCGCTGGCGCTGGCAGCCGCGAAGTCGCTCGTCGACAGCGGCGCCGACCACGAACTGCCCCCGCTGCAGCGCGCCTTTGCCTACATGCCGTTCGAGCACGCCGAAGACGCGTACATGCAGGAGCGTGCCGTCGAACTGTTCGGCGTGCTGGCGGCCGAACACCCGGGCTTCGACGAGATGCTCGATTACGCGCACCGCCACCGCGGCGTGATCGCGCGCTTCGGCCGCTTCCCGCACCGTAACGAGATCCTCGGGCGCGCGTCGACACCGGAAGAAGCCGAATTCCTGCGCCAGCCGGGCTCCCGCTTCTGATGCCTGCGACCCTGAACATCGTCGGCGCCGGCCACGTGGGCCGCGCCCTCGGCCGCCTGTTTTTTACGCGCGGCGTGTTCACCATCCAGGACGTCCAGACGCGCAGCAGCGCCGGCGCGCGCGATGCCGTCGCGTTCATCGGTGCGGGCACGCCGGTCGACAATGTGCCGCGACCGGCCGACGTGTGGATGCTGGCCGTGGGCGACGACGCGATCGGCGCCGCCGCCGCCGCGCTGGCGCAATCCACGCCGCTGGCGGGGGCCGTCGTGTTCCACTGCAGCGGCGCCAAGGCCTCGACCGAGCTGGAAGCGCTGCGCCGGGCGGGAGCACGGGTCGCGAGCGTGCATCCAGTGCGCAGCTTCGCGGATCCGGCCGCGGTCGCGGCGACGTTCGACGGCACGTTCTGCGGCGTGGAAGGCGATGCCGCCGCGCTGGTGGTCCTGCTCCCCGCGCTCGAGGCAATCGGCGCGCGGCCCGTGCGGATCGACCCGGCCGCCAAGACGGTGTATCACGCGGCCGCCGTATTCGCGTCGAACTACCTGGTGACCGTGATGGATGCCGCGTTGCGCGCCTACGAGGCCGCCGGCATCCCGGCCGACGTGGCGCGCGACCTGGCGCGGCCGCTCGCGACCGAAACACTGTCGAACGTGCTGAGGCTCGGGCCGGAAGCGGCGCTGTCCGGCCCCATCGCGCGCGGCGACGCGGCGACGGTGGCACGCCAGCATGCTGCCGTCGCGGCCTGGAATGGCCCGATGGGAGATTTATACGATGCTCTCGCCACCGCGACGTGGGACCTGGCGCGGCGCAAGCGTACCGGCTAGCACATGCCGGCCTGTATCAGGACCTGACCAATAAGGACTTGTATTTTGGGTTGTATGAAACCAATGTCTGGGGCAGCAATATCTCGACCGTGGCCACGCTCGCATCCGGTCACTCCACTGTCTCGACCAGCGGCCTGGAATGGATCGATTACCAATTTGCTCCCGTCACCCTGATCCAAGGCAAAAATTACTGGATCAATTTCGCGTTCGACGGCATGAGCAACCAGAATTTCTTATACAACAACGGTAACGTGGCTTGGACGCAGGGCGCGTTCGCCGGGTTGGAAGGTTCTGCCGGCACCGACTTCAACAATTTCGTGGCCGGCGCTTTCAGGGTCAACACTGTGGGACAAACCAACGCCGTGCCGGAACCGGCCTCGCTTGCCTTGATTGGTGCTGGTATGCTCGCGCTCGGTTTGCGCCGCCGCCAGAGATGACGAACACGTCATCTCGACGACAGCCCATCCGTGAAATCGATGGGCTGTTTTTTTGATGGCTGCGTGTCTACACATGGAGGAAACAGGATGATATTGACGGCGTGGGCCACGCTGGCCGCACTGGGCGTGTATTTCTGGACCGGTGTGATGGCCGGGTTGGCGAGGATCAAATACAACGTGGCGGCCCCAATGATGGACGGTCCGCTGCCGTTCCAGAGCGCCCAGCGGGTGCAGGCGAACACGCTGGAACAACTGCCGCTGGTTCTAGGCCCGCTGTGGCTGTGCAGCTACTATCTCGGCGACCGCTGGGCGGCCGCGGGCGGGCTGCTGTGGTGCGTTGGGCGGATCCTGTATGCCCTGGGCTATTACCGCGATCCGGCCAAGCGCGAGATAGGCTTCATCGTCGGCATGGTCGCGTGCGGTGCCCTCGTTGCAGGCAGCGCGGTCGGGCTACTGTCTGCTTGACCTGTTGCAGTAGAGCAAAATCTCGAAAACCATTCGTCGACAAAGTTCCCATACTGCAATAAGCTGTGTCTGATTTCAATTTATTGAATGGCGGTGCCCTTACCGCCATGTGTGGAGGACGTCAGCATGCTGTTCCTGAAAAGTACAAGTGTCACCAAGGCACCGGGTATTTATGAAGTCGACGTGGCAGCGAAGCCGCCCGGCAAAACGTTCGGCGTATTCCTGGCCACCGATCCCGACAATCCGCCGCAGGCCGTGCTGACGGCCCTGGCCGAACTCGGGTTCGAGAACACTTATCAACAAACCTATGTCCACAAGGACAAGGGCAAGGTCCTCGACCTGCATTTCCAGAAGAACGGCACCGACCTGTTCAACGGCTGGAAGGCCGACGAATGCGCAGCCAACCTGGCCGAGATCGACACCCTGTTCGGCAACGTCGGCATCACGATCACGCCGCGCGTGATGAGCCTGGCCGAAGCCTACGCCTGATCAGCTTTTGACTTCAATGTGATACAGCGCCCACGGGCACGCGGCAAAGCGCTGCGGCAGCGGCAGTGTCGCCATCTCCGCCACCCGGTCGGCGTCGTACACGGCCCATAGCGGTCCCAGACCTCCCAGCGGCATCGGGCTGCCGTCGATGTGCGTCGCGACGATGAAGCGCCGCGCACGTGCCTGCGCGATGGGCAGTTCCACGTTGTAACCGTCCACGGCGCGCAAGATCAGGACTGTCCTGCCATTCGGCGTGGCGCCTGCGCGCGCCAGCACGTCCGTCAGCAGCGGACCGCGCAGCGTGTGCGGCCTGCCGTCGTATTCCAGCGTCGGACGGATCGTCTGCGGCGGCAGGGCCAGCAGGCTGGCGTAATCGAATGCCCATGCTTTCGTAAACGTGACCTGGTGCTTGTGCATCATCTGGTCCAGTGCCGGGTCGAGTGGACCGCGGTTGCCGCGTGCAATGTCTCCAGTGACGGTCAGCAGGGCAGGCCCGCGTCCTGACGGCTGCGCCGCCTGGCCGGCAATCGGGAAGGCGCCCGCGACCGCCGCGGCGCCGAGGAACTGGCGTTTGTTCATGAGAAGATATCAAAGTCGATGCGATATCCTCATCATAACAATATTGTCGAATGGATTTGTTTTCCACAGGCATGGACTTGATCCCCCTTCCCATCGAGGACGGGGAGGTATCCATGCTGGCCCAGCTTCCCATGCCGATCGGCAATGCCGACATCCTGGCGCGCCTGCTTGCCGAGACACCATGGCGTGCCGACACTGTCGTCGTTTACGGCAAGCGCTATCTGCAACCTCGCCTGACGGCCTGGTATGGCGAAGCCAGCTATACCTATTCCGGCCTGACCCTGCATCCGCTGCCGCTCACGCCGCTGCTGGAACAATTGCGCGCCGCAGTCGAGCAGGCGACGGGACGGCGCTACAACAGCGTCCTGCTGAATTACTACCGCGACGGTGCGGACAGCATGGGCATGCACAGCGACGACGAGCCGGAACTGGGCCCGCAGCCTGTCATCGCCTCGCTCAGCTATGGTGCCGCCCGCACGTTCATCCTGCGTCACAAGCGCAGCAAATGCACCGTCAAAGTCGACCTGACGGATGGCAGCCTGCTGTTGATGGCGGGGAGTCTGCAGGCCAACTGGCAGCACGGCATCAACAAGACCGCTAAAGTGGTTGGGCCACGGCTCAATCTAACTTTCCGTTACGTAAGCTAAATCGTTGTTATCTCTGCCCAATTTTTATCAAAGCATTACTGAATTTAGGGTCATTAAGTTACATTCGATTACAAGTCTTACGACTTCGGGACGGACTTCACCAATTTGCGGTGCTATCTTGACCACATCACGATTCACGATTGAATCGCGAACCAGTCAAACAACGCAAAGGGAATCCGTAACATGAAAAAGCTTATCGTTGCACTGATCGCCACCACTGCCGCCATCGGCGCGGCCCAAGCCCAGACCACCCAGACCCAACCGCGCGCCTACGTCGGCGTCGGCATCGCCACGGCGGACCACGTGAATTCGTCGGTCGGCGGCCTGACGAATTTCGACAGCGACGGCTACAAGGCCTCGGGCAAGATCTTCGGCGGCTATGAATTCGACCAGAACTGGGGCGTCGAAGCTGGCTACACCGACTTCCGCAACTCCGATTTCAATTACACCGCCAACGGCGTCAACGGCAGCGGCCGCACCAAGGGCAACAGCTACTACGTGGCCGGCAAGTACAACTACCCAATCAACGACCAGTTCTCCGCGTACGGCAAGCTCGGCCTGCAGCACAGCGAGCGCAAGCTGGAAAGTGCCGCGCTGAACCTGAAGGACACCGACACCGGTGCCTACGGCGCCGTCGGCGTGCAGTACAACCTGAACCAGCAGGTCGCTCTGACTGCCGAGTACGAACGCTACGGCAAGAGCAAGGCATTCGGCGCCAAGGCCGACGCCTGGACCGTGGGTGCACGCTACAGCTTCTAAGCGTCCCCAGCTGTACTCCTAGGGAAAAAGGGCCTCCGGGCCCTTTTTTTATTGGTTCGACAATTCGGGGTCAGAGCACATTTCGGAACAATGTTTTTGAAAGCGCCGGCATGGGCGAGCAGGGCCGGCCCGTTCGCTCAATGAGCTTGCTTCACGGATCTTGCACGAAAAAGTGCTCTGACCCCGAATTTCAGGGACGCACGCTTCGCCCGGGCTTCCCTGCCGGCCGCATCCATGGCGGTAGCGCCAGCGGCAGTGCGGGTGGCGTGAATCCGGCCGAGATGAAGCGGTGCAGCGACGACCACGGCCATTCCGATGGATTCTGGCAAAGGCCATGGCGCATCGGATTGCTGTGCACGTAGTCGATGAGGCTGGCGTATTCCTCGTCGTCACCCACGCGGTAGTCGCGATAATGACGCTCCCAGATGGTGCCGTCGCCCGTGCCGCCTTCGCCCTTTGTCTTCTTGCCGCGCGGTAGGCAGGCCTTATGCAGCGCCTTGGAAAAGGCGATCTTGACGGCGCGCCAGCGCGATGCACAATCGTGGTCGCCCGGCGGCAGGGTCCAGATGGCGTGCGCGTGGTTCGGCAGCACGACCCAGGCGTCGACGTGGAACGGTTTGCGGATGCGCGCCTGCCGCATCGCTTCGCCGAAAGCCGAGAAATGGTCCGTAAGTAAGGTGCTGTCCCGATCCAGCAAGCGCACCGTGAAGAAAAAGGTCCCGCCCGGGACCCGGTTGTCGCGGTAATGTGTCATGAACGTAGTCTGCCAAGCGGCGCAGCCATGCCGTGTCGATCTGGCGCAAACGCGCACGAGTTGAAGAGTCTCAACCACAACGATTCTACCCACGATGTCTCTTTGACGCCGATCCATTTCCGCGCATTAAACCGTGTGGCGGATGTGGCAAATTTTGACACCGCAACAATAGTTATTAGTTCGGCCAACGAATTTTTTTTCAAACGGACTGAACCTTTTCACAACGGCCGGTATTAACCGGACGATTTCCGCAGTAACAAGTTGATATGCCACCCATCGCCATGCTGTCGCAGCACCTGGTCTGCACCGGCCAGCTCGTCGCGCCCGACGCCGCCGCGCTGGCGCGCCTGCTGTTGCTGGCGCCCGCGCTGGAGGAGTGGGTGGTGCGCGCCGGCTTGCAGGAGTGGCTGATCCGCCGGTCTGTGCCTTTGCCGGCGCTCGTGTCCGCGGTCGCGTTCGCGCTGCTGCACGTGGGCGCCGGCTGGCATGCGGCAGGGCTCGTGCTGGCACCGGGACTGGCGCTGGCGCTGCTCTACCAGCGCGGCCGCGACTGGCGCTGGTGCGCGCTGGCCCACTGCGGGATGAATGCACTGGCCCTTGGTGGCTGTGCCCTTTGAACGAATCTGGGAGTCACTATGATCGGGCTGCAAAGAAGTGTTTATACCGTTCTCGCCGCGCTCGCGTTCGTCCCGGCCGTGCACGCGGCCGATGCGCTGAACGGCAAGAACCTGTACCTGAACGGGCCGACCGGCGGCGGTACGTCGTGCGCATCGTGCCACGGGCCGACGCCCGCCAACAACGTCAACGGGATCCTCGCCGCGGCGAACAACCCGAGCGTGATCACGAATGCCTTCAGTGCCAACAAGGGCGGCATGGGCACGCTGTTCAACGGTAAATTCACGACGGCGGAAATCGCGGACCTCGCCGCCTTCATCGGCAACCCGACCGTGACCGCCGCGCCCGCGGCCGCCGTCAATCCGGCCTCGCTGAGCTTTGCGGCCACGACCATCGGCCAGTCGGCATCGCCCCTCGCCACCACCTTGTCCAACACGGGCAACGCGGCCTTGAACGTGGGTACGCTGACCCTGTCCGGCGCGGCCGCGGGCGACTACGCCATCAGCGGCGGCACCTGCGCGAACGGCACGTCGCTCGCGGCCGGCGCCATCTGCACCGTGCAGGTCGTCTTCAAGCCGACCGCGTCCGGTGCGCGCGGCGCGTCCCTCGTCATCGCGCACAATGCGACGGGCGGTTCCAGCACCGTGGCCTTGTCCGGTACCGGCAACGCCGTCGCGCAGGCGACCGTCGCGTTGTCGGCCAACGCGATCGACTTCGGACCCCTCGTCGCCGGCGCCGTCTCGCCCGCGAAGAGCATCACCGTCAACAACACGGGCCAGGCCGCGCTGACGTTTTCCAGTATCGCCGTCGGCGGTGCCGACGCAGGCGTGTTCGCGCTGGGCGGCACATGCGCGACCGGCACGTCCGTCCCCGCCGGCGGCAGTTGCACCGTGACGGTGACGGCGAATCCGGCCACCAACGGTGCGTTCAGCGGCAACCTGGCGCTGGCGTCGAACGCGTCGAACGGCGCCGTCTCGGTGGCCTTGTCCGGCACCGTGTCCGCACCGGCGCCGGCCGTCACCGCGAACCCGTCGGCGGTGGCGTTCGGCACGCAGACGATCGGCGCGCCCGCCGCGACGCAGACCGTCACCATGACCAACACCGGCAACGTGGCGCTCACGCTGAACGGCATCGCCGTTTCGGGCGCGGCGACCGTCACCATCGCAAGTAAAACCTGCGGCGCGACGCTGGCCGTGGGCGCCAACTGCACCGTGACCCTGGCGTTCGCACCGACGGCATCCGGCGCGGCCGCGGCCACGCTGGCCGTCACGTCGAACGCGACGCCGCTGCAGGTGTCGATCAGCGGTACCGGCACGACGGCGCCGGCAGCGAAACCGGCACTGTCGGAAGCGGGCCCGGTCGCCTTCGCGGATACGCAGGTGGGCAAGAGTGCCGCGACGCACACGATCACGCTGTCGAACGGCGGCACGGCCGCGCTGAAGGTTGCGTCGCTCGTGCTGGACGGCGCGCAGGCGTCCGACTTCGTCCTCGGCGGCACCTGCGCGACCAACGTGTCCGTCGCCGCCTCAAGCAGCTGCACCATCGACGTCGGCTTCAAGCCGACGGCCGCCGGCCAGCGCGCCGCGACCCTCGTCCTGATGACGGACGCGGGCAACCAGTTCACCGTGGCGCTGGCCGGTACCGGCGTCGCCGTGCCCGTCCCGATGCTGACCGTGAATCCGCAATCCTTCGACTTCGGCGCGGCCGACGTCAACGGCACCTCGCCCACGCACCACATCACGCTGACCAACACGGGCGCCAACGCGGCCACCGTGACGGCCGCCACGTTCACCGGCCCGTACGCGCTGCAGGCCGATACCGGTGCCTGCGCGGCCGTGCCGTTCACCCTGCAGCCGGGCGCGGGCTGCGACCTCGTCGTGCGCTTCACGCCGGTGGGCGCGGGCGATGCCGCCGGCAGTCTCGCATTGACGGCCGATGGCGGCGGCGCGTGGAATGTCGCGCTGACCGGCAAGGGCAATGTGCAGACCGTGCAGGCGCCGCAGAACACCGGCGGCGGCGGCTGCTCGTCGATCAAGGACGGCAACGATCCGGTGCTCGCTTTGCTGGTGGTGCTGTCGTTCGGTGTGCTGGGCTGGCGCCGTTTCGTTAAAAAAGAGGTGAATCAATGAGCGCCCGGACGACGCGCGTACTGCGCATGGCGGTCGTGCTGGCGGCCGCGCTGGAAGCATCGGGCGCCTCCGCACTCGACAAGGGCGCCGCGGCGCCCGCGTTCGACCTGCCGGGCAAGGACGGCGCGGTGCAGCTGGCGAAGTACCAGGGGAAACTCGTGTACGTGGATTTCTGGGCGTCGTGGTGCGGTCCATGCCGCCAGTC
>Ga0187844_10000051_pt1 | contig 77500 bp, 63 predicted proteins | sample SpaLakP09_SKY_50_FD_134517 | JGI IMG/M metagenome (GOLD analysis project Ga0187844, IMG submission 134517) | Oligotrophic lake water microbial communities from Sparkling Lake, Wisconsin, USA - SP09_SKY_50 | ecosystem: Environmental > Aquatic > Freshwater > Lake | place: USA: Sparkling Lake...
CCGGTGGCACCGGCGGCGACACCTCCGACTACCTCTGGCTGGCCGGCGCCAAGGCCACCTCGGTCTGCACCGCGCCCTTCCAGGCCCAGCTCGTCTGTCCTGCCGCGCCCGCGGCCGCGGGCGACAAGCTGGGCACCAAGCCGGTCCAGTACGCGACCGTCGCCCCCGACGCCGACCTGCTGGTCAGTTTCGATGCCGACAAGCTCGTGCTGCAGCGCGGCTGCCCCAGGCTGGACTACAGCGGCGAATACGGGCTGCTGCCCAATGGCGACGGCATGTACTTCGGCAGCTACACGGCCGCGGGCCAGGTCGAGCAGTTGGCCGGCAACCTGAGCTTCAAGGCCGGCACCGCTGCCGATCAGCTGGTGATGGAACTGCGCGCCACCGATGGCCGATTGCTGCTGGGTCCGGTGACACTCAAGCGGGTCGAGGCGCCGCGCGCCGCGCCCAGGGCCTGCTAGGCCAGCGCCGGCAGGATGCCATCGGCGCGTAGCAGCGTCTCCAGACACTGCTCGCGCACGGCATAGAAGTCCTTGATGTCGCGGATCTGCGCCACAGCCTCCGCATTGGGGCCGGGCGTTGCCCGCTTGACGGCCAGAATCATCTTGTTCTTGCTGGTGTGCTCCAGCGCCACGAACTCGAACACCTGGGTGTCGTAGCCGCAGGCGTCGAGCAGCAGCGCGCGCAGGGAATCGGTCACCATCTCGGCCTGCTGACCCAGGTGGATGCCGTGGCGCAGCATGCCGCTCAAGACACCCGGCGATTGCATCTGCGGCCGCAGCTGCTTGTGGCAGCAGGGCGAGCACATGATGATGTCGGCACCGGCGCGCAGGCCCAGGTGGATGGCATAGTCGGTCGCCACATCGCAGGCGTGCAGTGCGATCATGACGTTGAGCGCAGGCGGTGTGTAGCTGCGCACATCACCCTGGTGGTAGTCCATGCCCTGCAGGCCCAGGCGCTTGATCACGCCGCCGCACAGGGCCACCATGTCCTCGCGCAGCTCGACGCCGGTGACGGTGGCCTCGCGCTTCAACACATGGCGCAGGTAGTCGTGCATCGCAAAGGTCAGATAGCCCTTGCCGGAGCCGAAGTCGGCGACGTGGATGGCGCCCTCGGTGGCCAGCCGTGAGGCGGCCAGCGCGTGCGAGAACACCTCGACGAATTTGTTGATCTGCTTCCATGTGCGCGACATCGCCGGAATCAGCTCGCCCTGCGCGTTGGTGACGCCCAGCTCGTGCAGGAAGGGTCGGTCCAGCTCCAGGAAGCGGTGCTTGGCCTTGTCGTGTCCGACCTCAGCCGTCGCCACGGCGCCACTGGCCTTGCCCACCCGCAGGCTCGCCTTGCCCTTGCGGCTGTAGGCCAGCTGGATCTCCTGATCGACCGTGTGCAGATGGGCATTCTGGAAGTCGTTCCAGAGCAGCGTGCGCAGCTGGACCAGGCCCTCATCGCGGCCAAAGTTCTTGGTGATGTCCTTGGTCTGGTGCTTGTACAGAAAGGACAGCACCGCCTGGCCCTTCAGCTGCAGCTCGCGCACCGTGACGCGCTGCAGATCGGGCGCAGCACCGCGGTGCTTGCTCAGCAGCAGCTGCGCAAAGCCGCCCTGGGCCAGGCTGTCGCCGAGCTGCGCCAGAAAGCGCTGCTCGGCGTCCTGCAGTTCGTCTTCAGCGTGCACCCAGCTCTTCCCAGCGTTCCATCGCGGCCAGCAGCTCTTCCTCGCTCTTGGCGAAGCGCACCTGCACCTCGGCCAGGCGCGCCGCGCCCTGGCTGTAGAGATCGGTGCCCGACAGCAGCCCATTCAGCTCGGCCTGCTCGGCCTCCAGCTTGGCGATGCGGGCGGGCAGCTCGTCGAGCTCGCGCTGTTCCTTGTAGCTGAGCTTGCGGACCTTGACGGCCGGCGCGGCCACCACGGGAGCGGGTGCGGGCGCCGCAACAGGCGCTGGCGCCGCCTCCTGCTCCTTGGCGCGAATGGCCATCGCACGTTTGCTCTGGCGCAGCCAGTCCTCGACGCCGCCCTCGTACTCCTGCCAGCGACCATCGCCCTCGCAGACGATCGTCGAGGTCACGACGTTGTCCAGAAAGCGCCGGTCATGGCTGACCAGGAAGACGGTGCCGTCGTACTCGTCGAGCAGCTCTTCCAGCAATTCCAGGGTCTCGATGTCCAGGTCATTGGTCGGCTCGTCCAGCACCAGCACATTGGCCGGCCGGGCGAACAGGCGAGCCAGCAGCAGGCGGTTGCGCTCACCACCGGACAGGCTCTTGACCGGCGAGTTGGCCCGCGCCGGTGAGAACAGGAAATCGCCCAGATAGCTCTTCACATGCTTCTTCTGATTGCCGATCTCGATCCACTCGCTGCCCGGGCTGATGGTGTCGGCCAAGGTCGCCTCCAGGTCCAGCGCATCGCGCATCTGGTCGAAATAGGCCACGCTCATTTTTGTGCCCTGGCTGACCTTGCCGCTGTCGGGTGCCAGTGCGCCGAGGATCATCTTCAGCAGCGTGGTCTTGCCGGCACCGTTGGGGCCGACCAGGCCGACCTTGTCACCGCGCAGGATGGTGGCGGTGAAGTCACGCACGATGGTGCGCCCGCCATAGCTCTTGAACACGTTCTCCAGGGTGGCGACGATCTTGCCGCTGGCGCCGCCGGTGTCGATGTCCAGCTTGACCTTGCCCTGCACGTCACGCCGTGCGGCGTGGGCCTGACGCATCACGTCCAGACGCTGGATGCGCGCCACGCTGCGTGTGCGGCGAGCCTCGACGCCCTTGCGTATCCAGATCTCCTCCTGCGCCAGCAACTTGTCGAAGCGGGCATTGAACAGCGCCTCGTTCTGCAGCTCGTATTCCTTGGCGGCGGTGAAGGCGGCGAAGTTGCCGGGGTAGCTGCGCAGCTGGCCGCGGTCCAGCTCCATGATGCGGTTGGCGACGTTGTCCAGGAAGGCACGGTCGTGGGTGATCAAGAGCAGCGAGCCCTTGAAGTTGTTCAGGAGCTCTTCCAGCCAGGTGATCGCATCCAGGTCCAGGTGGTTGGTCGGCTCGTCGAGCAGCAGCACATCGGGCTGGGCGACCAGCGCCCGGGCCAGCGCCACGCGCTTTTTCAGCCCGCCGGACAGGGTGCCGATGACACGCTCGCCGTCCAGGTCCAGCCGGTGCAAGGTCTCCTCGACCCGCTGCTCCCAGTTCCAGGCGCCGATCTGCTCGATGCGTTCCTGCACCCAGGCCAGATCGTCGTTCTCGTCGTGGATCTCGTAGCGCTCGCGCAGCGCCTTGGCCTCGGCCACGCCCTCGCTGACGACGTCGAAGATCGTCGCCTCGGCGCGCAGCTCGGGCTCCTGCGGCACATAGACGCTGGTCAGGCCCTGCTGCAGCTGCAGCAGGCCGTCATCGAGTTTTTCGATGCCGGCGAGGATTTTCAGCAGCGAGGACTTGCCCGTGCCATTGCGGCCGATGAGGCCTACACGCTCGCCAACTTCCAGCGAGAACGAAGCGCCATCGAGCAGGGCCACGTGGCCGAAAGCAAGATGCGCATTGGTGATTGAGAGGACTGCCATGCCCCGATTGTCGTTGACTCGGGCCAAAGCCCTTCGGCGCCGCGGCCACGACGGTCTGAAACTAGAACAGGCTTCCCGTCGTCTGCCCCGCCGACTGACCGCCGGCGCCGGCGTCGGCCGAACCGCCTTGCGCGGCGAGCGCCTCCATGACGACGGCCGCCGGGCGGTTGCTGGCCAGCAGCAGATCGCCGCTGTGCAGGGCCTGGACCGGATCCAGCTGCGCACGGTGGGTCAGCGTCTCAGGGGCCGCCCCGGGCGCGGCCGACAGGCCCACCCAGGCGTTGCGACCGGCGCGCTTGGCCCCCAGCAGGGCCGTGTCGGCCAGCTTGACGACGTCCTGCCAGCTCAGCGCCAGCGGATGCTGGGTGATGAAGGGCACGCAGGCAAAGCCGATCGAGCAGCTGAGGCTCAGCGCGCGCCCGTCGTCAAGCACGAAGGGCGCCTCGGCAACGACCGCGCGGATGCGCTCGGCCAGCTCCTCGGCGCGGGCGCGGTCGGTGTCCCGTGCCACGGCCAAGAACTCCTCGCCCCCCCAACGCACCAGATAGTCGGAGGCGCGCATGACCGCCTGCAGGCGGCGACAGAAGTGCACCAGCACCGCATCGCCGGCGGCATGGCCATACAGATCGTTGACGCGCTTGAAGTGGTCGATGTCGATCAGGAAGAACAGGGTGTCGGTGTCCACCGGGTGATCGGGCGGGCTGTCTCGGGCGCGGCGCAGGCTGGCGGCGATCGAGGGCTCGATGTGTTCGGCCAGGAAGCGGCGGTTGTACAGGCCGGTCAGCGGATCGCTGATGCTGGCCAGCTCGAGCACGCGGGACTTCTCCTGCAGCGCCTCGGACATGCGTTCCAGCTCGGCCGTGCGCACGCTGACCTTCGCCTCCAGCTCGCGCTGGCGCGCACGCAGCCAGCCCGTGCGCACCTGCACAATGACAAACATGGCCATCAGCACGGTCAGCAGGGCCGCGGCGCGGAACCACAGGGTCTGGTGCCAGGCCGGCTGCACCCGCACCGACAGGGCCAGCGGCGTCTCGCTCCAGATGCCGTCGCGGTTGGAGCCGCGCAACAGCAGCCGGTAGTTGCCGGGCGGCAGATTGGTGTAGGCGGCCAGGCGCCGGCTGGCATCGGTCTCGACCCAGGCCGACTCAAAGCCCTCGAGCCGGTAGGCATAGCGGTTGCGCTCCGGCGCCGAGTAGTCCATCGCGGCAAACTCGACCGCCAGGCTGTTCGCCTGGGCCGACACCGGCAGCACCGGCCGGGCCGGGCCGGCGGCGGCCAGGAAGCGCCCGGCCGGCAGGTCCTGCCCGCCGATGCGCAGATCGGTCACACGCACCGGCGGCCGGTAGATCCAGGCCGCGAGGCGCTCCGGCCGCACGATGGTCATGCCACCGGCGCCACCGAACAGCAACTCCCCCTCGGCCGTGCGCGCGGCCGAGCCGGTCCAGTAGGTCAGGAACTCCACGCCCTCGGCACGCTTGAGCGAGCGCACCGCAAGGCTGCGCGGATCGACGGTGGCCAGGCCATTGTCGGTGCTGACCCAGACCTGGCCGGCGGCATCGGCCAACAAGGCATTCACGCTGTCGTCGGGCAGACCCTGAGCGGCGGCCAGTGAGCGAAAACGCGGCGCTTCGCCCTGGCCCAGGCTCTCAAGGATGTTGACCCCGCCCCCATAGGTGCCCACCCAGAGACGGGACTGGGCGTCGGTGAACAAGGCGGTGACGAAACCGGCCGACAACCCTTCAGCGCGCTCGGGTTCGGGGCTGATGCGCGTCACCAAGCCGCTGGCCGGGTCATAGCGGTTAAGGCCGTTGCGAGTGCCTATCCAAAGCTGGCCGGCTGGCCCGCGCGCGAGCACGATCACCCGCTCATCGGTGAGCTGCTGGGCCGCATCGCGCAGCGGCGCAGCCGCCTTGCCGGTGCGCAGGTCCAGGCGCCAAAGGCCATCGGTCTCCCCGCCTATCCACAAGGTATCACCATCGGCCAACAGGGCCCAGGTCGAGGCCCTGGGATCGCGGCCGGCGATGCGCACCCGCTCGAGCCTGGTGCCCTCGGCATTGGCGCGGTAGAGGCCCCGCTTGGTGGCGATGAACACCTGGCCTTGCGGGCCTTGCTCCAGTGCAAGCACGATGTCGGGTGGGAGTGCCCGCTCTGGCCTGGAGGCGTCGGGGCTCAGGGCCGCCACGCGGGTGCCGGACGGGTCCACGATCAGCACCCCCTGGGTGTGCGTGCCCAGCCAGATGCGACCATCGGGCATGGGCAGTATCCAGCTGACCTCGGTGCTGGCCGGCGACGGGGCATCGCCACAATGCAGCGGCACGTCGCAGGTCGGGGTGCCGAACATGGTCAGGATCGCCGACTGGCTGGGATCGTGGCGGCTCAGCCCCCGGTTGCTGGCCACCCACATCAGGCCGGAGCGGTCCCGGTAGAGGTCGCGCACCGCGTTGTCGGGCAGGCTGACCGGCAGGGTCGGCTGATGGCGGATACGCCGGGTCAGGCGGGTGGCCAGATCGACCGAGACAATGCCCTGGCCCAAGGTGCCCAGCCAGACCTCGCCCTGGCGCGTCTCGACGATGGTCACCACCGGCTGCACTCGCAGCGCATCGCCCGCAACCGAGGACGACTCCTGTACCGGGAATGCCTGCAGGCCCGAGCCTTCCACAATGAAGGCACCGTGCTGGGAGCTGCCGACCCAGATGCTGCCGCGGCTGTCCTCGAACAGGCTGACCGCGTCGGGCTGGCCCGCACCGGAGGCGACCATGCCCACCGGCACAAGGGCGCCGGCACCGGCCGTGCGGCGGTACAGGCCCTGCTGCGTGCCCACCCACAGCGTGCCCTTGCGATCCAGCAGCAGGGCGCGCACGCCCTGCACGCCGGGTGCCGCCTGGGCGGAAAGGCGCCGGATCTGGCCGGTGGCCGGGTCGAGATGGTCGAGCCCGGCCTCGGTGCCCACCCACAGGCCACCCGCGCCGTCATCGATGAGAGCGCGCACGCTGACATGGCTGAAACCCTGCGGTCCGACGGGGTAGCGCACGAAACGGTCGTCATGTCCCTCGTATCGCACCAGCCCGCTGGCGCTGGTGCCTATCCACAGGCGGCCCGCGGCGTCGCCATGCAGGGTCTGGATGACGTTGTCAGGCAGCGCACCGGCCGTGCGGCCGTCGGCCTTGTAGACCTTGAAGCGGTAGCCGTCCCAGCGGGCCAGCCCGCCCAGGGTGCCGACCCACAGAAAGCCATCCCCGTCTTCGGCCACCGCGGTGGCGATCTCATTGGGCAGGCCCTGCTCCTGACGCAGGTGGCGAAAGCTCAGCTCGGTCAGCCCAGCCCAGCGCTGCGGCGCCAGCTCGGCGGCCGCGGACCGCGCCAGCAGCGCCTGCGATTCGCCCACCAGCGCCTGCAGCAGCAGCGCCAGGCCGAACGCGGCCCGCGCCACCCAGGACCGGGCGATGCTATGCGTCTGGACCTCCTGGACTGCGCCCACCGAGCAACTCATCCAATCAATTGTCGCGCACCCGCTCCGGCTTTGTCGTGATCAAAACCACAGCCGGCCTGCGGCTAGCGTCCAATAGAGCCATGGACAAATCACTAGATACCGACAAGAGACTGACCGAGCTGGAAATCAAGGCCAGCTTCACCGAGGACCTGCTGGACCAGCTGAACCAGGTGATCGTGCGGCAACAGCAGCAGATCGACCTGCTGTTGCGCGAGATCGCGCGGCTGGGCCAGCAGGGCATGTCCGGCGACGGCCCGGGCGCCCGCAGCCTGCGGGACGACTTGCCTCCGCACTACTAGGTCTGGCACCCAGTGATCGGACGGCCCGGGCGGGTAGTGTCTCTGTGCACCGGGCCCCAACTTCCGTATGCTGAGGCAGGTTCAGCCATTCTCAGGAGACTCTCATGGTGCTTTGCCCGATTGCCCTTGCCGTAGGTTGCAAGAAGTGCCCGGTGTTCTCGGTCTGTCCGGTCAAGAGTTCGCTGGGCGACTACAAGAAGGAAGATCCGCCGGCCAAGCCCGCCGAGGCGACCAAGGCTGCGGCAAAGAAGTCCACCACCAAGAAGCGCTGAACCACAGCCCGGCCCGATATGAAACACTCCCTGCTCCTGATATTGGTGCTGTTGTCCGGCTCGGCCCTGGCCCAGAACGCCGAACTGCAACGTTGCCGGGCGATTCCCGACAAGGACCAGCGCGTGCTCTGCTACGACGCACTGGCCGCCCGTGACGCCGAAGGCCGGCCGACGGCCGCTGCGGCGGCCGCGCCGCCCAGGACCGACACCTTCGGCCGGCCGGTACAGCGCCCGGGCGAACCCGACGTGGTGGAGAGCCAGATCGTGGGCCTGGTCGAAGGCTGGGGGCCCAACAGCGTGATCCGGCTGGCCAATGGCCAGGCCTGGCAGGTGAAGGACAACGGCTCGGTCGTGCTCTACCTGAAGGACCCCAAGGTGAAGGTCCGGCGTGGCGTGCCGGGCAGCTTCATCCTCGAACTGGAAGGCAGCAACGAGACGGCCAAGGTGCAGCGCCTGCCTTAGGACCTGCCCAGGGGCCCAACGCCAGACAGCTGCACGGCGTGATGCCGCAGGTGCTGGGCCATGAAGCTGGCGATGAAGTAGTAGCCATGGTCATAACCAGGCTCGCGCCGCAGCAGCAGCGGCTGATCCACCGCCTGGCAGGCCGACTCGAAGGCCTCCGGGTAGAGCTGCTCGACCAGGAATTTGTCGGCCAGACCCTGATGGATCAGGATGCCGCCAGGGTACGGGGCGCGGTTCTGATTGCGCATCAGCTCGCTCGCATCGTGCCGCGACCAGTTGCAGCGGTCTTCGCCCAAATAGCCCATGAAGGCTTTCTGGCCCCAGGGGCATTGCATAGGGGCCGCAATCGGCGCGAATGCCGACAGCGAGGCAAACACCCCCGGATGGCGCAGCGCCAGGGTCAGCGCGCCATGGCCGCCCATCGAGTGGCCGAAGATGCCGGTGCGGCGCGCGTCCAGGCCGAACTCGCCCTGCACCTGGGGCAGCAGTTCGCGAAGCAGGTAGCTTTCCATGCGCCAGTGGCGGGCCCAGGGCTCGGACATGGCGTCCAGATAGAAGCCGGCACCGACGCCGAAGTCCCAGCTCTCGGCCTCGCCGGCCACATTTGCACCCCGTGGGCTGGTGTCGGGAGTCAACAGGGCCAGGCCCAGCTCGGCAGCCAGCGCCTGGGCCCCGGCCTTGATCGCAAAGGTCTCCTCGGTGCAGGTCAGCCCGGCCAGGAACACCAGCAGCGGCACCGGCTTGGCGCCCAGCTCCAGTGCCTGCGGCGGCAGGAACAGGCCGAAGCGCATGGGCAGGCCGATTTCGCGCGAGTGATGGCGGTAGAAGCGCTGCACGCCGCCGAAGCAGGCGTGCTCGCCCAGCAGCTCGGGGGCCTCGAAGGGCAAGGCGCTCAAAACATCACCACTGAGCGGATCGACTCGCCGCTCTTCATCAGGTCGAAACCCTCGTTGATGCGCTCCAGCGGCAGCTTGTGGGTGATCAGGTCGTCGATATTGAGTTTGCCGTCCATATACCAGTCGACGATCTTGGGCACGTCGGTACGGCCGCGTGCGCCGCCGAAGGCGGAGCCCTCCCATTTGCGGCCGGTCACCAGCTGGAACGGCCGGGTGCTGATCTCGGCGCCCGCCTCGGCCACGCCGATGATGATGCTGCGGCCCCAGCCCTTGTGCGTGCATTCCAGCGCCTGGCGCATCACCTGGGTGTTGCCAATGCACTCGAAGCTGTAGTCGGCACCGCCATCGGTCAGTTGCACGATCGCGTCAACGACGCTATCGACTTCCTTGGGGTTGATGAAGTGCGTCATGCCGAACTGGCGCGCCAGCGCCTGGCGCTTGGGGTTGATGTCCACGCCGATGATCTTGTCGGCACCGACCATCTTGGCGCCCTGGATCACATTCAGGCCAATGCCGCCAAGGCCGAACACGACCACATTCGCACCCGCCTCGACCTTGGCCGTGAACAGCACCGCGCCGACGCCGGTGGTGACGCCGCAGCCGATGTAGCAGACCTTGTCGAACGGCGCGTCGGGACGGATCTTGGCCAGGGCAATACCTGGCACGACGACGTGATTGGCAAAGGTGGACGTGCCCATGTAGTGGAAGATCGGCTTGCCGTCGATAGAGAAGCGCGAGGTGCCATCGGGCATCAGGCCCCGCCCTTGCGTCGGGCGTATCGCCTGGCACAGATTGGTCTTGCGCGACAGGCAGAACTTGCACTGCCGGCATTCCGGCGTGTACAGCGGAATCACATGGTCGCCCGGCTTCAACCAGGGCACGCCGGCGCCGACTTCGAGCACCACGCCGGCGCCTTCATGGCCCAGGATGGCCGGGAAGATGCCTTCCGGGTCTGCCCCCGACAGGGTGTAGTAGTCGGTATGGCAGATGCCGGTGGCCTTGATCTCGACCAGCACCTCGCCGTCGCGCGGGCCCTCGAGTTGAACATCTTCAATCGTCAGCGGGGAGCCGGCTTTCCAGGCCACGGCGGCGCGTGTGGTGATCATGAGGTGACTCCATCAAAACAATGGCGATGATCTTCGCACAGCGCCCCTGCCACTGCTCAGCTGTGGACATGCAGGCCTTGCAGGCAGCGCACGAGTGACCGGGTCAGGTCTTGCGTCATGCGCGGAGCCGGCACCAGCAGGTCTATGGTTTCCGGCAGCGGCACGGCCGGCCCCCAGGGCGCGACCAGCCGCCCATCGGCCAGCGCGGCGCTGACCAGGTTGACGCGGCCCATCAGCACGCCCTGCCCGTCCAGCGCCGCCTGCAGGGCCATGCTGTACAGCGAGAAGCGCGGGCCGGCACGGGCGGGCACGTCGCTGCGGCCACAGGCCTTGAGCCAGCGCGCCCAATCGGTATTCCAGACGATGTCCTGCAGCAGGGTCTGCTCCGCGAGTTCGGGCGGTGCACCACCCGCCCGCAAAAGGCCTGGACTGCAGACCGGCAGCAACGCATCCTCGGCCAGTACGATGCGCTGGCAGCCCTTGCCCGGGCGGGGTGAATAGAACAGGGCCAGGTCATAGGCCTCGCGGCTGAAATTGGGCGGCGCCTCCAGCGCACTGAGCGACAGCTGCAGCTGCGGTAGCGCCTGCTGCAGCTCGGGCAAACGCGGCGTCAGCCACAGCTGGGCCAGTGCCGGCAGGGCCGCGACATGGAGGTGCTGGGCGCCGGCCTCGCTGCGCAGCGTCTGCATCGCCTGGCCCAGCTGGTCCATCGCCGCGACCAGGGCAGGCAGCGCGCGCTGGGCCTGGGGTTTCAGACTGAGCCCCTGGCTGTGACGGTCGAACAGCGTGGCGCCCAGCCACTGCTCCAGCACCTTGACCTGGGCGGCCACGGCGGCCGGTGTGACGCACAGCTCCTCGGCCGCACGGGCAAAGCTCTGGTGGCGTGCCGCGGCCTCGAAGGCGCGCAGCGCGAGGTAGGGCGGCAGACGGGGGGTGGGCGGGTTGACGGCCATGGCGAGCTCGGGTTGCAGACCTAGTTTTTCTAGGCCTGAGGCCAAGAATAACTTGCTTGAGCAGCGGGCGCGAAGACCGCAGCATCGAATCCTCACTCAGCTCAGGACATCACCATGACCCAGCTTCAAGCCCGCCCCTGGGTGCCAGCCCCGATCGAGACCCATGTGCAGGCCATTGCCGAGGCCGCCGCAGCCCTGGACAGCGCCGGCATCGACGAAGAGATCGCCCGCCTGGTGACCGACAACCACCGCATCCACGATGTCCAGGGCATCAACTTGAACCCGGCAACCAATGTGATGAACCCGCGCGCCGAAGCGCTGATGGCCGCCGGCCTGGGCTCGCGCGCCTCACTGGGCTATCCGGGCGACAAATACGAGGTCGGCCTGGAGGCGATCGAGCGCATCGAGGTCATTGCCGCCGAGCTGGCGGCCCAGGTGTTCCAGGCCCGCTACGCTGAGGTGCGGGTGGGCTCGGGCGCGCTGGCCAATCTGTATGTCTTCATGGCCACCTGCCAGCCGGGTGACATCCTCATCGCCCCGCCGGGCGAGATCGGCGGCCATGTCACCCACCACGCCACCGGCGCTGCCGGGCTCTACGGCCTGCGTACGGTGCCAGCGCCGGTGCAGGCCGATGGCTACAGCGTCGATGTCGCCGCCCTGGCCGCCTTGGCGCGCGAGGTCAGGCCGAAGCTGATCACGCTGGGCAGCAGCCTGAACCTGTTCGCTCACCCGGTGGCCCAAGTGCGCGAGATTGCCGACAGCGTCGGTGCCCACCTGATGTTCGACGCCGCCCACCTGAGCGGCATGATAGCCGGCCGCACCTGGGCCAATCCGCTGCACGAGGGCGCCCATGTGATGACGATGAGCACCTACAAGAGCCTGGGCGGCCCGCCGGGCGGCCTGATCGTCAGCAACGACGCGGCACTGGCCGAACGGCTGGACGCGATCGCCTACCCTGGCCTGACCGCCAACTTCGACGCCGGCAAGACCGCCGCGCTGGCCCTGGGCCTGCTGGACTGGAAAGAGCACGGCGCTGCCTACGGCCTGGCCATGCAGGCCACGGCGAAAGCGCTGGCGCAGGAGCTGATCGCCAAGGGCCTGCCGGTATTCGCCCGCGAGCGCGGCGCCACCACCTCGCACCAGCTCGCCATCGAGGCCGGCCATTGGGGCGGAGGCCAGGCCGCGGCCAAGCGCCTGGCGCGCGCGCGGCTGCTGAGCTGCGGCATCGGCCTGCCGCTGGCCAGGGTGGCCGCCATCAAGGGTGATGTCAACGGCCTGCGCCTGGGCGTGCCAGAGATCGTGCGCCTGGGCATGGGGCCGGACGACATGCCTCGCCTCGCGGCGCTGATCGCCGGCGCGCTGGAGTCAGACGCGCTGGCCGATGCGCTGGCGCCCCAGGTCACGGCCTTTCGCCAACGGTTCAGCGGCCTGCACTTCCTGCGCGGCTGATCAACCCGCGGCCAGCGCGGCCTCCAGCGCGTCGATGAACATCTTCGGCACATCGAAGCCGGTCTGGTCGTGGATCTCCTGGAAGCAGGTCGGGCTGGTGCAGTTGACCTCGGTCAGGCAGTCACCGATCACGTCCAGGCCGACCAGCAGCAGGCCACGCGCGGCCAGGGTCGGGCCCAGGGCTTCGGCGATCTCGCGGTCGCGATCACTCAGCGGCTGGGCCACGCCCTTGCCGCCGGCGGCCAGATTTCCGCGCACCTCGGTGCCCTGCGGAATGCGCGCCAGGCAGAAGGGCACGGGCACACCGGCGATCACCAGCACGCGCTTGTCGCCGTCCTTGATCGCCGGCAGGTACTTCTGCACCATCACCGTCTGCGCACCGTCGCGGTTCAGTGTCTCGGTGATGGCGCCCAGATTCAGGCCATCGTCGCGGACGCGGAAGATGCCGGTGCCGCCCATGCCGTCCAGCGGCTTGAGGATGATGTCGCGGTGCTCGGCATGGAAGGCCTTGATGGCGTCAGCCTCCCGCGTCACCAGGGTCGGGCTGATGTACTGCGAGAACTCCAGGATGGCCAACTTCTCCGGATGGTCGCGCAGCGCACGCGGCTTGTTGAACACGCGGGCGCCCTCGCGCTCGGCGACTTCGAGCAGGTGGGTGGCGTAGAAGAACTCGCTGTCGAACGGCGGGTCCTTGCGCATCACCACCGCATCGGTCCGGGCCAGGGCCAGTTCCGAGGTGGCGACGGTCTCGAACCAGTCATGTGCTTCACCGGTCAGGCGGATCTCGCGCACCAGGGCGGTGACAGCACCGCCGCTGACCCAGCGCATCTGGCGCGGCTCGGTGGCCAGCAGCGTATGGCCGCGCTTGGCCGCCTCGCGCATCATCGAAAAGGTCGTGTCCTTGTAGGTCTTGAAGGACTCCAGCGGATCGGCGACGAAGAGCAGTTTCATGGCTTGTCTCGGTGATTGATGAATCAAATGTGTGAGCGGTAGCGTTGCACCAGCAGCGCCAGGCTGCCGGCGACCACACCCCAGAAAGCGGAGCCAATGCCGGCCAGCGACAGGCCCGACAGAGTGACCAGAAAAGTCAGCATCGCGGCATCGCGGTGCGCCTCGACCTTCAAGGCCGTGGCCAGGCCGCCCGCGATCGTGCCCAGCAGAGCAAGACCTGCCACTGCCGCCACCAGCTCACGCGGAAAGGCGGCCAGCAGGCCGACGACGGCCCCGCCGGCCAGACCCAGGGCGACGTAGAACAGGCCGGCCATCACCGAGGCGGTGTAGCGCTTGGCCGGATCCTCATGCGCCTCGCGGCCCATGCAGATGGCAGCGGTGATGGCGGCCAGGTTCAGCGTGTAGCCGCCAAACGGCGCCATCACCAGTGAGGCCAGGCCGGTGACTGTGATCGTCGGCGAGACCGGCGTCCGGTAGCCCGAGGCGCGTTGCGCAGCCACGCCGGGCAGGTTCTGGGAGGCCATGGTGACCAGGAACAGCGGCAGCGCCACGCCGATCAGGGCCGAGACGCTGAAGGAGGGTGTGGTCCACACCGGCGCCGCCCAGGCCCAGGTCACGGCCGACATCTGCAGCCGGCCCTGCAGCGCGGCAGCGATCACGCCCACCACCAGCACCATGGGCACGGCATAGCGCGGCCACCAGCGGCGGCCGGCCAGATAAGCGATGGCCATCGGCAGGACCAGCAGCGGGGCGCTCTTGGTGCTGAGCACGGCGTCGAGCCCGAACTTGGCCAGCACGCCGGCCAGCAGGGCGGAGGCCACGGCCAGCGGAATGCGGTCCATCACCCGCTCGAAGGCCCGTGTGGCACCAGCCAGCGTGATCAGCAGCGCGCAGATCAGAAAGGCGCCAATGGCCTCGGGCATGGTCACGCCGGACGTGCCCGCGAGCAAGGCCGCGCCGGGCGTGGACCAAGCCGTCAGCACCGGCTGGCGGTACCACAGCGACAGGCCCAGGCTGGTCAAACCCATGCCCAGGCCCAGGGCCCACATCCAGGAGGTGGTTTGTGCGGGTGTCGCCCCCAGGGCCTGGGCGGCCTGGAAGACGATGGCCACCGAGCTGGTGAAACCGACCAATACCGCGACAAAACCGGCAACCGCCGATGAAACAGACAGATCTTGGAGCCAATTTCGCATAGGCTGGAGCATACCCAGGCTATCCAGCGTCGGTGCAAAACGCCGATATGTCCTTTGACTTCAGCTTCACAGGTGCCCACCCATGTGCCGTTTCGTCGCCTATCTCGGTCAACCGATCTTTCTCGACGAACTGGTGTGCGCGCCGCAGCACTCGCTGGTGCGCCAGTCGCTGCGCGCCGATCAGGCCAAGACGGTGACCAACGGTGATGGCTTTGGCGTCGGCTGGTACGGTGAGCGCAGCGAGCCGGGCATCTATCGCGAAGTCATGCCGGCCTGGTCGGACGAGAACTTGCTGGCCCTGTGCGCCAGCGTGCGCTCCAGCCTGTTCTTTGCCCATGTGCGCGCCGCCACCGGCACCTCGATCGCGCGGCAGAACTGCCACCCCTTCCGCCATGGCCGCTACATGTTCATGCACAACGGCCAGATCGGCGGCTATGCGCAGGTGAGGCGCAGCCTGGAGGCACAGCTCAATGACGAGATGTATGGGGCCCGCCGTGGCGCCACCGACTCGGAGCTGCTGTTCCTGCTGGCCTTGCAGCGCATGGATGGTGGCATGCCCGCGCCCGAGGCAGTGCAAGGTGTGCTGGACGACACCTTGGCCCTGATGCAACGCGACGGCGTAGAAGCGCCATTGCGCTTTGCCGCGGCGCTGTCGGATGGCGAATCGGTGCACGCCTTCCGCTTCTCCAGCGATGACAAGCCGCCCTCGCTCTATGTGCGCCAGCACCGCGAGGGCACCATCGTCGCCTCGGAGCCGCTGGAAGACGGCTGCGAGGGCTGGCAGGCGCTGGGCCCCGGCGCGGTGGTCCGCGTGACGGCGCATGGTGGCGCGGTCACGGTGCTGAACTGAACGCCCAATGAAAAAGAGGCCCGTGGGCCTCTTCTGCGCGGTTCGCCAGGAGCCGATCAGACCGGGCGACGACGGCGGGCGATCGTGCCCACGGCCAGCAGACCGGCCAGCATCAGGCCATAGGTGGCGGGTTCCGGCACCGGCAAGGCAGTGACGTTGATGTTGTCCACGTTGTAGGAGCTGCCAGCGCCGGTGATCGAAATCTTCAGGCTGTCGATGACGACCGACGCGAAACTGCTGCCGACGGTGGCAAACAGCCCGTTGCAACCGCCGCAGCTGCGCACGCCGTTCTGCGTGAACTGCGACACGCCGCCCAGCGAGCCCTCGAATGTGTAACTGGCGTTACCCAGGCTGGCCGACAGGTCCACCGAACCGAAGGTGAACATGCCACCGGTCACCTCGATCGAGGCCGATGCCGTGCCCCAGCTCTTGCCCGAAAAGATATCAGGCACCGGCGCGCCGAAATTCTTGGCCACCAGCCACTTGCCCAGCAGCGAATCGACGGTGAAGCCAGACTCCGCATAGCTGGTAAAAGTGCTGCCCTGCAGCCCGGCCAGATTGTCAAAACTGATCACCGTGGCCGAAGCAGAGCCGGCGGCGGCAACGATCGCCAGTGCGACGGCGGATTTGCTGAACAAATTCATTATGGGATCCCTGAAAGTTTGAGTAGCTTCGCTACAAAAGCCGCGACCCACCTTCTGAGCGATCGCGCAAATCTTGAGAATCTATTGTGCGCGAAGTGTGAATTTATTCACTAATGAGCGGGGGATAGTCCTACCCCTGATTTGTGGGGCGGGTTTTTACGGAGGTGGTCAGCTCGAAGACCGAACAGCCTCCAGTCAGTTGGGGACAGCCCAGTCGGCTGCAGGCGCCCGGGCCTTCGCCAGCCACAAGCCAGCACGCAGGTGCTGTCTTGCGCGCGGGCTCAGAGCTTTCGGCCGCACTGCGTGCGGGTCTCAAGGTCTGTCCCGCAAGACCTTAGATCTCAACTTTTGACCCCAGCTCCACAATCCGATTGGTCGGCAGGTTCAGGAAGTCGGCCACGCCGGAGGCGTTGCGGTGCATGCTGGCGAATAGCTGCTCGCGCCACAGGGCCATGCCGCTGCCCATGGTGGGGATGACGATATCGCGTGACAGGAAGTAGCTGGTTTCCATCTCCTCCAGCAGCACGCCGAGCTTTTCAAGCAGCTTCAACGCCTGGGGCACGTCGGGCTCATCCTTGAAGCCGAAGTGCACCATCACCTGCCAGCATTCCTGGCCCAGGGCCTCCACCTCGATGCGCTTGTCCAAGGCCACCCAGGGCACCTCGTGGTGCTTGACGGTGACGAACAGGTTCTGCTCATGCAGCACCTTGTTGTGCTTGAGGTTGTGCAGCAGGGCGTTGGGCGTCAGGCCCTGGTCTGCGGTCAGGAACACGGCGGTGCCGCTGACGCGCGTCGGCGGGCTGATGAACACCGCCTCCAGAAAGCCCTTCAGGTCGATCGCATCATGTTGCAGGCTTTCGCGCATCAGGCGCCGACCCTGCTTCCAGGTCAGCATCAGCGTGAACATGCCCACCCCGATGACCAGCGGGAACCAGCCGCCGGCAAACAGTTTCAGCGCATTCGAGCCCAGGAAGGTGATGTCGATGATGAAAAAGAAGCCGGTCGCAAGGATGCACAACGGCAGTGGGTATTTCCAGCCGTGGCGGATGACGAAGAAGGTCATCACCGTGGTGATGGTCATGTCCACCGTCACCGCAATGCCATAGGCGCCGGCCAGCTTGCTGCTGGAGCCGAACAGCACAACCGCCAGCACGATGAAGACATACAGGCCCCAATTGACGAAGGGCACATAGATCTGGCCGGTGTCACGCTCCGAGGTGTGCCGCACCGCCATGCGCGGCAGTATGCCCAGCTGTATCGCCTGCTTGGTGACCGAGAAGGCGGCCGTAATCAGCGCCTGCGAGGCGACGATGGCCGCCAGGGTGGCGAGCACGAACAACGGGATCTCGGCCCAGCCCGGTGCCATATTGAAGAAGGGGTTCTTCACCGCCTCGGGATGGTCCAGCAGCATGGCACCCTGGCCGAAGTAGTTGACGACCAGGGCCGGCATGACGACGCCGTACCAGGCGATGCGTATCGGCTTCTTGCCGAAATGGCCCAGGTCGGCGTAGAGAGCCTCGCCGCCGGTCACCACCAGCACCACGGCGCCCAGTGCGACGAAGGCCACCCATTTGTGTTGCAGGCAAAAACTCGCCGCATAGGCCGGATTCACGGCCACCAGCACATGGGGGTTCTCAAGAATGTGCGGCACGCCCAACGCCGTCAGCGCGGCGAACCAGACCAGCATCACCGGCCCGAAGGCCTTGCCGATGCCGCCGGTGCCGAAACGCTGCACGGCAAACAGGCCGGTCAGCACGACCAGGGTCAGCGGCAGTATCAGGTCGTGGAACTGCGGTGCATAGACGTCGATGCCCTCGACGGCACCCAGCACCGTCATCGCCGGGGTGATCACGCCATCGCCATAGAAGATGGCGGTGCCGAACAGGCCCACCAGCATCAGGCTGCGGCGCAGTTCGGGCTTGTGGTTGACGGCATTGGTGGCCAGGGCCAGCATGGCGATCAGGCCGCCCTCGCCGTTGTTGTCGGCGCGCAGAATCAGCAGCACATATTTGATCGAGACGATGATGGTCATCGTCCAGAAGATCAGCGACAGCACACCCAGGATGTTGTCGTGCGTGGGGCTGACATGACCGCCGTGGAAGACTTCCTTCAGCGCATACAGCGGGCTGGTGCCGATGTCGCCATAGACGACGCCCAGCGCCCCCAGGGTCATAGCCGCCATGACGGAGGGCGAGCGGCTGTCGTGGGAAGATGAACTCACAAATACGGGGCCATGACGGGTGGCATGGTCGGCGGCTGGAAAGCGGCTATTGTGCGCTTGGCGCCGAACGGACCACAACTGTTGTCACGGCGCGATGTTGCGGTGCAACATGATTGACGGCGGCGGGCGTTGGGAGTATCGGGCGTGTTTTGTAGTCCGGATGAAATCCGGGGGGTTTGCCTGCAGTGGCCCCGGATTCCATCCGGCTACGGGCTCTGCCTGGCCCTTTCCAGTCTGTCCCCGCTCACTCGTATTCCTCTTTCTCCGGATCCGTCGTCTCCAGCTCGTAACTTGCCGCCAGCATCGCCAGCCGGGCGATCACGCCGTACATATAGAAGCGGTTCGGTGCACTGGCCCCAGGCTTCTCGCCAAGACGTGGCAACTGGCCCGACTCGGCAAAGGCCAGCGGCACAAAGCTGGAGCCCGGCGTGTTCAGGTTCTCGTCGCGGCCGCGCTCGGCATGCACACGGTAGAAGCCGCCGACCACATAGCGGTCGATCATGTAGACCACCGGCTCCGCCACCGCCTCGTTGACGCGCTCGTAAGTAGGCACGCCCTCCTGGAGGATGACCGAGTTGACCTCCAGCCCGCGGCCGCTGGCGCCCAGCTTGGCGCGGGCCTTCAGGTTCAGGTCGGCCAGCTCCTTGGCGTCGCGCACGGTCATCAGGCCGAAGCCCTCGGTGCCGGAGTCGGGCTTGATGACGATGAAGGGCTTCTCCTGGATGCCGTACTCCTTGTACTTGCGCCGCACCTTGGACAGCAGCGCGTCGGCCTGCGTCTGCAGTGCATCCAGGCCGGTGCCCTCGGCGAAGTTCAGGTCCGTGGTGGTCGAGAACATCGGGTTGATCAGCCAGGGGTCCATGCCCAAGAGCTTGGCGAACTTCTTCGCCACCTCTTCGTAGGCGCGGAAGTGCACCGACTTGCGGCGCACCGCCCAGCCGGCATGCAGCGGCGGCAGCAGGTATTGCTCGTGCAAGCCTTCCAGCACCTGGGGCAGGCCGGTGGACAGGTCATTGTTGAGCAGGATGGTGCAGGGGTCGAAGTCCTTCAGGCCGAGGCGCCAGCGGGTGCGCACCAGTGGCTCAACCGTCAACTCGCTGCCATCGGGCAACTGGATGGCGGTCGGTGCCTTGACGCTCTCATCCAGCGAGCCCAGGCGCACATTCAGGCCGGCCTGGGTGAAGATCTGGATCAGCCGCCGCACATTCGTCAGATAGAACGAGTTGCGGGTGTGGTTCTCTGGGATCAGCAACAGATTCTTGGCCTCGGGGCAGATCTTCTCGATCGCCGCCATCGCCGCCTGCACGGCCAGCGGCAACATCTCGGGAGTCAGGTTGTTGAAGCCCCCCGGATACAGATTGGTGTCGACTGGCGCCAGCTTGAAGCCGGCGTTGCGGATGTCCACCGAGGTGTAGAACGGCGGCGTGTGCTCCATCCATTCGAGCCGGAACCAGCGCTCGGTGGCCGGCATCGACTCCAGGACGCGGGCCTCCAGCTCGTTGATGGGGCCGTTCAGTGCGGTGACGAGATGAGGAACCATGGTGGGGGCCGGCCGGAAGGGGTGGGGTTGGTCGATTCTAGGACCAGGATACTTGGGGCCAATCGGCGACAAGCCAAGCCCCAGGCCCCCGCTTTATTGAATCAGAAGCTCAGCCTCAACCCGCTCTCGAAGCGGCGCGGCTGCCCGTTGACCGGATCGGTGAAGGCCAGCGTCCGGGCCAGCAGCTGCAGCGGCCGGCTGTAGTCGTTCTCCGCCATTTCGGGCTGGTGCACCGGGTAGATCTGGTCATTGACGATGGGCAGCCCGAGCGCGCAAAGATGCACGCGCAGCTGGTGGCGCTGGCCGGTTTCGGGCTCGAGCCGGTAGCGGGCCAGCCCGCCCTGGCACTCCAGCAGGCTGATGCGGGTGTGGGCATTGGGCTCGCCCGCAACTTCCCGCATCCGCATGAACGATTCACCCTCGACCAGGCGGCTGCTGCGGGTCATCGGCAGCCGCAGATCGTCACGCCAGGGCGCAATGGCCTCATAGCACTTGCTCACTTCACGCGCGCGGAAGAGTGCGTGGTAGGCATTGCGGTCGTCGGGACGGACACTGAATAGCACCAGCCCCGCCGTTTCGCGGTCCAGCCGGTGCAAAGGCTGCAACTCATCCAGACCCAGGCGGCGTTTCAGCCGCACCAGCAGGGTCTGCTGCAGATAGCGGCCGCCGGGCGTGACGGGCAGGAAGTGCGGCTTGTCGACGGCGACCAGCAGCTCATCCTGGAACAGGATCTGCTCCTCGAACGGCACCGGCTGCTCGGCGGGCAGGCTGCGGTAGTAGAAGAGCTTGGCGTGGGGCCGGTAGGTGGCATCGGGCCCCAGGGTCAGGCCTTGCGCATCCAGCACCTCGCCGCGCTCCATCCGTTCTCGCCAGTCACCGGCTGCCACATGGGCGAAGCGCTGCTGCAAAAAGGCCAGCACCGTGGGCCAGTCACCGGGCGGCAAGGCGATGCAGCTGGGGCTGACGCCGTCGCGCGCCGGCGCCTTGCTCATGGCTCGCCGGCGGCGTCCAGACGCTTGGCACGCTCCAATCGCCAGGCCTCGTCCGGGTCACCTGCGTAGACCTGTTCGGCTGTGGTTGCGGTCTCCTGCAAATGCGTGTCCAGCGCAATGCGGTTGTCGAACACAAAGCACTCGCCCTGCCAGTCGGTCGCAGCATCGGGCATGGACTGGAAGTAGTTCAGGATGCCGCCGTCGAGCTGATAGACCTCCAGGCCCAGGCCCTGCATCCAGGCGCTGGTATTCTCGCAGCGTATGCCGCCGGTGCAGTACATCGCCACCCGCTTGTGCTCAGCCTGCCACTGCGGCGCATGGGCCTGCACATAGACGGCGAAGTCACGGAAGTTGGCCACCTGCGGGTCGATCGCCTTGTTGAATCGACCCAACCGCCATTCGAAGCTGTTGCGGTTGTCGAGCAGCACCACATCGTTGCGGGTGATCAGCTCGCGCCAGGCCTGAGGGCTGACATGGCTCTTGTCCCCGGCCGAGGGCTTGAGGCCTGACACGCCATCGACACCAAAGGCCACGATCTCGCGCCTTCTGTGCACCTTGATGCGGGCGAACGGCGCGGTCAGGCAGGCGCTGCGCTTGAAGACCATGCCGGCGAAGCGTGCGTCTTCGCACAGGGCCAGCTCGAAGGCATCCAGCTGCCGCGCCGCACCGGCCAGCACGCCGTTGATGCCTTCGCCGGCCAGCAACACGCTGCCCAGCAGTTCGCGGGTCAGGTCGCGCACACGATCGACCACCGCATCCACATCGTCGAGTTCGACGAATTTGTAGAAGGCGATATGGAAGATGGGTTCGTCGGCGGGCATGGCCTAGAACTCGACGAGCTCAACCTGCACACCGCGCGCCGCCAGCAGCCCGCGGGCGCGCTCGGCGTCATCGCGCTTGGCAAAGGGCCACCAGACGGCCTGCCAGGCCTGGCGTGCCTGGATCAGCTCGATGCGCGTGCCGGCCGGGGCAATGGCATTGGCCGCGCCGGCGCGCAGCAGCACCATGCGTGCCTCGGCATCGACCTTGGAGAAGCTGGGCTTGGTGACCAGGGCATAGAACCTGGCGGTGGCCGGCGCACTGCCTCCCGGCGGCGGCCGCTGCGCGGCTGACGGGCCGCGATCGGCCTCCGGCGTGGCCGGAATGGCCAGCGGGCCCGGATCGGGCGCCTTGCCTGGCTTGGGCGTAGGGACAGGGGCCAATGCGGGCGGCGGGCGGGCGGCGGGCACCGGGTCCGAGGCGCGCATCTGCTTGCCCTCGGCCATGGCGGCCTGACGCGCTTCGTCGGACAACAGGGGCTTGGTGCGCGGCGATCGAGTGGTCGCTGCCGCGCTGGCCGGCGGCGCTGGCTCGGCGATCGGCGCAGGGGCGGAGGCCTGCGGCACCGGCATCGGCGCAGACGCCACTGCCTCGGCCATGACGACGACCGCGGACGCCGCCGGCTCGGCGATATGCTGGGTCAGGGTTGGCGCCGACGCGGCCGGTGCGCTGGCCGCCACCGCGGAGGCAGCCGGCGCGGGCATGGCCGCCTCCGGCGCCGGCTCGCGCGCGCCCTGCAGCAAGAACCAGGCGGCCAAGCCAATCAGCCCCGGCAAGAGCAAGCCGCCCAGCAACATCCGCACCAGACTCCAGTCGCGCGGCCCCAACACCTTCACGGTGCCGTTGCGTCCCAGCAGCACGCGCAGCCGCCGGGACTGCGTGTCGATGGCCGCCGTCACCAGATACAAGGTGACCGGCTCGACACCGGGCTTGCCAGCGGCCTTGGACTGCAACGCCGGATCGGCCAGCACCTCGCGCTGCGGCCAGGCCGGCTCGCCCGGGCGGGTGGTGCTGCCATGCTGCAGGGCCCAGGCGGCCACCTGCTTCGGGCGCAGCGGCGCGATGAAGTCCTCGCTGAAGACCGGCTCAAACCCGGCACGCGAGCGCAACCAAGGCAGCCGCAGCGCACCGCGCCAGCCGCCGGCTTTCGCCGCGTCGGGCTCGGCCAGGGCAGCCGGCGCGCTTGGCGCCGCAGCCTCACCGGGAACCGCCGCCATCGCCCGCTCGCGCAGGCTGGCCTTGGCCGCGGCCGCATCCTGCGCCGGAGGCGCCGCCTCATCCTGCGCCACCATCTGGTCGAGCACCGGCGGAGCGCCGAAGCTGGGCTCCACCACCACCCGCGGCGCTGCAAGATCGGCCCGCACCGTGCCGCCGGCGCGCTCGGCCGTGGTCACAAACGGCAGGGCGATCACGCCGATGGCACCCACCTGTGCGGACGTGATGCGCCGCGCCAGGGGATGACGGTTGTGCCAGGCCACCACGCGGGCGGCCACTTCGTTCATGCGGATGGAGTTCATTTGACCTCCCGATTGTCACTCAGGCACGGGACCGTGCAATGCGTCCATCAGCACCGGAAAGCCTCTCTACAATTGCCCCCCAACCGCAACTCCGGGTAGCGCCTCTTGTTCGAACGTCTGGCCGTACTGCCGCAATACCTGATGCCCAAAGCGGCGCTGACCCGTTTTGCCGGCCGCGTCGCCTCGGCGCGGCGCGGCGCGCGCACGACCAAACTGATACGCTGGTTCATCGGCCGCTATGGCGTGAACATGGCCGAGGCGGCCAATGCAGACCCGGCCGCCTACGCCAGCTTCAATGAGTTCTTCACTCGCGCCTTGAAGCCAGGCGCCCGGCCGTTGGCGGCGGCCGAGTGGGTCTGCCCGGTGGACGGCGCAGTCAGCCAGTTCGGCAACATCCAGGTCGACCAGATCTTCCAGGCCAAGGGCCACCAGTACTCGACCACGGCCCTGGTCGGTGGCGATGCGGCGCTGGCCAAGCCCTTCGAAGGCGGCAGCTTCGCGACGATCTATCTGAGCCCGAAGGACTACCACCGCATCCACATGCCCTGCGACGGCCGGCTGACGCGGATGATCCACGTTCCCGGCGAGCTGTTCTCGGTCAACCCGACCACGGCTCGCGGCGTGCCCGGCCTGTTCGCCCGCAACGAGCGGGTGGTCTGCCATTTCGAGTCGCCGCACGGGCCTTTTGTGCTGGTGCTGGTGGGTGCGACCATCGTCGGCAGCATGGCCACCGTCTGGCATGGGGTGGTCAACCCGCCGCGCAGTGCCGTGGTGCGTGAATGGACCTATGCCGCCGACGAGGTGGTACTGAAGCAGGGCGACGAGATGGGCCGTTTCCTGCTCGGCTCGACCGTTGTGCTGCTGTTCCCCAAGGGTTGTACCGCGTTCAACCCGGCCTGGGCCCCGGCGGGCGCCGTGCGCATGGGCGAGTTGATGGCGACACAGCAGCGCTGAACTTTGCGCCGAGAATGAAAAAAGCCACCCGTGAGGGTGGCTTTTGCGTTCGCAGAGCCAGCGTTTTACTTGTGGTACGCAGTCTCGCCGTGCGAGCTGATGTCCAGACCTTCGCGCTCTTCCTCTTCGGTGACGCGCAGGCCGATCACCATGTCAACCAGCTTGAAGGCGATCAGCGAGACCACGCCGGACCAGACCACGGTCACGAGCACGGCCTTCAGCTGGATCCACACTTGGGCGGCGATCGAGTAGGCCTCCGGGGCGACCATGGTCACCGTGACCCAGTCACCGACGGCGCTGGGGCCACCCAGCGACGGCGAGTTGAACACGCCGGTCAGCAGGGCGCCGACGATACCGCCCACGCCGTGGATGCCGAACACGTCCAGCGAGTCGTCCATGCCCAGCATCTTCTTCAGGCCGTTCACACCCCACAGGCAGGCGAAGCTGGCGACGATGCCGATGACCAGCGCACCGCCGACACCGACGTTGCCGGCGGCCGGTGTGATCGCCACCAGGCCGGCGACGGCGCCCGACGCTGCACCCAGCATCGAGGCCTTGCCCTTGGTCAGCGCTTCACCGACGCACCAGGCCAGCACAGCGGCGGCCGTGGCCACGAAGGTGTTGATGAAGGCCAGGGCGGCAAAGCCGTTGGCTTCCAGCGCCGAGCCGGCGTTGAAGCCGAACCAGCCCACCCACAGCAGCGCGGCACCGACCATGGTCAAGGTCAGCGAGTGCGGCGTGAACGACTCGCGGCCGTAACCGACGCGCTTGCCGATCATGAAGGCACCGACCAGACCGGCGACGGCGGCGTTGATGTGCACCACGGTGCCGCCGGCGAAGTCCAGCGCGCCCATCTGCCACAGGAAACCGGCCTTGGCCGTCATCGCGTCAGCGACTTCCTTGCTGGCATAGGCGTCAGGGCCCATCCAGAACCAGACCATGTGGGCGATCGGCAGGTAGGCAAAGGTGAACCACAGCGCCATGAAGGCCAGCACGGCGGTGAACTTGATGCGTTCGGCAAAGGCGCCGACGATCAGTGCTCCGGTGATGCCGGCAAACGTGGCCTGGAAGGCGGCGAACACCAGCTCCGGTATCACCACGCCCTTGCTGAAGGTGGCGGCGTTGGCAAAGGTGCCGGCGACGTTGTCCCAGATGCCCTTCATGAACAGGCGATCGGTGCCACCGATGAAGGCATTGCCCTCGGTGAAGGCCAGGCTGTAGCCATAGATGACCCAGAGCACGACGATCATCGAGAAGGTCACCATCACCTGCATCAGCACGCTGAGCATGTTCTTGCTGCGCACCAGGCCGCCGTAGAACAGGGCCAGGCCGGGGATGGTCATCAGGATCACGAGGATGGTGGACAGCATCATCCAGGCGGTGTCGCCCTTGTTGGGCACGGGCGCCGGTGCGGCGGCGGCCGAGGCAGCCTCCGCCGCGGGTGCCGCGGCCATCGGGGCCGAGGCGGCTTCGACGGCGGGTGCCGTCACGGACGGGGCGGCCACGGGTGCCGAGGCGGCATCCTGCGCCCAGGCGGCGGGCGCCAGTACGGCCAGGCTCAGCGCGAAGCCAGCTATGAGTTTCTTCATCATTTTGAGTTCTCCGTGGAGCGTCACAGCGCGTCGGCGCCGGTTTCACCGGTGCGGATGCGCACCACTTGATCGAGCGGCGAGACAAAGATCTTGCCGTCGCCGATCTTGCCGGTGCGGGCCGATTTCTCGATCGCCTCGATGACCTGGTCGACCACGGTGTCGGCCACGGCGGCCTCGACCTTGACCTTGGGCAGGAAGTCGACCACGTACTCGGCACCGCGGTATAGCTCGGTGTGGCCCTTCTGGCGCCCGAAGCCCTTGACCTCGGTGACGGTCAGGCCCTGCACGCCAATGGCGCTCAGCGCTTCACGCACCTCGTCGAGCTTGAAGGGTTTGATGATGGCGGTTATCAGTTTCATGTTGCGCTCCACTTACGGGTATCAGAAGGCCTTCTTGACCGACAAGACCAAGCCGTCCTTGCCCAGGTTCTTGCCGGCGCCGACATAGCTGTCGGTGTTGGTGCCCAAGGCGGAAAGACCGAAGGTGAAGCCGGCGTAGTCCTTGGTCAGGGTCAGCGCATAGTCGGTGTAGCTGGCCGAGCTGAGGTGCTTGACGCTCTGGTGGCCGATATGCGGGGTCAGCGTGAAACCGTCACCGAGGTCCAGCGTGGCGGACAGGTCGAGATAGCCGCTTTGCTTGGAATCGGCGAAGCCGAACAGATTGCTGACGCTGTGCGAGTACTTGGCGGTGACCACGCCAAAGCTCAGTGCGCCATACAGCTCGGTGGTGTTGGCGCTGGGGTTCAGCTTGTTGCTGGGATAGATATAGGTCAGCACGCCGACGTCAAGATTCAGGCCCTTGCTCAGCTCGGTCTTGTAACCGCCATAGACGTCGACTTCGAGGTTGCCGTCGCCGCCACCGTCCTTGATCCACTTGATCGTCGAGGCCCAGGTGCCGATGTAGAAACCATTGCCGAGGTCATAGTCGGCGCCGCCTTGCAGGGCGGGCTTCAGGCGCGTCTGCGAAATGCCGCGGTAGCGGTAGTCGGTCGTGACGCTCACGTTGAACGTCAGCGGACTCGCGTCCTGCGCCTGGACCATGGTGGGCATGGCCGAGACCGTCAGGGCGCCAAGCAGGGCAACCAGTGTGTGTTTCATCGTCAAGCTCCTGGGAAGGGTGGAAATCAAAGGCACTCCAGCCCTATCTGCAGAAACCATGCCAACCCTGTCGACCCGCGGCGGCACCGGCTGCGCACGTTGTGGAACGCCTGATGCGACCGACTCGACGCACCAATTTGGCGCCATTTAGGCAAAAAACACCAGCTTGGTGCGGTGCGTGCATCACCCAAGAGGGGGACGCACCGCCGCGACGCAACCCGCCACAATGACCGGCTTTGGAGCAAGGTCATGTCGCTGGCCCTGGTACACAGCCGATCACTGGACGGACTGGCCGCCCCCGCCGTCAGTGTGGAGGTGCATCTGGCCAACGGCCTGCCCAGCTTCACCCTGGTCGGTCTGGCCGATACCGAGGTCAAGGAGGCCCGCGAGCGGGTGCGGGCCGCGCTGCAGACCAGCGGCCTCGGGTTTCCGCACAACAAGCGCATCACCGTCAATCTGGCGCCCGCCGACCTGCCCAAGGAGTCCGGACGCTTCGACCTGCCGATCGCCCTGGGCATACTCGCCGCCAATGGACAGTTGCCGATCCAGGCGCTCGAAGGTCTGGAGTTTGCCGGTGAGTTGTCGCTGGCCGGCGATCTGCGGACGGTGCGCGGCGCGCTGGCAATGAGCCTGGCGGTCAAGCGCCTGGGGACCACGCGAAGCCTGGTGCTGCCCGAGGCCAGCGCCGCCGAGGCGGCGCTGGTCAGCGGCGTCACCGTGCTCAGCGCCCGGCATCTGCTGGACGTGGTGCAGGCGCTGAGCCCGGTACCAGAAGGTGGCGAGCCCACCGCCCTGCCCCGCGCGGTGGCGATTCCCCGCCCGGCCGCCCCGCCCTGCGCCGATCTGCGCGAGGTCAAGGGCCAGGCCGGCGCCAAGCGGGCGCTGGAGATTGCCGCGGCGGGCGCGCACAGCCTGCTGATGATCGGGCCGCCGGGCACCGGCAAGTCGATGCTGGCCCAGCGCTTTGCCGGCCTGCTGCCGCCGTTGAGCGAGGAGCAGGCGTTGGAATCGGCGGCCGTGCTCAGCCTCAATGGCGGCTTCGACATCGCCCGCTGGGGCCAGCGCGTGTTGCGCTCGCCCCATCACAGCGCCTCGTCGGTGGCCCTGGTCGGTGGCGGCTCGCCGCCGCGCCCGGGCGAGATCTCGCTGGCCCAACATGGCGTGCTCTTTCTCGACGAATTGCCTTCTGTTCACTCTGACTGCTTGTTCACTTGACAGTTTGAGTTACTAAATTCCTCGTTAAATCAATCACTTGGCTTCAGGACAAGCACAACAGGTGTTCGAGAAGAACATTTGATGTCGGGATGCCGGAAGGGCACGAGGCATAAAACGTCCACATCCGTCCTTAAACATTTAAAACATCCATTTCACCGCCTAATATGACGTTAAATGGCCACTGTGGAGATGAGATGTACGCTCGTGCTCACTGCCCCCCATTTCCGCTCACCGCCATAGGAGCTGTAGCGACTCAACTAGCGCCTTCCCATGGGGGCGAAAAGCTATCGGAGTCCTCCCATAGGCAGGCTGCAGAGAGCTGAGTCATGGGTCGACCTCTGCCAAAACAGGCACCGCCGGAGGACGACCTCCCGGAGTGGCTCAGCGACGTCCAGCGCGAACTACTTGGCAGCATGCTGACGGCCTATGAAACCCGCAGGCGGGCCCGCCGGGACGACGAGCAGTCAATTCTCGATGGCCGAGCCGTCATCCTCTCGCTCGTGAGATTTGCAAAGCGGATTCCAGGCGAGTTGGAGCCCGAAGACTTCGAGAGATGGAGCGAATCGCTGTATCGAGACTTGGACCTGCGGGCGACGAGTCAACGCAAGTATCAAGGCTCAGTCAAACAGTGGTTCGAATACCTCTGCACCACGCCAAAGCTCAGGAACGCAGTCCGCGCCGTATATCAGCACGACCTCATTCAAATTGTCACCCCCGAGAACAGCATCATTCACAAGCGGGAGGACGAGCGGGGCAGCGACAGTCACGGCGGCCGAAGCTTTTCCGACGAAGAGATTGAGCGGTTTTTTTCCTGTCTGGAGAGCGATATCGGAATTGCTTTCAACCAGCGAAGTGCAGTCCAACTGCGTTGTCTGCAGCGCGACAAGGCGATGTTCGGCGGAATGCTGTCCGAGGGGTGGCGTGCCGACGAGGTCATCAATCTCAATATGCGTTCGTTCGAGCCGAACTTGGACTTCCCCGAGTTCGAGAACTTCGGCATCTGGCACGTCTTCGGGAAGGGCAAGAAGTGGCGCACCGCGCCCTTCGAGGACCCCAGCACGCCGACATTGCTTAAATGGTATGTCAACACTGTCCGACCTTTGTATCTGGCTAAAGCTCTTGATGCCAACGAAGACGGTTTTTTCCTGACCGAAAGGGGACAGAAATTCAGCTACGCAGGCCTCTATATCCGGTTCAAGAGAGCCGCGTCCGCGGCCAATCTTCCGCTGGACCTCACCCCTCACTGTCTGCGACACACAGCATTCAGCGACGACGCGCGCGAGGGGAAGTCGTTGCACGCGACGCAAAAGAAGGCTGGACATGCGTACGCGGCGACCACGCAGATTTACACCCACCTCCCGGACTCCTTCGTGAAGGCGGAGGCCGCTCGCGTCACCCGAGCCCGGATGGAGCGCGCGCGCAAAGCCGCAGCAACAGCCCCCCGCTCCAAACCCGACAAGTCGAAATCTCCCAAAGGAAAAACTAAATGAGGTTCCCCACGCGTCCTTGCATCTGCAACCGACCATGACACAGAAATCACCTGTTGCCCTCCTCTGGCGGCTCCACACCGTCATGTCAGAACGTGGAATCAGAACGTCAACTGAGCTTCACCGCCGGCTGTCCCCGTATGGCATCGACATCACCAGCCATCAGCTCTCGCGCATCGTGGCGAAGATGCCCGAGCGATTGAATATGCAGGTCCTGGCCGCATTGATGACTGAACTGGAGTGCGAGGCGTCAGACCTCATCTGTCCCAGCGCGCCGGCAAAGCCATCAGCGTCACGAAGGCACCCCACGCCAAGCGGCCCCGCCACCGTTCCGCAGGACGTCCTCGGTCCCAACGTGGCTGCACTTCGGCCCAGGCTTGAACCGGATAAGAAGTAATGGCCACACAGCCTTGCTACCTTTGCGGGCGCACTCGCAAAGTCGCTCGGCGAACAACAGCCGGGACAGTTTGCGACGCTTGCTACAACCGCGACTTCTGCAGCGCTACTTGCAGTGCATGTGGCTCGACGACTCGCAGCTACCGCGGGGAGACGCCCGCGTACTGCGGAAAGTGCGCGAAATCCCGGGTTGAACGCCACTGCGGCACATGCGGCGGTCCGCTGCCGCGTGCGACCTGGTCTGAAGGCGCGGCCCAAACTTGCGCCAGGTGTCGGCGGCTTGCGTCCCCGCCACTTCAATGTTCCGTTTGCGGTCGGGCATCTCGGCATCTTTTGTCGGGTGCGGCAACAAAGATGAAGCCGATGTGCAGGCGATGCGCCCATCCCGGAAAGTACGCCACCTGCAGCGTTTGCCGCCATTTCCGCATCGTGGCCGGGTGCACCGAAGCCCAGCGTCCTGTTTGTCGCCAGTGCCAAATCAACCCCGTCATCACTTGTCAAGAGTGCAACAAGCTGACGCCTCGATTCCTATCGACACTCTGCGGGCCCTGCAGTCGGCGCAAGTCACTCATATCGCGCTTTCACAACCATTCGGGGGCCATATCGACGAATGATTTCAAGCAGCTGTTCGAGGCGTTCGGAGCTGCTTGGTTGAGCAGCGTAAATACAGGAGGCATCACCAGCCGCCACCTACTTCGAGTTCAAGCCTTCTTTCAGCGACTCGCGGACCACCTTACGTCCGTAGCAGAGCTCAAAACCGCCAGCCTCCTCGAATATTTCACCGCCCATGAACTCCAGCAGAACTTTCACATCGCCTCTTGGCTAATCGATGGCGGGTGGTGTCGACCGCACTCCAGACTGGAGGTTGATGACGCCGCTGAATCTCTCGCTCAGGAGAAAATTATCAAGAAGGTGCAACCGCCCTGGAAGCGAGATTTGCTGATTCGATTTCAAGCTTCACTTCGGCGATACAACGCCGCTGGCGAAAAACGTGGCTGGACGGGGGAGGACGCAAAGCTGAAGACCAGAACCATGACGCTACTCTTGCGTGCAGCTTGGCGGTTCTTAGACGGCTTGTCAGATGACGTCGTCTCAGTTCAGTCAATCGACCAAGGAAGTGTTGACACGTTCGTTGTAGAACATCCTGGGCATCGGGCCTCATTCAACCGATTCATTAGGTACATCAATCAAGAGGAAGCTCGATTCAATCGACTACTGGTTTTGCCGTTCGAACGACATTTTCCAGGTCATCTGCTTCACTCCCCCGACCAAGCCAATGCGCTTCTGGCTCGATGGTTGACGGGTCCCACAGAGGCTGTCCGAGACCGACTTCTCTGCATACTCATGCTCCTGTTCGGCCGCCAAGCCAAAGCGGCATGTTCACTTAGGCGCTTAGACTTTTCCCTCGGTCCGAAGGGGACCGTCGTGGCACACTTTGGCAAGGTGCCGGCCGACCTCCCGGAGCCGATTGCGAAGCTTTTAAGGCAGCACATCGGAGAGGAAGAGCGTCAGCGCGGTCGGCAATTGATTGACGAGGACTACTTGTTTCCCGGCCGGACGAGCGGGCAGCCAATGCATCCATGCTCGCTGCGCCCGTTCACAAGTCGGGAGGGCGTCTCCGCACGGTCACTCTATACGACGTCTATCGCTGGCTACTACAGAGAGGGTCTTCGACTCCCCACTGTCCTATCCCGAACGCTTGGAATCACAAAGGTGACTGCGATTAAGTATTACCAGGCCTTCGCACCGGAGCTGACCGATGAAGCGCTCATCCGTGCTGGCCGCCGATAGTCGGTGCTGCGTCTACCTTCTCGCATGCCGAGGCGGCCGGACCTATCTCGGAATCTCACAAGACCCGGCCCATCGCATGAGCGTGCATCGACGAGGGAACGGCAGCTTCTTCACTCGCCTCAATGCACCAGAGGCACTGTTGCATCAAGTCTGGGTCGAAAACCGGCGAATCGCCGCTGAACTCGAAGCTCGTCTCAAGCGCCTACGTCGTCTTAATAAGTTGACCTGGTTCGAAACGATGGGCGATACCAGTCTCTCTCATCCAGCCAACATTGAATCTGCTTTTGAAGCGTTGGCGCGCTGTAGTCGAAGGTCGCGCGCTCGTGACTGAGGAGGTCATGTAGCGTCAGACCACACGACGGCTCCGTGTTGGCCGCTCCCACTTTTATCTCTATACATGCACAAGCGCGCCCACCCTCGTCCATCAGCAGAAAGTCGCAAGACTGGCGTGTGGCGATGCTTCCGTTGTCCGTTGGCGCAACGGCGCGCAGCCCCTCGACCTCAAGCATGAAACGCACCGCCTGCGTGGAAGCCCAGAGGCTTGGCGGCGCCACTCTCTCAGCGTCGTCCTGACCCGCTGAGCCTTGACGCGTACTGCCAGCAGCCGGAATCAACACTGGGGGATTAGCGTCTTCTAGCCAGTTGCGAACCTCGGTCACACCTGCCCCTGCATCAAGCATCACGGTCAGGTGGGTCACCCACTCTGCAAACACACTCACTTGGTCGGCATCCCCGGGGAACAATGCAACGAACGGTCGTGGGTCAACGAGGCAGCCGCCCTCGATGCCAATGCCACGAACGTGCGGGCCCGCCGAAAAGTCGACTTCGACGGCCGGTGCAACGTCTCCACCTCTCAGTGGCAAATAGGACAGGGTCAGCGAATTCATTGCGAACCTCCGCTTCGCTGCAGGACCATTCGGCAGAGCTCGTCTAGGTGCGCGAGCCGGTGACTCAACGCATGAGCCAATGCCTCTTGCATCCAAATGTCTGCGTTGTTGACGGGGTGCCCAACAACACAACGACGGACGAGCTCGACTCGCAGAGCTTGAGCCTTCGCAATCCATGGTTCCAGCTGTAAGCCCCGGAGGTATGGCCCGAACAAGTGTCGAGACAGAATAGTGTCCTGACCGGCGAGCAGACCCACGCTCTGAAGCGGTGCCTCTCCTGCCATCAGCAGCGAATTTGCGTGGTCAAAGCCGAGTATGAAGGGATGTCCTGGCCTTCGCAGCGCTGCCTTCACGTTGCCGTACCTATCCCAGTTTCCAATTAGCACGTCAAACACCAACAGCCCTGCGCATTCGGCTGGGTATCGTTCAGCGACCGCTTTGGCTTGACGCACCTCTACATGCGGAAGCCGCGCGCCCGGCAGGCTCATCAAGATACTAGCAAACGCGAAGGCACCTGCGCTTGCGCAGAGAACTCCAGGCGCCACCGGCACGCCCAGATGAGCACCAATTTGAGCGGCGACGAATTCACAGTACACAGCAAGAGGCGCTTCGGGCGCATCGAATTTAAGCACTGCAGCTACGCTTCCTCGCCTTGCTCCGGTAGCCCCTCGAGCCATCGTGGCGCCAACTTTCATTGCTCGAGCTAGGGGTACCGAAGCGACGGCAGACATGTAGTCCGCCTCGGCTTCATGGACTGCGGAAGCAAGCTTCAGTTCTACGGTCACATCGGCTCTCCGGACGGGGCGTACTCGGGAACGCAGCCCTGACGCCAAGGACGAGTTGAGGGTCAAACAAGCGTTATCCGACAGTCCTTCCAGCCATGTGCAAAAGGCCGTGATGGTCAAGAACCCAGCGCTGAAGCCAGTCGTCGAGAATCAGGAAATCGCCGATTGGGTCTCGCAGCAATCGGTGATGTCCGCAAGCGAGAACAAGCGCTCGGTACTCGCCGCCGGAAAGGGGGCCTATGGCCCTCGGCGCGTCTTCCGCTAGGACCCACGCGCGGGAGATTTCGTCGAGCCGTTCGTACGTGACGGCTTGGAAGTCATTGTCGGCGCGGAGTTCGGTGCTCATTGCTTGTCCTTCGCATCGAGGAAGTGGTCAGGGGCTCCCCCGGCTCAAGCCCTTCTTTCGCGAAGCCCCCGGATGCGGGCAGGGGGAACCGACGCTGAAAGTCGGGCTCCGTCAAGGTGGTTGCGCCAGCCGACGGGAAGGCTTTGACGGAAACTAACGCTTGCTGCTCGGTGACGTCAAACGTCGGCCAGGTGTGTTGTGCGTACGCGTCTATGTCGCAACCTGCGACTAAGGGTCGCGGTGCGGGTTGGAGCGTTCTTGGTTGTCCGACCCCTGACATGTCGCTCAAGTATGTTTGCGACATCGGCTCATGCTTCGCGGCGCTGCCTCCTCCAGGTCCAACGGTGCACGAAGGCGGGCAGAACTTCGTTGAAGGGCGAGGTGCCAGGTCGCCTGGGGCCTTGCGCTGCTGGGATATCGGCACGCAGAATAGGTGGGCGGCAGCAGGACTTGAACCCACGAGGCCCCCTCTTCCCATCGGGTACGACCCGACGCTGCAGGCATCCGAGCCGAATTCCGCAGTCATCGTCGCAATGACGATATAGATGGTGTAGGCCTGACTGCCTCCCAGGCGAAGTCTATCGGCAAGCAGAGCGGGGCGGTCGACCAATGAAGCAGTTCGCAGCGATGTCGTTCTTCCGCATGACTTGTACCCGACACGGAGCGCCGCATTTATCTGCCATGTACGGTTAGCGCTCGCTAACTATAATTGACTATAATTGCCTATAAAGGCGTCATGGAACGAGAGACGCTGAGAGCGGCGCTCCTCCATCTGCTCCCACACCCCGCCTGCTGTAGCTCCAACTCTTGGTTGTTGTAGAAACCGGCTGCTGCTACAACTGGCGATGGACTCGCCGGCATCACACAAGCCTCCTTCAGCGCTAGGGGGCATACCGCAACCGCGACCGATTCTGCTGCTCGATATTGACGACGTTTTGGCGTTGAACACGCATTACAACGGCCGTCACGCGCGCAAGGCCATCTATCGACCAGATGAGGCGCCTGCAGACCTCTACGAGAAACTGTTCTCAAGCCAAGCAGTCGAGGCGCTGAATACGCTGCTTCTTGAGTTCAAACCCCGCGTGGTGCTGACGACGTCGTGGTTGATGCTGTTGACACGAGAAGAGTTCCTCGACCTGTTTCGGAAGACCGGGGTCAGCATTGCAGACGGTGACCTCCATGAACACTGGGACGCGCCGGAGGACTACGGCGTTGGCCGGGCCGTGGCAATCGCAAAATGGCTCGCGGACAACCACCAGGGCGAGAACTTCCTCATTCTGGACGATGTCTGTTCCGGTGCGGCGCTTGTTGACTCGCCCTGGCAACGAGCCGGCCATGTGGTGCTTTGTGAAGAGAACGTTGGCTTCCGTAGCGGACTGTTGGATGCTGCGCGCAAAGCGATGCATACGCCGTTTCTCCAGACCACACGGTGGAAGCCGTGGGAGCTCAGGCGGTAGAGCGCATAGGAAGCTGCGAGCGTCGAGGAGTCAATATGGGCATGCCAACCGAGCCGGACGACTACCCTTTTCTGCCGGATGAACGCCAGCGCCGCTTGATTGAAGAGGCTACAACTTTAAACAAGAGTTCCTTGGAGCCTGGCCACTTCGTGCCCGATGAACTCTTGCATCGGATGCAGTCCGAAGAGGCGGGCGGGCTGCCTCCGCCGCTCGGTTCGCAGTCATCAGGAATTGGCGGCTCGGTGGCGGACGAACAGCGCGAATACTTCATAACGATTGGCGCCGCGCTTGACGAAGCGCTCCCGCAAGAACAGTTACTTCGGCGCCTAGGTCCGGGGTTCAACAACGCAAAGTTGTACTGGCGTCGTCCATTCTTCCTGGCGGTCGAGTGCATCAGCGCGGGCAACTCGAGGCTCGAAGCGACCTTGAAGGTGGCAGAGGACATCCGAGCGGTATTTCCGTTGGCGGAGATGGTGGATGTGAGCTCGCTGCCTGCGAACCTCATTGCTGCGCTGGACGAGCTTTCGGACGACGGCGTCTTGACCGAGAGCGCGCTCGAAGGCGCCCTTGGGCCTTTCGCATCCGCCCCGAACTTTCGGGCCTCAACCGGCAACTCAGCAGTCTGGATTGAAGCTAAAGTATTTGAAGTCCTGGATACCCCTCAGATAGTCCACCTTCGCTCGACGGACAACCGAATCTGGGCCTTCAACCGACGCACGGTCGTCTGGAACGGCTTCGAAAAGGTTGAAGAGGGGCAGCACTTTCGTTGCCTGATTGTCGGCAAGTTCGGCATTGTTCTGCGTGCCGAGCGCATCCTCGTTTGATACCCCTCAAAGCCACCCATGAAGAGTAGGTGCAACTCAGGGTTGAGAGACGAGGGGCCTGCGTGGTCCTACCGGTGAGCGCCCTATCTTTGAATTCAATTCACCGCCGCTGTTCCCGAAAGCGGCTTTTTCGGCTTCGCTCTTCTCGACACCATGGCGGCTCCTTCACCCCTTTTGGAGCACGATATGACCCAGCACTTCAACTTCATCCTCGCCGCGGCCATCGCAGTGGCGACATTTACCGCAGCGCCGGCACGCGCCCAGGCAACCACCTCGGGCGGCATCGCCGAAGCCGTCGAACTCATCAACCCGGCGCAGCTCAAGTGGGTCAAGACCATCCCGTCCAAGGGCAAGGACTCTCCTGAGTACGCCATCCTGCGTTCCGACCCGAAGACCAACCTGACCATGCTGATGTTTCGCACGCCGGTGGCGGTGCACATCAAGGCGCACACGCATGGCCTCGGCGAAACCCACGTCGTCCTGGTCGGTGGCACGCACGTCTTTGAATCCAACGGCAAGCGCTACGAGGTCGAGAACGGTGGCTTCATGCGCATGCCCGGTGGCGCCGTGCATGAGGCCTGGCTCCCGGCCGGCTCGCAGACCCTGAACATCCTCGAGAGCGGCTGGGTCGTCAACTGGATTAAGGGTGAGCCTGGCCCGGAAGACGTCGGCCAATACCCGCCAGCCGCCAAGAACTGAGCGGAGGCCTTCATGAGCGACCAACTAATCGTCATCGCAAGGGCCCGTGCCAAGCCAGGCACGGCCGCAGAACTCATCGCCGCCCAGACCAGGCTGGTACACGCGACTCGGACCGCACCAGGCTGCATCCGCTACGACTTGCACGTCTCGACTAACGAGCCGGAAGTCGTGCTCTTCGTCGAGACCTGGGCCAGCGAGGCCGCTTGGAACGCGCACATGGGAAGCCTGGCCATTCAGGAGTTCCGCAGCACCGGCGGACACCTCATTGGCGAGTTCAACCTGGAGACTTTCCGCCAGGTTGCATGACAACGTCAGCGCCGCGCCCCGACCAAACACTTCAGGGGCGCGGCTTTGCCGCTGTTTCCAGCCTGGGGCTGACCTTCTCCGCCAGGTAGTCGATGAACACGCGGACGCGGCGAGCCATGTGGCGCTTTGCAGGGAACACGGCGTGCAGTTCCTCGATGTCGCCTGGATTGAACTCCTGCAGCACCTCCACGAGCCTGCCTGCCTGGATTTCCTCATCAACATGGAAGCGACCCAACCGGCTGATGCCGAGACCCAGCAGCGTCATCTCGAGCATGGTCTCGCCGTTGTTGGCCAGCAAGGACCCGTACAGTGAAAGTGGCTTGGATTCACCGTCGACCAGGAAAGGCCACTGCGACACCGAGCGCCTGAAGTTGAATCCCAGGCAGACGTGGTTGTGCAGGTCGGTGGGCTTCGCTGGAGTGCCGCTTCGCGCGAGGTAGCCGGGGCTGGCGACGACCGCGTAGCGGCTCTGACCCAGCAGGCGCGCTTTGAACGACGCGTCTGAGAGCTTCCCAACGCGGACCGCAACGTCAACGCGCTCCTTTGTCAGGTCCACGACCGAGTCGGTGAACGACAGGTCGAGGTCAATGAGCGGATACCGCGTCCGGAACTCCGGCAACAGGGGTAGCAGCAGCCGCGTGCCGAACGGCAGCGACGCATTGACCCGGAGCACGCCTTTGGGCTCGCTTGACCCTGCGCCGATGGCCTGTTCAGCCTCGTCGATGTCCTCAAGAATTCGAATGGCGCTCTCGTAGAAGTCCTTGCCTTCCGTGGTGAGACTCAGCTCGCGCGTGGACCTGAGGAACAAGGCCGTACCCAGTCGTTCTTCCAGGCGCGTGACCAGCTTGCTCACCGCGGAAGGGGACAAGTCCAGGCTGTTCGCCGCACCCGAAAAGCTGCCCGCCTGCACGACGCGCACAAAGACAAACATCTCACCGCTGCGACTATCCATGCCCCGATTCTCCGTCTTCGGACCTGTGAATCCAGTTCCATAGTGCTATTCCGGCAGGTCTCTTTTTCCGCAGTCGCTTTGTCGCCAAAGTTCGGTCACGCCACTGGCAATCAAGCCGGCACCCCAAGACCAAACCAAGGAAAGACATGGACCTGCAACTGAACAATAAGTCCGCGCTCGTCACGGGCGCCACCGCCGGCATCGGCCTAGCCATCGCAAAGCTTCTGGCTCGCGAAGGCGCCAATGTCTGGATTACGGGCCGTCCGGGCAAGAAGCTGAACGATGCGGTAGACGCCATCCAGGCCGCAGCGCCCCGTGCCTCGGTGCAGGCCGTGCCGGCCGACCTAGCAACCGCGCAGGGCGCCGCTGAGTTGATTGAACAAGTCACTGAAGTCGACATCCTCGTGAACAACCTGGGCTTCTATGAAGCCAAGCCCTTCGCCGAAATCACCGACGAAGACTGGACTCGGATGCTGGACGTCAACGTGATGTCGGGCGTGCGCCTGTCCCGGCACTATTTCCCGCGCATGCTGGCTCGCAACTGGGGCCGCGTCATCTTCGTGTCCAGCGAGGTCGGGGCGTTTACGCCGCCGGACATGGTTCACTACGGCGTTAGCAAGTCGGCGCAGCTGGCTGTCGCGCGCGGCTTGGCCGAGCTGACCAAGGGCACCCAGGTGACCGTGAACAGCGTACTGCCTGCAGCCACGCGGTCTGAGGGCATCGTCGAGTACCTGCGCCAGACGGCGCCGCGCCCGGGCATGAGCGACGCCGAAATCGAAGCGCACTTCTTCCAGACCCATCGGTCCAGTTCGCTCATCGCTCGCATGATTGAGGCCGACGAGATTGCGGCCATGGTCGGCCTCCTGGCCAGTCCGCTGGGCGCGGCATCGAATGGCGCCGCGGTGCGGGTCGAGGGCGGCAGCTACCGCTCGATTCTGTGAAGACAGCACGATGAGCAACTCATGCAGAATGAAGGCCCTTCTCACGCTGGTCGGCTTGATGGCCGCAGCCACTTCGGCAGTCGCCGACGGAGCCGGCGCCATTGAACGCTGGCGTAGCTACAGCGGTGTCACCTGGTCGACCGAGACGTCGGACCCAACGCCATTCGCCGGCTCGGTGAACGCGCCCATCGCTGGGCTACACTTTGACCACAGCGGCCGCGCGTTTGTCAGCACGCCTCGCCTCATTGGGGCCGATGCGCCAGCCACGCTCAGCATCCTGGACACCCGCGTCGATGGTGGCCCGGCTCGGCTCCGAGCATTTCCATCTGAGGCAGGCAACGCCGTGGGCGGCGCTCCGCAAGCGCAGTTGCGCAATGTGCTCGGCTTCCATGTCGACAACCACAATGGGTGGCTCTGGGCGTTGGACATGGGCTTCGTCGCTGGCGAGGCTGAGGCGCCCAGCGGTAGCCAGAAGCTCATCGTGTACGAACTGGCCAGCGGACGTGTGGTCAAGAGCATCCCACTTGAAGGCGTGGCCGACCGTAAAGGGAGCTTTCTCAACGACGTCGCCATCGATGAAAAGCGGAAGGTTGCGTACATCTCTGACAGCGGCTTGCGCAGCGCTCCGTCCAATCAAGCGGCCATCCTCGTGGTGGACTTCGCCCGCGGCACTGCTCGTCGCGTCCTTCACCAACATGCGTCGGTGATGCCGGCGCCGAACGTCAAAGTGGTCTCACACGGCGCCGAGGTCTGGCCCGGAAACCCGCTGACCCTGGGTATCAATGGCGTCGCCCTTTCACCTGGCGGCGAAATCTTGTACTGGACCGTGACCACGGGCACACACGCTCACAGCATCAAGACGTCCTTGTTGCGGGCGCCAGCTACCAGCGATGCGCAGTTGAGAGCTGCAGTCAAAGACCGGGGCGACGTGGGCGGAAACACCGACGGTATCGTCACGGACGCGAGGGGGCGACTCTTCATCACGGACGTTAGCCGCAATGGCATCGTGCGGTACGACCCCAAGACTCGGGTCATGAAGCTCGTCGCTTCGCACGACGGCGTGTGGTGGCCGGACACCGCAACCATCGCCCCGGGTGGAGACCTGGTCTTCACGGCAAGCCACTTGAACGAGCACTTCGCGGGTGCCGTAAAGCCGGGGGCTGAGCGTTACGAGCTTTGGCGCGTGCGCGTCCAGCAGGACTGAGCCGGTCCGCTCAACCATCAGAGGTCTCCATGAACTCCAAACTTGCCAACTGCCTGGCAGGCGCAGCCTTGGTCGTCACAGTTGGCGCCATGCCGTCCCCAACCCATGCGCAAACCGACATCACCGTCTACGGCCGTTTGGATGCCGGCCTCGAGTATGTCGATAGGGTGCAAGACGCAACAGGGGCCGTTCACTCGATGAAGCGCACGGCCGACAACCAATGGGGCACCAGCATGCTGGGCTTCAAAGGTTCTGAAAGGCTCGGCGATGGCCTCAGCACCTACTTCCTCCTTGAGAGCGGCTTCAGCTCTACGAAGGGCGTGCCCAACAGCCCCGCATTTTTTAGCCGCCGCGCGTACTTCGGCCTCGCGAGCGAGCGCTGGGGCAAGCTCCAACTCGGCAAGAACCTGTTTAACTCGAACGACACGTACTACTTCGACCCAACAGGGCATCAGTACATCAGCAGCGCAACGTTGGTTCGGGGCCGCAGCTGGGCCATCACGGACAACCTGGTCGCGTACACAACGCCGAATCTTGGTGGGCTCAGCGTTGATTTCAATGTCGGGCTGGGTGAGCTGGCGGGCTCTTCACAACGGTTTCGCAGTGAAGGAGTGTCTGCGGCGTATGCGCGCGGCGACCTCGAACTGCGGGCCATCTACACGCAGCGTCGAGATGGCCAGGGGCGCTTCTCCGACGTCTACAACTTCTCAAAGGAAGCCGTCGTTGGCGGCTCGTATCGACTCGGTGCAGCAAAGCTCTTCGCTGCAGTCGAACGCATCTCCGCGCCAAGCGCTTCGGCGGCCTCACCTGACCAACTCAAGCATGGATGGATTGGTGTCCGCTATGACGTGACGCCGGCCTTCACGCTGATTGGGGCCGGCTACCGGGTCATTGCCAACAAAGCCAACGGCAGCGCCACGCTTGTGGTCGTCGGTGCGGACTACCACCTCTCCAAGCGGACGTTCCTGTACGCGACCCTCGGCGGCGTGCAGAACAGCGCCGCGGCTAACTTCAGCGCAGAAATCACCGTAGATGGGCCTGGGGCAGGGCGCTCACAGCGTGCGGTGTACTCCGGCATGGGGCACAGCTTCTAAGCAGTCAGACCGCGTCAACGAACCAGACCTTCGAGATTCCAAGGTCGGTGACCTCGTAAATAGCCGCGGCGTGGACGGGCGCCCCTGGCACGCCGTGCACGATTTCCTGGTCGATGACCTTGTTGCCAAAGACCATGCGCGCAATGACTTCTGCGCGCAGCTCCGGTAGGTTGAACCTCTTGTCTCGGTAGTGAGCCGCGAAGGCAGCTTTCCCGACAAGAATCGGCTCAGGATTTTGCAACAGGAACACCTGCACATCCTCGGTGTACTCGCGGATGAACAGTTTCAGGTCGCGTGCGTTGTAGGCGTCGAGTTGTCGCTGGGCGAAGCCTGCGGGGTCGAAGGGCTGGGTCATGACGGCCTCGTCAGTTGATGCGGCTCAGTGTGCCATTGCGCTCATCAGCTTCCCGCCGGTGCCACGACACGATGTTCACCTCTTCGAGGCGGCCAACGTCGACTGTGAACTCGTTCTCTCGCAACCAATCGCTGCTGTGCCAACCTGGTCCGGCAATGATTGCTGATGGTGGCGCCTTGGCGGTCAACACAACGCCACCAGCTCCCTCGCCGTTAAGTCCGCCCGCGAACATCTCTGCGACGGATAGTTGGTCGGTCCAGCCATAGCCGATTCGACCGGTTCGATATCGGTCTATGTTCTCCCCACGGAAGAGTTCCATGCCACACCCCTCATACCGGGGCAGCCACCTGCGTGCGGCGCCAAGCATTAGTTGGTCATCATCCACGAGCTCGCGCATGAAGTGGTGACAGACATGCCATTGGGTGTGGAAGCGGGCTTGGACTCCGGCCGAGGGCGGCGAAGTGCGCGCAAGCACTGCCAACAGCCCACGCCACTCTGCCTGATGTCGAAACCGTCCCGGGCCCTCCAGCAGCGGTCCAAAGTCCCATCCAGCAAGCATGTGCAAGAGGAGCGGCGGGCACGCAGCCAGGGCCTCGTGGCTAACCTCTGACTTCAGCTTCTCAAGTGCGGCTTGGTCGTATAGAGGTCGCGTCCTCACGGCTGCTGCACTTCCCGTCGCCCGCCCGACAGCTCGGATGCGAGGCGCTGGGCCAGGCCGAATCCGATGTGAATGGTGGCCTTTGTGCCCAAGTCTGCCCGGCTGGGCAGCGCATAGGCATGAATCATTTTCATGGTGGCATCGAGCTTCTTCGCCGCCTCTGCCACCACTGCGTCAGACCGGTTCAAGGAGCGCGTCAGGCGTAGCACCTGAACGCAGCGGGAAGCCCCTTCAAGGTGAGTTACGAGCGCGCGCTGCCATGGCTTGGACAGCGGTAGCGTAAGAAGTGGCCCCTGAATGGCCACGTCGATATCGTGAAGCAGCTTTTCTACTCCTGTGAGCAGGCTGCGGTCCAACGGCGGAACTGCGGGCGAATCCATGACGAAGATTGTCCCCCAAGCTTTGACAACGGGCTGATGTCACGCGTCGTCATCCGCGTGAACAACCTGTCGCCGGGTCCCACCGACAGGCCCATCATCGACGCCCAGTTCAAGTCCAAGGAAGAGGCTGATGGCGCTCGCGCGATGGTCGCCCAAATGACTCCGCTGGGTCGCCTTGGCCGCCCGGAAGAAATGGCCGCAGCCGCCCTGTTCCTGGCCTACTCGAACAGCAGCTTCTCGACCGGCATCGACCTGGTCGCTGACGGCGGCATCACGCAGCTGTAACCGCGCGCTCCGTGACGGAAGGCACGTGCCGGTTGGTGCGTGCCTTTTCTGCTTCATTGGCGTCAGGGGATGCTTCACTTCTGCCGCTAAAGTAGCCCGTTTGCAATGGGTGTCATCGCCGAATAGCATCTTGGCTTCTGCAGCGATTTCGGGACGAACTCGACCTGCAAATATCGAATCTTCTTAGGCGAACAATGGACATCGAGGAATATGCGGCAGAAGGTCGGCAACGCTATGCGGAGCTCGCGGAGACGGTCGCCTCCATCCTGCGCGCAGCGATTGAGCAATTTGGTCAACTGCGGCTGCAAGTGATTCAGCGGCGCGCAAAGGACGTTGAGTCACTGCGCAAGAAGATTGCCAAGCTGAAGGAGCCGGCACCCGATGTAGAACTCGCGGTCAAGGACCTGGGGGGATGCCGGTTGGTTTTCTATACCAACTCGGATGTCACAAGGTTTCTGAAGGGTGCGCTCATCCAGGACAATTTCGAAGTCGACTGGAAGCGAACAAAAATCCATCACCCGTCCAAGGATGAGCCAGGGGCTGATGAGCTGTTCCACTCGCACAACTATGTGGTGCGGCTCAAGGAACCGCGTGCCGACCTACCGGAGCATGCACATCTAGCTGGCCTCTGGTGCGAAGTGCAAGTGCAGACGACGCTCAACCATGCGTGGTCCGAGATGGCGCACGACACCATCTACAAGAAGCAAGAACTGGATGGCTTTGGAGCATCACTGCAGAAGAGCATTGAAGACCGCATGACCAACATCATGCGCGACTACTTGCTGCCAGCCGGGTACGAATTTCAGAAGGTAGTGACTGACTTCGAGCGCCTGTCTGCCGGCAGAGAGCTCTTCGATAGCAAGCCGCTTGAGGCGCTGAAGAAGAGCACCGACAACAACGAACGCTACGACATTCTTTCGAGGTATCTTGACACAGTACTGCCGCAGTACGACGACATCGACGGCGTGCAGGAAGACATTCGCAGCGCCATGGTGGCTGTTGTCCACGCGGCAAGAGAAACCGCCCCTAAGGCAATAGAGACGCCCTTCGAAACTCTGGCTGGGCGCACTTCTGAGGACGTCAGCAAGCAAGCTCTAGAGGTTCTCGACCGCCTCCGCTACCTGGGTGAAGACGCTGCGCGGCTCACCTGGCGCGCGCTTGTAGACCTGTACCCTGGCGCCGTATCTGATGTGGAGCGCAAGGGAATCCTCGATTCGGTTCACAACCTCGCACGGAATGACCTGCGCGTTTGGGAGATTGCCGGTCCAGTGGTTCAGCGCGTTCTCACAGATGAGCTGGCATCGCTGCCCGCCGAAAGAAGGTTGGCTTTGCGCCCGGTGGTTTTGAAGGCAATCGGCGCCATGCAGAACTTGGAGGCGGAGGCAACTGACTTCAAGGCGGACACGCTCACGCTGCGTCGGGGCATTGTTCCCTTCTCTCCGGAGCTCGCCGAGATTCGCGGCCGATGCTTTGCTGTCTTGCGTGAGCTCCTTGAATCGAGCGCATCAGACCAGGAGCGAAGGGACGTCATAGCTTGCCTCAGGCAGGCTATGCATCTGGGCTACAACAATGCCCCGGCTGAAATCCTGGCGATGGTCGTGCAAGACGCAGCGACAGTCACCGAGCTGTTCACTGAGTTCGCGGCAACGTGGTCCTTCGAGCTTCGACAAGAACTGGAGCACGATGCACTGTGGGACTATCGACGTCACGTGGCCAGAGACCCGGACACGCCTGCGCTCGTTGACGAAACGGCTCGCGCGACCTTGGCGCAGGCACTGCTCCGCCTCAGAGAAGTGCTCAACGCGGACGAAGAGTTTCAAATCTTCAAGGTTCTGGTTGGCTACAACTCAATATTTGAGCCGTCCTGGGAAGACCCCGAATTTGAGGTTGAGGGCATTGACGAGTATCGAAAGGAGCGGCGCAGCGAAATCATTGCTGCGATATGCGATGCCGATGCAGTCAAGTGGCGCGAGAGGCTGTTGCGTTGTGCTGCCACTGATGCCAGTGACGCGGCTACGCTCCCTCCGCTCCATGTCTTCCTGGAGGAGTTGGGCCAGGCTAAGCCCGCCATGGTGCTTGCGTTCATTCGAGACGGCAATGCCTTGTGGGAGAGGTTCCTGCCGGAGATGCTCAAGGGCGTGGACGCCGGTGGACTGGGGACGGATTTGGAAGGGTTGGTCGACAGCTGGATTGAGTCGGGGACGCACCTTGCGTCTGTCGCGCGCTACCTTGAGAGCACGGAACGAATCAGTGTCGAGCGCCTTGTTCAGATTACCAAGAAGGCCATCGCGCTGGACGACGACCGCGGCTTACTGTTTGCGGCCTCTGCCATCAACACACGACACCGAAGCACGCCAGGTGGTTTGAGACCAATATTCCTTGAGGCAGTGCGGCATCTTGTCGCGAAGGATGATGCTCGGTGGGTCGGATTCATCTGGACGAAGTCGAGAAAGGAGAGCATCTTCAGCGGTCTTCCTGAAGCTGAAGTCTCCGCTGCCTTGGACCTGTTTCGATTGATGCCGGGCATCGACTATCGAGCGGAGTCGGTGCTTGCCACAATCGCTGCCGATTGGCCCAGGGCCGTTATCGACTTCTTCGCAGACCGCGTTCGACATTCGCGCTCTGTGAGCTTTCAGTCCTTCGAGGCAATTCCTCGGGGCTTTCATCTGCTTCACAGGACTCTTCCACGCGAGCAAGGCTACTTGCTGATGGTCGCCAAGAGGCTGTTCCAAGAGGACCAGCAGAGCTTCCGCTATCGTGGCGTGCTGCTGCTCAACAATGTCTTTCCAAAGTACAGCGCAGAGTTGAATGCTGGGCTGCTGGAGGTCGTCCAAGGCGGTTCGGATGCCGACTTCAGTTTTGTGGCTCGCGTTCTCGAGAAGTACAAGTCTGACCCGACCACATACGGGCTATGCAAGGAAATCGCGGCTAGAACAGATTCCAAGGAGGTCCTTGTGGAGCTGCGGATTGCGATGACCTATTTTGGGGTGGTTGGCGGCGAGTACGGCATGGCCGATGCCCATCAGCGTGTCAAGGACGGCATAGCGACGTGGGTCGACGATGAACGCGAGTCCGTGCGCGCGTTCGCGAAGGCGTTCTCACACGAGCTCGAGCAGACCATCGCCTCCGAGCGACGCTCTGCTCTCCTTAAACAGGAGCAACGGAAGCGTTCGTGATGGCGCTGTACGGCGCCCGACTGCTGCTTCCGAGCCCTAGGCGTCTACCGTCTCCGGCATCGGATGTTGGAGCCAGTACGCTTTTCGCTTCAGGACGGACATCGTTGCGGTAGGGGCAAAGCTGTGCGCTGCGATGTCCTGGTCTACCGTCGTCGGACCATCTTCTCCGCGCGTGATGTGCTTCAAGACGCCATAAATCTCGACGTATGCCTTCAATCCAGCGCCGTAGCCCGACAGGCAATTCAGCATGACCAGAAGTAGCTCGTCGCGCGACAGGAGGCCACGCAGGATGTTTGCGTAGTCGACCTTCTCGCCATCCGGCAGACCTGACCTGTGAATCAGCTTCAACGCGTGATAGAGCGTGCGAAAGTACGGGCCGAGGTGGCTCTCGTTGGCTGCGTAGAACTCTAGGTAGTACTCGGCCGCAATCTCGACCTTCTGACCGGGAACATCGGGGACGACCGTGATGCCCCATAGCCTCGTGACCCTCTTCCGGAGAGCTGCTAAAGCTGCGTCGAAGTGCATGCTGTCGACTTCTTCGTCGCGGTCACGAGGCACGTTCATCTGCATTTTTCGGGTCTGCTCCCGCAACAGATGAACGAGCTGAAAGAACAGTGGTTCAAACGCCTGGCGCGCCCGCTGCACCGAAGCCTCCTTGCGGTCCTCCCTGTCGACAACTTTGGCGGCTGCAGCATCGACAGCCGCATCGAGAATCTGTTGTCGCTGGAGCCGGATGGTCTCTCGCTGCAGGTACGCGGCGACTACGACGCCGACGAACGCCAACGCAGAAAAGAGGGAGCTGAACCCACCGAAGAGGTCACCGGCCTGACCGAGGTCTGTCAGGGTGACTGGGACGACAACTTCCTTCGTCGCCGGCGGTGAAATCCAATAGCGCGCGACCGCAGCGGCGCCTGAGCGCCACCAGTAGCACCAGGCCGCCACAGCGCTGACCAGCGCTGCAAGCGCCAAGGCGTAGGGCAGGCTTCTCCGTATGCCATTCATGTTTTTCTCCCTCTATCCAGCCGGTCAAAATGATTGCCCCGCGGCACGAGGTGCCGATGACATGAGGCATTGCAAGCAATTGCCACGCTATGAGCGCTCGAAACCAGGTGGGGGCGGTGACACCGCCCTGGAAGCTCCAGTGGTCCCAGCCCGGAATCACCGCGCCGTAGAACAGTCACGTTGCCCTCGGCGCGGGCTTCTTTGCGCTTATCGCGCGAGTATTTCAGCAGAGTCCTTCAGTGATGACCTGAGGCGCTCCGCGAGCGAATCAATGTGTTGCCTGGGCGTTCCGTGCTTCCGAAGAAGTTCCTGTCGTATCTTCGCCGCGCCCGCGCCGCCAGCATGTGCCGACAGCTTCGTCCGAACGTACTGAAGTTCTCCGAGCGGGGCGACCAGTTCGGTCGCGCGGTCTTCGTCGGTCCCCTTTGCAATCAAGGCTTCCTTGAGCCATTTGATTGAACCCATGGCTGGGTCACCTGAGCGGCCGCCGGCGACGGCGATTTCCTTCAATTTGTCCTTGACGAGGCCTTCTGTGACCGCCTTTGCCATTGCAATCAGCGTGTCGTCCCAAATTTTGTTGGAGGCCGTCAACGGATAGTGAAGCTGCTGGAGAAGGTCTGGCTGCTTCAGTTGGAACCAAGGCGGGCTAGCTCGCCAGAGGCTATCGAGCGTTGCCTTCAGCGCATCCATGCTGTCCGGCTCGACGTCCCAACTGCCCTCGAAGTCTGTCTTGAATGACCGAGAGGAAATCGCTCCTTTTGGGACCTCGTTGAAGGCCTTCCAATAACGTTGCTCAGCCAAGGGAAGATAGCCAAGATATCTGATGTAGGTGTGCACTTGACCTGCTGCGTTCACGTCGTAGCTCTGTAGCGACCATGCGTTCCGGCAAGTTATCGAGCGATGTTGCAGTTGGTACTTGTCTGGGTCCGACTTGTACCGGTCCAGCACATCCGCTCGGAAAAACACCGGCGAAGTCTGGAACGGCAGTGTTGAGTCGCGCTCGAAGTAGGAGGCCATCGCGTCTGGGGCGCAACTGCATTCGACGATGCGGTCGTTCTTCCAATCCTGGATGATGAAGGTCTCGTATTCCTTGGGTGCGTCGTCAACAGCGGTTTCCAACTCACCGCGCTCCTGAGCGGTGTGGTTTGCCGCAATGATGTGCACGCCCCTGGCATAGCTGCTGACACCGCCGATGCCATAGCGAAAGATGAGACCAGTCTGGAGGTCGCCAACTTCTTCATCTGCAGGCTGCCCAGCTTTGACCAGGCCTGACGGAGCTGGAGTTGCATCGAACATCTGCACCACGCTCGTTCCACTGGCGGACATATGTCGCTGAAGTATGTCGGCGTCCATCCAGACGAGCAGTGCGGATGGGCCGTGGTCTTCATTACCGGCCCGTTCCACACCTGCCAAGGGAACTACCTCGCCGCCGTCGTCAAAGCGACACCACGCCTGTCTTTCCTCGAGCCAGTGCAATCCGTGTCGAAGGGTCAGCTCCTGCGAGAGTTCAAAGTACGTCCGGTCGCCTAGCCTTGCCTCAAAGGTACGTGCAAAGACCAACTGGACAGCGCCCCTCAACGGCTCCGGCTGACGACCCTCCCACGTGCCAAACATCTAGACCTGGGCAGCCTGAGCGCCGCCCGACACCAAGCTGCAGCTGGGCGAGTCGTATGGGTTGCCTTCCCAGTCCGCGATTCCCTGCAGGCTACCCTTAAGTGCGGCTTGGTTCACCAACACCGAATGGATAAGAATCGAGGAGCTGGAGTTTGAGGCTGAGGCGTACAAGGCCACCCTGCCGCGTGCGGGCTGGCCTCCCAAGATGGCAAGGAATTCTGCTCGTTTCTCGGTGGCGTCCGCCCCTTCCGAGTCTTTGGGCCTCAGAACCAGTTGCAGCAGAGAGTTGGCATCCATCAAGGTGGTTCCTGTCATAGGGACCGCGGAATTTTCGAGCAAAGTCCACCATGGTCACCAGAGAAATAATTCAGCAGGGCTTCTTCCTCCATTCTGCTATAGGTACCGGAGTGCGTTGCAACCCATGCTGGCGGGCCTTAGAGCCAGGCCAATGGGCTTTGGCGACCGTGGCAAGCTCATCATGTAACTCGCGAGCTGCTCACAGAGCGCGTCATCGCTTCTTGCGATTGGCTCGCTGAGACGCCTGCTGAGCCTTCTTCCGACGCTTCTCGGACTGTCGCCGCCCATCTGGTTTAGCGCTTCTGGGCGGCTTCACCTGGTGCGGGAAAATTCGCTCGATTGGCACGGACTGAGATGCCTGAGGGAACTCGTCTTGGCGGTGTCGCGAGCGCTCTACCCGGCGTGCCTTCCAGAACCCGAACTGCTCCTGCTTCAGCTCAAGGTCTGCCAACTCCGCCTCAGTCCAAAGGTCCTTTCGAAGGACGAACATGTCCTCAGCGCTGCCCTCGTAATCTTTGTGCGGGTTGTCGAAGGCAATCCCGACGAAGGTTGTGGCCAGGGGAGCTTGCAGGCGTGCTGTCTGCACGTACGCATGCAGCGTCGCCAGTCGGTTCTGCCTGTACTCGGAGTAGCTGGCCTCACGACGCAGCGGCATCACGAGGAAGATGAACACCGTTTCGCCTGCGACCTGGCTGTTGAAGATGCGGGCGAGCCGCTGACCCGGTTCGACGCGCAGAAGTGCACCTTGCAATGTCTGAGCCAGCTGGCGTCGGGTATACCTCGATTCGGCGGCAAGTAGCCGAAGGCCAGTTTCGGTCTCGGCCTGAGACTGCAGGCCAAGTTCTGCGCGGAGCCCTGGGTCGCCGTAGTCAATGAACCGGTCGATGAGTCGGTCCCACTCGTAACTGATGCGGTCCGCCTGCTTCTTGCGAAGGTAACCGGGGTCTTTGCGTAAGCCGGCATAGTGAGACCCGTCGTACATGACCATATCGGGCTGTCCGTCCTCTGGGTCAAGGTCGAAGAACACGTGCTTCGTGCCTGTGCGGTCGGTTGTGCTCAGGAACGAGGCTACGAGGTCTTCTTCGCCTGGGGCGATGACGTGGCGCCCGGGATGTCCGAGAAGGTCTTCTCTGGCCTTCAGGTAGCCAAGGAAATCGACCGCGGTGTCGAGCTCCTGCATGACCAGCTCGATTGAGACTTCGTCGAACACATGGACGAAGGCCTTTTTCGGCTCGGGCAGCCCGATGACGAATGGCGCCCGAAGGTGGTCATCACCCACGATGAACGTGTTGACGCCAAAGGAACCCAGACCATGGCCATCTGCGTTCTTGATGGCAGCATCCCTGCTTCCGCGCGTGACGGCGACCAGGTGGAAGCGAACCTCCGGACCAGTGGGCATGGTGATGGGCAGCATGCGCGTGCATTTGGCATCAAGAAAGGCTCGCTCGGGGAAGCGGCTGAGCCAGGACTTGGCGCCGTGAAGCTGCTTGCAGGACTCCAGAACGGCCCGCCTGTACCAACGTGGCCACGCCACGTCGAGCGGCCGGTCATCTTGGAACCTCACGTGCTTGTCCGAGAAGACGATGACGTCGTTGCCAAAGATGACGAGGGCGTCCGTCAGCTCCTTCGTGGCCCCCTTTCCGTCCTTAAAACCCTCATCGGTGAAGACGTTCGTCTGCGACCAAAGGCGCAGGAAGGAGCGCTGACACAGTTTGGTGAGAATTCGCTCAGACTCGTTCACCCCCTGTGCATCGCCAAGGTCGAAGAGACCCTTTGGCTGCTCAGCCGGTTGGGCGTTGGGAGGTTGTGGTGGCTTTGCGAACATGGCCTGGTTGGGTGCTTACTTTAGCCAAGCTGAGTTCTCTTGCACCAATCAAGCTCAGCCTAAACTAGGCCAATGTCTACCCCTCTCGTCCTTGCTGAGACCTTCAGGTCCTTTTCGGATTTGGCGGAGGTCTACAAGGAGGGCGTCGACTACCGCATCAAGAGGCAGGTCGGCCTCTATGCGCACGTTGCAGTAGTGGCACCGCACGGCGGTGCCATCGAAGAGCCGACCTCTCGCATTGCGACGGACATCGCTGGCCAGGAGTTTTCTTGCTACCTTTTCGAAGGAAGACGGGATGCGGACAACTACGACGCGCTGCATCTCACCAGCCAGTACTTCGACGAGCCGAAGTGCCTTGAGCTCATCGCGAATTGCGACCATGTGGTCACAGTTCATGGCTGCGAGGGAAAAAGGGCGGCGGTTCTGCTTGGCGGCCGTGATAGGGTCCTTGCGCGCCATATCGCGCAAGCCCTTGACGTAGAGGGCGTCCAAGCAAAGCTAGACGGACACAAGTTCACCGGCACCGCCCGCACCAACATCTGCAATCAGGGCAAGAGCAAGGTCGGTGTGCAGCTGGAGTTGACCAAGGCGTTGCGAAGGTCGCCAGATTCCTTGGCCCGCGTCGTGCGAGCGGTTCGTAGGGCGCTCATGGAGGTGGCCGGTATTGGTCCCTGAGGCGCTCGCAGCAATCATCAATTCCTGCTCTTGCATTCGCGCTGACAGAGAGAGCGCGCAGACTTCAACCAAACCCCATGTTCACAAGCAATCACAACACCGCTGTTCCTGCGCCCCTTGAGCAGCTTCTGAAGCAGGACAGCGGCGCAACCTTTTGCCTCAAAGCGGTCTTGGTCAAAGACGTGATGACGCAGAATTGGGCTCTTTTGGGGGCGGTGGTGCGCCCTGCGGCAGGCGCAGCTGCCGAGCGTTCGGTTCGTCGCTACCCGCGGGCGCTCTTGGCCTCGCTGCCCATGACTGCTCAAGAGGTACTCGACCTGCTGAGCTCAATTCCACAGGGCCTCATTGACCTCCTAGAAGAGCCATTCACCTTTGTACCCCCGCAATCGAGCAGCTCAATTCAGGTCTCAATCGAGAACTACTGGATGGAGGAGGCCGGGGTGGTGCACGACATACGAGTCCATCAGCAAATCAACGTCTCGCATCAGGACCGTTTTGTCGCAGTCGACCAACCGTACTACCCGGACGCCTTTGAGGCGGCTCGGCATTGGCTGGGGCTTCGTGAGCACCACGGATCGTCGGATGCAAACCTTGGCCATCTGGTGGTGCTTGTTCCTGAGACGAGGGCTTACTTCAAGGAACTTTGTTGGAAAGACGACAAGCTTGAGGTCGCGGTAGGCGGGAGCCTCTCAGCCTCCAACGCGATGCGCGTCTCAGGAGCATGCTGGACGGGCAAGAGCATCAGTCATCTCGCATCTCCGCTGCCAGACGGGCGTGCTGTTCTCGAGATTCCCGAGAGGGCTGAACGACTTGAGCTGTTGCTAGTGGACGAGGAAGGTGTGGTCTACGACTTCCACAAGGAAGAAGTGGGGTATTCGAGTGGTAATCGCTCGCTGCTAGCTGGGCGCTCCTCCGGGGATTCGGACTCGGCAGTGCTGAAGGATGTACACGCTGGCGAAGGACTACGAACTGAATTCAAGGAATTCCTGGACATTCCGAAGTCTGCAAATGCGCCTGGTGCAAAAGACAAGCTTCAGCAGGTCCTGAAGACCGTTGCTGCGTTCGCCAATACCGAGGGCGGCACGATTTACTTCGGCGTGTCGGACGACTGCCAGATAGTTGGCACGGCCGACCATGTCGCCAAGTGGGCGGGCGCGAAGGCGGACTTAGCTGCCATCGAGCGCTACATGGGCGCGCTGCGAGCCAAGGTCCACGATGCCGCCTACCCGGCCGTGAACATAGAAACTCGTGCGACCTATCACAACGACCTTCTGGTAATTGCCCTAGAGGTGAAGACGTCTGGGGCGACTGTGTCCTTGCAGCACGACCAGAGAATCTTTGAGCGTCGTGGGTCAAGCAACATTGCGGTTGCGCCCTCGGACTGGAAGGCCAAGGAGCTGCCGATGTTTGGGCAGTAGGCGGCAGCAGCGTTGTCGGCAACGGAGGCGGTTCACCAAGTCCTTCCGAGCGGCCTCAATTAGCCTTCAGGTTCTTGAGTTGCTCCGCGCTTGGTGCATGGAACTCAGTTCTGGTGCCAAACGACTTCAGATTTCCGGCCTCCATCGCAAAGGCGGTCGTGTGATAAAGGCGGCCTCCGAACCCATTCTGAGATATGCCTTGCTCCAAGTCTCCGTAGACGTTCTTCTCTCCGGCCACGACCCACACCGGCTCAAGCCCGGCGCTCTCGAGCTTGTCTAGGAAGTAGTCGCGGGAGACAAGACCTGCTCCGGCGCCGTGTGTGTGCAAGGAGGGGTCCTGCCATCGCAAAGCGCCATTGGCGTCGATGTACTCAGGCCTCTTCCCGCTGCGCAGATGCAGCCCCAGCATCTTGATGACGCCTGAGGTTGGCAGCTGAAGTGTGAACGTCTCGTCGACCGAGTTGTCCTCGCCATTTCCTTCTGCTGTCATGGATTCGACAACGCCAGAGAACGGAGTCTTGATTCCTGCGCCGCTGCGCTTGGCGAGTTTGATTTCTCTTACGTCGCGCCAGCCGTGCTCGCCAAGGAATGTGCGAAGGCCGTCGCGCTCCCACAGCTGTGAAACATCGCCGCGGTGTCTGCCGAGCAACTCCTCTGCAAGCTTGCGCCCATTGCCGAGAGCCGTGACCAAGCAGGTGATACGCGACCAAGTATCTGCATGATTGCGTTTGCTGTGCCCCGGAACAGTCCATTGCCGGAAGCCCTGGGCGACAAGCCATCGGTGCCCGTCAGGGCTGGCCACATCAATCTGCCCGACCTCGTTGCACAAGTCGTCGGCCACGTGCACCCACGCAAGCAATAGGTCGGTGTTGCCGGAAGGGAGCCGCGGGGCTGACGGTGTCCACCATGTGAGCGGCGTAGACGACCAGCCAGCTTCGGGCGTGCTGCGCACCAAAAGGGATGGGTCCAGGTCCCTCTTCATGTCGCGACCCTGTGGGCCATGCTCGAACGCTCGAAGCTTTCCGTCGTCTTCGTATGAGCACATCGCCAGGTTGTCGGTCATCCTGGCTGTGGCTTCAGCCAGCGCGAGGTGCTGGTATTTCTTCCCAATGCGCTCCACGCGGTGGTTGCCCATCCGGTCATAGGTGATGTGCCCGCCGCGCTCAAACGCATCGAAGAGCTCTACCGTCCACCCGAGGTCATGGGCACGCTTGCAAATCCACCGCCTCACAGGACCATGGTCGACTTCCTGCGGCCTCCTGTTGTCGTCGTTCATGCGCGTCGACTCGAGGAGGTGCTGTTCGGGGAAAGCGAGGTATTCGACCAGGGCCTTGGGCGTCAGCAGCGCCTTGAACGCATCGTTGGCCTGCTCAAGGGAGGTCCATAGGCGCGTCGACTCTTCCTTTCCTGTGTCGCTGAAGAAGTCGCCGAAAGGGCGGCCTCGATATTCAAACGACAGCTTCATCAGCGCGAGATACGCCTTCTGCTGAGCAGCGGTCGCCTTCTTCAGGAAGGCCGTCTCCCAGCGTTCAAAGAGCTTCTTGGTGGTCTTGCCAGCGAGCGCTCGGGGCACGGCCATGATGTCGTGCAGCCAGGCTTTCAACGTGTAGTTGCCAAAGTCACCGTGCTCGCTTGTTGATGAACAGATGGAGTCCCCATAGCCCGAGGTGCCGCAGTACTTCTTCAGGTCATCCTTCGTCACCTCTCCAAGAGGCCACGAAGACTTGAACTTGGCCTTGCAAGCAGCTAGGTCGACTTCTTTGGGTAGCTGTCCAGCGGACTGGGCGTACAGCAGAACGCCGAGGGCATAGTCCCGAGCCAGTAGGTTCAGCGGCGGCTCTCGACCTTCGGCGAAGTGGTTCTTCCAAACCGAGGCGGCGAGAACCTTGCAGCGAGCTCGGTCCATGCCCTGCATGGCCGCGCCATAGCAGGCTGCAAGTAGGCGCTCGGCGACGTACGGGTCGTTCACATCGGCGAACAGGTCGACCAGCGCAGCCGCTTGGGTGAGCTTTGCGGACAGGAGATTGACCAATGCCTTGGTCGCGCGGTCTCGCACAGCGCGATTGCTTGTCGTCAGGAACCAGGTCAGCGTGACCACGGCGAGCCAGAGGCGCTGTTCTTCGACCACTGTGGCATCTGCCTCCCATGCCCAGTCGATAAGCGATGCGACGGACTGCCCTTCGCGCAAGTCGTCCCGAGCCAGAAAGACAGACCAGGTCGCGTCTCGCTCGGGCATGCTTTGCTGCCAGAGTGCCTTGTGCAGCCAGTTTGCGTTGAACGTGTTCTCTGGCTCCGTGCTGACAAGAAGCATCAGGCCGTATGGGGACTCCCCATCGCGCTTGCATAGCGCCTCGACCCATTCCGCGGTCTTGCTCGTGAATGCCTTGGGTGTGCGCCACGCCAGCGACCTCACGAAGGCATTGCTGACGGTTCGGTCGTCTAAGGCCTCCTTCGGCACTACGTCTAGAAGCTCCAGCCCGAGCTCCTCCGGCAGCTGGACCGCGAGGGCTTCAACAACGCCGGCATATGCCCAGTTCTTGCGCGGGTCGATGTAGGCCGCCAGCGGTGCTCGCCGAAAAGCCCCTTTGATGTCTTTCCGGTCAATCTGGCTGATGAGGCGTTTGGCACGCAGGTGGTCCGACAGCCTCTCGAAAGTGAATCGGACGATGTCCTTGTGGCCTCCGCCCGGCTGCCATTCGACGTCTTGCGTGAGAACACCTTCCGACAAGAACGCTGAGAAAAGGCTCTTGTCCGCGTAGCCGCCAGAGCTGTGGACGGCCTCCAGGAGTGCGATGGTGTCTTCCATGGGCAGGCTGCCGCCGTCTCCATGCCGAGCGCAAGCATCGAGAAATTGGACGAGCGCCTTGCGGGGAATCCTCTGCTGGGGAACAAGGTTCAGCTCGGTCTCGACTTTGCGCGCTACGGCGGTGAGGTAGAAGTCGAAGATGGTTGTGACGCCGGCCATACCCTTCGGCAGCTGCTTGAGGTCTTCGGCGTCGAGATAAGCGCAGCAGGTGCGAAGGAAGAGAGGGTTCTCAAACTCCTGGGCCAGATTTGGCGAACTTGGGCGCGCGATACCTCGGCCGTCGAGGTAGGCCTTCGCGGCGGCGCCAGCGTGTCCGGCAAAGCCTCGATGCTGAATGTGCTCAAGGCCTTCCAGCGGGAGGAACTCCAGGTACGTGTCACGTACGGTCAACACGACCGCCAGGCGAGGCAGTTTCTGGATGGAGGTGACGAACCCCTTCAGCCGCGTCCGCCATAGAGCGATGCCGTGCCTCTCGTTCAGGGCGTCTATCGCGAGCACCGCCCGGCAGCCGGCTGCCTCGGCCGCCGCGTCAAGTGCACCGAGGAACTCGCTGGTGGTGACCGGGGCCAGGTCCAACTGGCTGCGAATCTGCTCCCATGGGTCGCCTTCGTTGAGATTCCCGCTGAGAACCAGTATGAAGGGGCGCTCGGCTTCCAGTTGCTTGTGGCCGAAGTCGGCAAGGAGGTGGGATTTGCCAATGCCTGCCGGCCCCGAAATGAGTAGCTCACGCCTGTTTGTGAGGCGCCAGTGGATGCTGGCAACCTCACGGCGAACACGTTCCACCGCCGAATAGAGCGCGAATACCTCCCTTCGCACTAGGTAGCGGTCGTTGTCAGGAACTATGTCCTCGACCTTGGTCAATGCATTCGCGATGGCGTCGATAGTGGCTGCGGCAAGAGTCGCCCATTTTTCTAGGGGAACTGGCATCTCCAACGCGGCCGGGGGATGGCGGAGTTCCTGCCGCAATGGGTTGCAGGTCTCGCGTACTGTTGCGGCGACTGCCGCCAGGCCATGACGTTCCAGGCTGAGAACAGCCCCGTCCAGCTTGTATGTGATGTCTGCCGACCAGCCCGCCGGCGCTGTAAGCAATTCGGGGTCGCGGGAAAACATTTGGAGGGCCTGCTGTATGGGCAGCTCGACGTGACTCTCTGGGCTGTAGCGGTCTCCAAGATTGCTGCGCTGCGTTTCGAGGTTGTCGCGGAACCACGCCGTGCTGAACGTCAGCGCGTCGAACCAGTAGCGGGCCCTCCCCGAGTAGGCGGGCGTGTCGCGGCCGAGGCGCTCCGTGATGCTTGAGGCGCTCCAAAGTTGAATGTCGAGCTCGCGGCCTTTCTTGGCGACAGCTGCGATGCTCTTGACGCGCCACCCCTCGTAGCGCTCAACTTCACTGGCCTTCTTCCCGGACCGGTTGTCGCGCAGGTCGATAGGCAGGCACACGACGAATGTCGTCAACTGCGGATGGGCCGTAAGCGCACGCTGCAGCGAGTCGTTAAGGTCGGCTACTTGCCCTGCTTCGAAGCCATTGATGAAGTACTTGGCCTGCCATCCGACCTCATTCCCGTCCGCGCAGGTCCGATAGCACTCGAGGCCTTGGTCGGGCCCATGCCCTTTTCGGATGAAGCTTGACCCCTTCGCGGGGTCTTCCAGGGCAGCCAGCTGGCAGCACAGTTCTTCGAAGCCGCCGTTCTGCGAGCCTCGGTGTTCTCGTATGTTCTTGAAATCCAAGCGCGGCGCCAACTCAACCTCCCTGTTGCAAGCGCTCTACGAGCAGGTTATCCATGCAACCTCCGTAGATGGAACTAAGTTGTTGTTCACCTATCGGCGCGGATTGCGAAGGGCGGTCACCGCCGTGTCCAACGCTACAACGGCCTCGACTATGGTTCGAACGGTTGCGCCATCGAACTCATGACCTCGCTCGGCGTCGTGGGTTCCGCCGTTCAGGTAACCCCACTCGATGGAGTTACCCGCCACGCCAGTCAGGGCTACGAGAGCCTGCACGGCTGGCTCGGCAGCGGGGAACTGTTGTGTGACCCGCCCAACAGCGACCCGAAGCTTGAGGCATTTGTTGTTCAGCTCCCATGGAGCTCCTGGACTTGATAGCTTGAGTTCGAGGCGGCCGTCTCCTCGGTTGCCAAGCCAGCGCCACAGTTGGTCGGTCAACGCCTCAATGGCTGGACGAGCATGCTTCAGAGCATCGCGCCTTTCGTCTTGTGCCAGGGCTTCCTGCGCCCGCAAGACGTAGTTCTTCGTGGGCGGGTCGGTATCGACGCTGAGCTCATGCCCGCCCGCGTGAGGCAAGAACTTGAACCGTTTCATTTGCGCCGCGCGTGCTGCACCGAGTTCCTGCTGAATTCGGTCCAGGAACTCCTGCGCGTGCGAAGTCAAGATGACTTGCTTGGCGTCAAGGTACCCATCATCGAAGAATGTGCGCCAGATGCCGTTGCGGTGGTCATCGTCAATGGTGTTCACCACGTCGTCGAAAATCACAACTGGACACCGCTGAGCGATGTTCTTGGCGAGGAGGATGGCCAGGCCAAGGCAGCGGATGTGCCCTTCGCTCAGGATGACCAATGCGTCATATCGCCGTGCCCGTTCACCGGCGAACACCACTTCAATCTTCTCGTTCTCCGCCTGCGGCAGAGACAGCGAGTGCAGCAAATCTTCTGGACGGTCGCCGCGGTTGAAGGCGTTGTAGAAGGTCTTCGCCTGCTCATTTAAGCCCTGAAGCAGCTGTGCAGGCAATCCTGCCAGGTAGGCCTGCAGCTCGCGCAGGAATGCGTCGTAGGCGACCTTGATGCGGCCGTGAAGCTGCACAACGGGCTCCTCGTCCCGAACCTGCGCTATGAGGACCTGGTTGGCCTCGTCGAACTGGGCGATGAGCGACTGGGCAGCGTTGAACTCATCCTGCAGCGCATTCCTCTGCGTGCGAAGTCCTTCAAAAGCCAGGCGTTGTGGGTCGAGCTTGCGGCGCTCGTCTACCGCCTCGTCGCGTGCCGCGATGTCCCGACGGGTTTGGGCATCCTTGACCTCAATCGCGTCTGCAACTGCCAGCAGCCGCGCCCAAGGTGACGGCTCGCCGCCCGCGCCTTCTGCAAACCAAGCCTCCGTCAGCCTTTCTGCAAGGGCAGGAAGCCCCGCCGCCTGCAGTTCTTCTGCGCAGGCCGTTGCTGCCGACGTCAGAGCCCTGGACATTTCTGTCCTCAATGCCACCGAGGCTTCGCCGACGGCGTCCTGGTGCCCGCGTAGCTCCTTTTGAAGAACAGCGAGCTCTTCCAGCTCCTTCAGGCCTTTGGCCGCGCGCTCGAACGGGTTCTCCTGGACGGCTGCCAGGTTGGTGCCGCAGGCCGGGCAGGCCGTTGCCCCCTCGGACAGAGCCACCACCGCCTCGTACAACTGGGCAAATGAAACATCACTGGCGCGCTGCCCGAGCTTCATGGTGACTTCGGTGACCAACCCGACCAGGCGCTGACGCACAGACCACATCGCCTCCAACTGCGCCCGTGTGACTCCTTGAACCACCGGCGCTTGTTGGTCGACCACCGCCTGGACCGTCGCCAAGCGTCCGACATCCTCGCCGGAGCCCAACAGCCACACGCAGGCGGCGTCGTAGGTCTGACCCGGCAGGATTTGCTCGGCCAGCGCCGCTTCGGCGCGCTCCTGGGTCTGAAGTTTCTCCTGGAAGGCCTTGATGGTCTGGTCCGAGGCTGCGAGCCGGTCTCGCCGTGTTTTCAACTGGGCGGCGAGCGGACCAGCCAGCGTGAGGCTCTCGTCGAGCGATTGGTTGAAATTGCGCACGAACTCGGCGAACTGGTCGACGCCGAAGAGTGTGGCAATCAACTGTCGCTGGTCGCCAGGCGTGCGGGCTGCAATCCGGGCGAAGTCATCGAGTCTGTTCTTCTCGATGAAGCAGAAGCGGTGCTCCGCCTCGTCGGCCACGAGCGCTGCCGGCGCGGCTTCACCGGTCCGAGTTGTGAGCACGGGCGCGGTGTGCCGCCGGAGCCTCGCGTTGTTGCAGTATTGCTGGTGGTCGACACGCTTGGCTTGGGCTTCGCTTATGGAGCCCAGCATGGCCGTCTCCAAGGCCTCGCAGAAGCTGCTCTTGCCCGTGCCGTTCGCGCCGTAGACCAGAGTGATGTCGTGGCTCAGGTCGAAGGTTTCCTGGGCCATGAAGCCGCGGAACGGTCCGACCGTCAGCTGTTGAAGCCGGAACGCCGGTGGGGTGTCACGCTCAACCGGGAACTCTGCTCCGCGACGGAGGACCGCATTTGCCAGGTCTCGCACAGCCAGTGGGACGAGCCGCGTGGACCGGGCTCGCCGAGTTGAACTCAATCCAGCCAGCGTGTCCAAGTGGTCGTAGACCACGGATGCCATCCGTCGCGCGTCGTCGGCGACCTCTCTACCGTCAAGGTGCTGAAGGAACCTCTGGTACTCAGAACGAACGCTTGCCATGCAACCCACCGCTGTGCCGCGGTCTCCCTGTTGGTCTCCACAAATGCACGGGTCCCGCGGGACCCGTACCTCTCATCACCTCACTACGCAGCGCGGCCCTTGAACGCGTCCGGGGTCTGCAGCTCCGTCTCACGCTCAACGCAAATCGTGCCGGTCAGCAGCGCCAGCGGCGGTTGGCCCTTGGCTTGGCCAGGTGTGTTGACGTAGCGCACACCCTTTGCGACCAAGACCACCAGACCCATCTCGTTCAGCTCGTCAATCAAGGACTGTATGTGGCCCGCCATGGTGGCCTCGTCAGCGGGCTCACCGGGGATTTCCATACCCGGGCTGAGCGGGCCGTTCGCAAACTGGAAGAGGTCGACGTACTCCTTGAGCGAGTCGGCAATGCCCTGGGCGACTTCCAGTTCCTCGCCAGCGAGGCTGTTGCCCATGACCAGCTTGAACTGGTGTGGGTCCTTCAGCGCCGTGAGGAAAGCGCTGCCCGCCTCGACGCGGACGCCGATTTCCGACTCCTTCTCGTTGGGCAACAGTTCGTTCGGACTGCTGAACTTCAAGGCATCCGCCAGCTTCTGGAGCAGGTCGGTCGAGGCGTAGCCGTACTTCTGCGCGCGGAGCACCTCGTTCAGCGAACAACCCGCGAGCTCGGCCAACTGGGCGGGTTGCAGTTCAGCGGCCTGAATGCGCTCTGACAGACGCTCTTGATTAAAGCGATGAGCCGCGGTGGCGTCCGGGCCGGTGCAGACGGTCGAGATGAACTCCGTCATCGTGCGCTTGGTCAGGTGTTGCGCACGGGCGAGACGCTTGGCGAGGTTCACTGCAACGGCTGTGTCTGGGTCCTCGAACGACTCGCGGCCGTCAACAGCGTTGACCCATCGCGGCTTAAACAGCACCGGGCCACCCGCAGCGGCCAGTATGCCGCTAGGCTGTGCATCCTTGGGGTAGTCCAGGTTCAGGGACCCGAACCACATGTACAGCTCCATCGCGGCTTGGCAAACGTAGTTGAAGCCAGTGGAGGGCTGCTGCAGGCGCGGCAGCAGCATGTACGTCGCGGGGAGGAGGGCGCTACGTTCGGCGCCCATCACGAGCAGGCCAGGGTGGGCGAACTCCAGGGAGCGCTGCATCCGCGCACAGAACACGCGAACCTCATCGTCATCGAAGGTCAGCGGCGCGAGGTCATCGCCATTGGCGACGACCTTGAAAACCCGCAGCGTCAGCCACGGGGCCGTCGCGTGCTCTAGCTCGAGACTGAGCGCCTGCGGGCGCACTTCGACGCTGCAGATACCCGGCGCAGGTTCGCTGGTCCAAACGTCCGTCAGAAGCTTCAGGATGGAGGTTGCCACATCGGCCAGCGACTCGTGCGGCACGACCTTGCCGTCACCTTGGCCCGTGAGCGCAAGTTGCAGCAGATAAGCCGGCGAGCCCGGAAGACCGACCGGTGTCACCAGCTTCTGGCGCAAGCGCATCCAGTTCTCGCCGCCGCACATCTGCGCAGCAGCTTCAACACAGCAAGCGTGGTTCAGCTTGACGCCGTGCCCAGCCAGCTCAGAGGCGAGCTTGCGGGCGAGGTCGGTCTTACTCCCCCCCACGGTCAGGTTCAAGGCGCTGGCGGCCTTGAGGACCTGGTCGAGCGGGAGGGGGCGACGCTTCGCGGTCAGGAATTCGCTGAGGACAGCGGCCTGCTCGTCGAGCGTAAGAGGGGAGATGAGAAATTCCGAAGCCATGGCTTCCTCCGTTCACTGCAGTGCTCGGTCATGGCGTCGCGCGTTGCCGTTCGAGCCCTGCGGGCTGACGGGGAAAGGACATGGCTGCCTAGCGGCAGGGGAGAACTTCTCTTCCGGATTTGCCGTCACCGCTCGAAAGCGGTTTGCGCGACTGCTGTGGCTCCGGGATGGCCATTGAGCCGCAGTCTAAGACGAGTTGAAACGGTCCGCAAGGGCAGAAGCCGTCGCTCGGAGCTATGTACACATCTCGGCTCCGCCATGGTTTCAAGGACCGGGACGCGAAATTCAAGCTGTGCCAGTTCCGACCAGCGCACGGCAAGAACCCGGCGCTCATGGAGAACTACAAGCGCAACCGTCTGACGGCGGTCCGCCAGCTTCACTACAGCCTTCACAACGAGAACAGCATCGACCTGGTGATGTTCGTGAACGGGCTTGGGCACGTTCCTGAGGATGTACGACTTCCTCAGTCAAATCGTTCCCTACAACGACCTGAGCTTGAAAAGCTATACATCTTTGGCAAGAACCTGATGCCGCGACTGCTTGACGGTGGAGTTGGCCCCAGCATCCTCGAATTGGATTCAGACGTGCGACTGAAGCACTACCGCCTGCAGAAGATTGGCGAGCAGCAACTCGACCTAGCTGGTGGAGGTGTGGTCGCGCTAAGGCCAGCGACAGAAGCCGGGACAGGGACGGCACCGACCGATGAAGAGAAGAAGCTGACTGAGATTGTCGAGAAGATGAACGACTTGTTCTCCTGCAACCTGAGCGAGGCCGATATGGTCGGATACGTCACCACCATCAAGGGCAAGCTGCTTGAGAGCGAGCCCTTGAAGGAGCAGGCCGCAAACAACTCGGAGCAGCAGTTTGCGATGGGCGACTTCAAGGATGTGCTGACGGACATAGTCATCGAAGGGCAGGATGCGCACAACAACATCGCCGCCCAGCTTCTCAAGGATGAACGCATCTTCGCGGCGATGCAGGGGATGCTGGCGAAGATGGTGTGGCAGCAGTTTCAGGCGAAGCAGCAATGACGCCGGAGGCCGACTACGGCCAACGTCTGGAGATGTCAGTACAACGTCGCCTTCTACAAGCCAGTCCCGCTGGTCAGGTGGCTAAGCCTTCGACGCGGACGGCTTATTTTCTCGATTGGCGTCGATGAGAATGATGTTTGGGTCGTTGTCGAGCTTTAAGGTCTGGAGGATGCGGAGCACTTTGCCAAGCTCTGTATCGGTGAAGAACAGAATAACCTTCAACGACTGCTTTGCATTGCTTGCCTTTTCGTAGATTGCCACCTGATTGCGCAGGTTCTTCTCCAAGCCAGTGTTACTGGCTAGCTTGAACTCGACAAGGCTGGAGTTTTCCTTGCCCTTGGAAATCTTGTAGTCGACAGGCCCGCGTCCGTTGTTGACTTCGGCATTGACATCGAAGGCCGTTGCGCACCATGTCAAACGAAACATGGTCTGAAGGTCACTCTCGCGCTTGATGGGCTTGCCATCCACATAGAAGACTTTGTACCCATCGTTGTCCTCGATGACGTGCTTAAGGAATTCGACGCGCCGCCGAGCCTCGTCCAAGGAGTCTTCGCTCTTGTCTCCACTTGCAGCAGGGGCCTCCTTGAGCAGGCTTTGTAGCTGCGCGGCCAGCAGCCGCACGTTCTCAATGAACTGTGCTTGAGTGACTTTGACTTTGATGTCACTCTGCGTGTGCGCTTCTGGCGCGTCCTCTTCCTTCATCCGAATGTAGATGTCCAATAGCTCCGGATGCGCGGCGATGGTCCGCAGGGCCGACTCCCTGCGTTCTTCGGCCTTGCTTCGCTCGTCAATCTGGCGAAGGAAATGGTCGCCCACCCGCTGGCGCAAATCCTCGTCCGGGATGGACACTTGGATTTCTGTGAACTGCGACAGCATGTCGGCTTGATTTATCCAAGCTTCCTCCCGTGTCAGCATGTCCTTGGGAGTGAGCAATACGAAGTCCCCGCTGAAGAACGGGAGCTCGAAGTACTCGCTCCTCCACCGACGAGACAAGTAGTCGAAGCTAACCTTGTCGACCCTGAAGCGGCGCACGAATTCTTTGCGCAGATGCTGGACTGCGAAGTCCTGTGTGTACTGCAGCAGAAATCCTTTAATGAGATTCGTAGTGAAGTCGCTGAGATGGTCCCGTCCGACCCCATTTCCAAGAAGCCCCAGCTTTTCTAGATGGCTGCTCGCTGTGCGTGTTTCACTGCCGAAGTCGCGAAACACTGTGCGAAGGGCGCTTGCCAGGAAGCTGGCGAATTGAGGCCCAAGCCCCGTGCCGCCGTTGCCGACCTTGCTAAAGCCCAGCCAGTTCTGCTTGACCTCTTTGAACATCAGCCACTGACTCACGTCTCCCGTGGACAACTCACCTTCTAAGGCTCGCTCCTTCAGGAAGACCAGGTAGTCGACGATGCCCTCATGTAGGGATTTGTACTTGTCGCCGTCGCTGTCGAAAAGCAGAAATGGGTCGACGAAAAGCGGTAGGTCATTGACCAAGGCGACGTTGAAGGCCCCATAGTCGTCGACCACCTGCGCGTCTACGTCGAAGACGTCCGAGAAGTAGATTGGAACCAGCATGCCGCTGGTGTCATCTGCAGAAGAGAAGTCCATGACGCTCCCCACCCTCGAGTCTCATCGTTGGGCTCCATAACGCAACAACGGCAAGATGGCGATGCCCGGCATCGATTCTGCTCTACGCAAGCCAATTGTTGACCCAAGGGCGGCCTCTCGGATAAACGCGCCGATAGTGGACCGACGGGCCTCCATCTCTACATTCCGGCGGCTATGGCAAGAAGCCCCTGCGAGTACCTGTGTAGCCTCATTTGGCCTCCGTGCACGGCTTTCAGATAGACGCCAACGAGGCGTACCTCGTTGACGCCACGACCCAAATGATTGTTATGCCCGCCAACTTCGATTGTGGATAAACAATCGTTCATACGCGCCTTCGAACCCCTGCTCTGGTGTGCGATGAAATCTCGAATGGCTCGAGCGGAATCAATGAGACGACCCTCGGGCAGCGTTATCGCGTTGATGCGGGCGGCGTGAGCGTCTATCAGCGACTTCGTCGCGAACTCCTTCAGCTTCGATGTGGTCTGGAACGTTAGATTCCACCCAGTAGGGTCGACCAACTCTTCCAGTTCGCTGACGCTCACATGTAGTTTTGGATTGAACTTGACCAGCGCGGCAGTTGCTGAGTTGAATTTCCCCGCTATAGACGCGTCAATACGACTTGCAAGGTCCGCCTGGTACTTGCTGAAGTCAGCATTCATGTAGGCTAGAACTAGGTCCGAGCAGAACCTCTCGAATGACACGAAGAGTGTAAGAAAGGACTGCGTCGCCAGGAAGCTGATATCACCATCGCTAGTCGTAGTGGCGGTTGCGCTTGCTACGAGCCTGTCAAATCGCGCGACAAGGTCGGTGCACGAATTCTGAAAGTCTGCCAGCACTCCGGCTCTGTCTACCTTCCTCACGAGAGCTCCTGTTCTCCGTCGGTGGCGCGCTACCCAATTGCCAGAGTCTTGTCGTCCACTGTGGAAGCCTTGCCGACCACCAGGTCACTATCCTGGAGCGACGGCGCGATTTGTGAAGTTGCGAAGATAATTTGGTGGTCCGCCGGTAGCGACTCGCTCAGGGTGACCACAAGTTCTTGGAGATGATGAGAGCGCTCAATCTCCTGACCGCCGTCTTCAATGCCGTCGAGGAGCAGGAATCGGGGAACGCGGAAGAACTCGTGCTTCGTGCTGGCCGCCAACAATGCCAAGTGGAAGCAATGCTTCAATATGACCATCGAGCTCTCAGAGAACTGAGTGTGGCCATTCACAACGACGCGGTTGTCACCGAAGCTCCAGTCAACTGCGGCAGCGCTGATGAACTCCTCCTGGCGCGGAAGGTCTGCCCGCAAGAGACTGACGAGCTCGTTGGCAACATAGAGCCTCGCGTCTGCTTTTACTGCTTCGTCCTTGTTCTCCAAGAACAAAATTCTGTCCTGAAGGTCGCTCTTGCGGGCTTCGAGGGCGGCGCGCTTGTTCTGAAGGTCTTCGATGACCCCCGCCAGCTTTTGATACTCGGCGATTTGAACGAGCTTCTGCTTCAGTTCGCCGAGCCGCAAGTTCGCCGCGTCGATTTCTCTTTCGACGGGCGATGTCCATTCCCGCGTGGCCGTTCGATACTGACCCTCCAACTGCTTGAGCTCGCGTGCCAGAACAGGTAGCTCTCTAGCGAGCTCCTGGAGCTTCCCTTCTCTTTCCTCCAAAAGCTTGGCGGACTCTCTGCGTTGCAAGGCAAGCTCGTTCCGCATTCGAAGCAGTTGGGAGTCGGCAGGCGTCTCCGAGGCAGCGCTCTTACAGAGCTGACAAAAGGGCGCCGCGTTTGGCTCGACCTTGTCCTCAACCGCGGCTAAGCAACATGGGCAGAAGTTGAACCTGATTGCACCGAGATACTTTCGGGTCGCCTCCGAGTCTTCCAGAGCGCTAAGTCGGCGCTCCAGTTCACCGACGAAAAGCTTGGAGTCTTCGACCTCGAGGGAGAGGCTTTGAAACGCGTCTCCTGCCTCAGCGTACTTTCTCTGCGTGTCTGAGAGGGATTCTCTCAAGGCTGCAAGAACCTTCGACGATTGTTCCTTCTCATTTGCGGCTTGCCTCGCATCCTTCCGCAGCTCGACCACCTTCTCGTTGAGGGTCAAGATTTCACTGCTGAGAGAAGCCGCCTCCGCTTGGAGGAAATCCGTAGTGTTTCCGCCGCCTTGACCCGACCGGCCCAGAATGCTGAACAAGCTTCTGAGGTCGGACACCGACTTCGACAGCTGAGCATCGACCGTCTTCAGCTCCAGTTGGGCATCGTAGAGGTCTGCGCTGTAGATGCCGCACAGGTAATTTCCAACTGTCTCGCGCGTCAGGATGGTGTCGAACGGCTCCGCACGGAAGATTGCGTCGTGCGGCGTACGCTGGTCCACATAGAGCAGACGCAGCAGTTGGTGCATCGTTATGTTGGAGGCGCCTTCCCCGCGGAGCTCAGGCATCTCTAGCAATCGAAACATCACTTGGGAGAAACTCTCCTTCGACGCGGACCGCTGATACGGGTAGGTCTCCCATTCCGAGCGAGGGGCTGCATTGGCGGCCTCCAGCGTTCCCCAATAGATGGAAAGAGGATTGCGCTGGGCGTCGCTGATGGGCCGCGACACAGTCATTCTTGAGCCGTTCAGTTCCAGTTCGGCTCTGACCTCGCTGCAGAGAAGCGCTTCGCTCTTCCAAGGTACGCTGTCACCGCCTAGCGCGTAGAAGATGAAGTCCACGACGGTCGACTTTCCGGACGCGTTCTGCCCGCGAATGATGTTCACCCCTTCGTGGAAGTCAGCCTGATAGGCGATTCGTTTTTCACGGAGGACGCGGAGCTTGCGGAGCTGAAGGGTCGGCTTATAGAGCGTCATATCGGTACTCGGCAAGGCCGCTTCTTGCCTTGAGGCCATCGGGACCTCGAAGCGGGAGCGACATCAGTAGCGGGAGCATGTCTTTGAAAAATGGCGCTTCGAGCTCCTTCAGGGTGTCTACCCTATCCTTGAGTTCGGTCGGTAGGAGCGCGTCAGCACGCTTCACGTCGACATCGTCAGCGTGGTCGCGGCGCAACAGGGCAGCTGCTTCAAGGCATGCGATTGCCGCGTCCTGCGTCTTGGTCAGCGACGTGAACATGCCCTTGGGGTTGATGGGAGCGCGATATGGACTGTCGCTCGTAGCCATGGCCTTCTTTGCAGCTGCCGAACCAGGGGGAAGCCTGAACGCAGAGGCTACCGACGGGAAGCACAAGACAAAGTCAAGAATCTGAAGACGGTCCTTCTCCATCTCCCCGCATTCGGATAGGAGGGCGAGCACACGGAATACACAGTGGTAGGCGTCTAGCGCGGGGTGATAGATGAGCATGTCAATCCCACTTGATGTGGCAATTTCCTGCTAGATAGAAGAGCATCGCCATCACCGCTCCAGGGTCCAACGAAAGTGGACTGGGTTCCATGGATTGAGCGACTGGGGCAACAACCTTGTCGTGCATTGCTGCATCGACTTCTGCGCGCGAGGCGCTTGCCGCGAGCAGGGGAGAGACATGTAGCAAGAACCGATTTCGAAGGTCGCTCAGGACGCAGGCAAATATTTGCTGCGCGGTCTCCGACGTCTGGAAGCGCATGATTTTCTTCATGGCGCGTTCCTTCTCTGCTTCAGCAAAGGGTATGAGGTCCTTCCTGTCGGAGGCGGTCAGCTTTTCCGCCAACGTTCGGCTGACCCCGGACGCAGGCCTATCGAGGAAGTGCTGAAGTTCCTCAATGAACGTATCAACGGACGTGGCGCCAGTCTGCGTGGCTTCAAGGCGCAGACGCTCGTACAGCAAGGCGACGTAGCCCTTTGCTGTCGCTGTGGTGAAGGTGTTGTGGGTGACGAGTACGTCGCGACCGGCGAGGTGTCCCGAAACCTGGTTTCCCTTCTGGTTCGAAATCGTCATAAGCGCTACTAGCGCTTATTGATGTCGCGACCAGCCATATCGCCGCCAACCTTGTTGCGCGATTGGTTCACGGACTTTCGCGAGAAGTGCACCTTCATGGCGAAGCCACCCGCAATTGCGCCCGCAATGAACGAAATTATTTCTCTGATGTATTCCACATCTTCTCCCCGGAACGTTTTTGTTTGGGGCATGCTACGCGACCGCTAGTTCGCCGTCCACTGGTATACACCATCGTCGAGCAGCAGATGACGGATGGCCGTTCCAGTAGATATGCTGGGCTCTGCGGTGCAGGGAATAGCCCCATGGGGTAATCCGAAGGAAACGGACATTTCCACGGCAGGTGTTGGTCGCGTGGGGCATGGGATGGATATCCGCAGACGGAATTCAGCTTGGTCGCATGGTGGCAGCTGCGAACCCTGATAGAGCGGGTCTACTTCGAGCTCAAGCTGCCCATGAGCCCGACAAGATTGACCTTGTCTACCTCGGTCCGAACGTCTTGGCCCTCCTGTGAGGGGCGAAGACGCGCATCGGTTGCGTCAGGAGGCCGCCCATCACCATTGTCGCCGCGACCTAATGTAAGTACTTGGGGGCAAGAGCGATGTGAGTCGAGAGGAAACGCTCAGGGTCGAATAGCGTTCGGCTCATGTCCCCAAGGAGATGGGCGCGCCAGGCAGTGGTCAGACCCTTGAGTGCGGCGACGGCGGTATCGATTGGTCCGGGTTCGCCGACCAGCTTGTACAAGCGCGAGTGCGTTACGACAAGCTGCTTGGAAATGTGGACCGCCACGACTGGTGAAGAGATTCGCCTACGCCCAGTTGCCTGATTGGAGCCAACGATATGAAGCGAAGGCCGCTCGAGCTGGGGGACGAAGAGGACGAAGGCCGCCCAGTCGCGAAGTTCAATACTTGGTTCTTCGAAGTCGATAAGCGAGTGCGGCTCAAGCATGGGTGTCCTCAGAACCCACAGCCAAACTATGCTTTGTCGTCTGACCGGGAATGTGAGTCATGAGGGGCATCAATCCTGAATGACCGATGCCGCCATCACTCCGTCACAGTTGCTGCAGGCTTCGACGTCGCGCGCTTGGCCTTTCGCTTGGCGCTAGCTTTAGCAGCGGGCTGCATGGCGGACTTCTTCGCGGCCGGCTTACGTTTTCCATACCCGTTCGATGCAGCCTTGCGCGCGGCTTCCTGCTAGTCAGCTCTGCGGAGTGAATCGACATAGAAGCTGTTCCCGTCGCGCCGTACTCCCGGTATCTCGGAGAGGCCTGGTACTTCACCTTGTTGAAGTACCAGACCGCTCCGTCCACTGAGATTCGGACAACTGAATCTTCCCCGTCAATCTTGCCGAGAAACATCGCTCGCTCGGCCAAGAAGACTTCGTTGGCCTGCTGTCACTACTCACCGCTCAGTACCTCTCGGATAGATGCGGTAGAACGGCTCGAACGCCATGCCTGAACTCGATTTACCGCATGTCAGCGTCACTTCGGGCGCATTCGCGAATCGCAACGCGATGGCGTCCGACGTCCTCGACTTCAGCGCTTCGACAACCAACCCATAAAACATCGCGTCTGTGCCGAGACCCAGGGGGGCCAAAAATGCGTTAAAGAGGGCTGCGCGCCCGTCGATGAATGCAACGGCGGCCTCGATGTCTGTGAAGGCTCTCCGTTCTGGCGTCGCGCCCGGTAGTCTGTCAACGTTGACGTCGACGACGAACAAGTTGTTCGACGCCAAGTTGACGCCCTCCCGTGGGAGCCCTTGATGAGTGTTCATGATTTAGTGAAGTACGTTGGAAGTCATCGCGGGACCGCCCAGCGACGAGGCGTCGCCACAAGCAAAGCGACGCTTTGAAAATATATCATCTTTAAATTACTAATTTCTAGCATCTGTATTTTCAAAGGTCTTTTGGGAACACTCCAATGCTTTGCGTGGGCGAAGCGGGAGTGGACTTGGTAGAAAGGCTGAAGATTGCGCTGGGACTTGTCTTGGCAACGAGGCGAACCGCTGCGGGCTGGAGCCAACAGTCGTTGGCGCTTCGCGCCGGCGTAAACCTCGCCTACCTTGGCAAGCTGGAGCGAGGCGAGGCCAAGGTATCTCTCGAGCAGCTTTCGGCCATTGCAGCCCCGTTGGCGCTGTTTCCTGAGGAGCTCATCTCAGAAGCCCGGCGCAGACTCGGCGAAGTTGCCGAGGACGGGTCTGTGCAGCGCCCTGCCAAGCCTAGTGGACGGCCACGCCGCCAGTCATCGTCCCCCGGTTAACGGGAGCCGGCCGACAGCCAGGAGGAAGTCGACAACCGCTTCACGTGACAACGGGTGGCCTGTGGATAACTCAAAAAATCGAGGCGCCAAAAAAATCTATCCCCCTTGTCCTTTGACCTTTCTAGCTCTCTCAACACAGCCTCAGTTGCACTCAACACCCACTCCGGCGTCAGTCAAACGTTTTTGCCTCATCAAACGTTCTTTTCGAACGTCTGTTGTACTTCGTTTGAAGCTAAGTGGCTGAGTGACAAGGGACTTTCAGGATTTCAGGATTTCAGGATTGAACCTTCGCCGCTCAACTGGCCGATGCAACACAGTAAATTTCCCCAGTACGAGTTTCCGAGAGCGGCGCTGGAGGCGCTGCGCGAGCCGCTGGAGACCGGCCGCATCGTGATCTCGCGGGCGGCGCGCCAGGCCGAGTTCCCGGCGCAATTCCAATTGCTGGCCGCGATGAACCCCTGCCCCTGCGGCCACCATGGCAGCAGCCTGCGCGCCTGCCGCTGCTCGCCGGATATCGTCGCCCGTTACCAGGCCAAGCTCAGCGGGCCGTTCCTGGACCGTATCGATATTCAGGTCGAGGTGCCGGCCGTGGCACCGGCCACCCTGGCCGCGGCGGCCGAGGGCGAGAGCAGCGAGCAGATGGCCACCCGGGTGAGCCGCGCCCGCCAGACCGCGCTGGCTCGCCAGGGCTGCAGCAATGCGGAACTGGCCGGCCCGCTGCTGGACCAGCACTGCCAACTGGACGCCACCGCCTCGAAATTCCTGCAAGGCGCCGCTGCCCGGCTGGGCTGGTCGGGCCGCGGCTACCACCGCGTGCTGCGCGTGGCGCGAACCATTGCCGATCTGGCCGAGGCCGAAGCGATCCAGGTCACGCACCTGGCCGAAGCGATCCAGTACCGCCGCGTTCTGAGCGTCGGCTGACGCCTGACTACAACCCGAACAGCTCAGCCAGCGCCTCGCGGTACTGCCCCTGGCCCATCGCATTGGTGTTGTGGTGCGAGCCGCCCTCGACCAGCACAAAGCGCTTGGGCTCGGGGGCCCGCTCGAACAGCGCGCGGCCCAGCTCGGGGCTGATCACGCGGTCGTCGCTGCCGTGCACGACCAGCACCGGCACCTTGAGCTTGGCGATGCGGTCGGCCGCGTCGAAGCGCTGGGTGATCAGCGGGCCTGTAACGGTCCCGATAGGCAGCCAGCCCCATTTGTAGCTGCTGGCCACATCCGGGATGGAGGTGAAGCTGCCCTCGACGATCAGGCCGGCGGCGGCGCCCTGCACCTCGCTGGCCAGATGCACGGCGATGGCGCCGCCCAGCGAATGGCCGAACACATAGCGCGGCGTCTGCGGATGGCGCTCGGCCAGCCAGTCCCAGGCGGCGCGGGCGTCCTCATAGGCCATGGCCTCCGAGGGCAGTGCCTTGCTGCTCTGGCCGAAGCCGCGATAGTCGATGCCCAGCACCGAGAAACCCAGCTCCTGCATGCGCCGCATGCGGTTGGCGCTGCCGCGCACGTCCCAGCGGGCACCATGCAGATAGAGCAGCACCGGCGCATGGGGGCGCTCGGCCGGAATCCACAAGCCATGCAACCTGACCGGCGCGCCCGCAATGCGGGAGCTGTACTCGATCCAGACCTCGTCCATGCCCTGGGCCGCAGCCAGCCCGCCCGACCAGGTGCGGTCGCTGGGCTGGAAGATCCACTCACGCTGCTTCTCGTCCAGCGTGGCGCAGCCGCCCAGCAGGGCCAGGCCGGCCGTGCAAGCCAGCAGCGGGCGGCGCCAGGACAGGATGGAGGGGAACTGCTTCTTCATCTCGACACTTGGTTCCGAAACCAAAAGGTCCGAGCATAGGGCAGGCGCTAGAAAAACCCGAGACTGCGTCGCGACGCGTCGAAATTGACCAGGTTCGGGAACAACTCCAGCGCCTGGCCCGCGCTCAGGCCGAACCACTGGCCCAAGGTGGCGCCGAGCTGGTCGATTGAGGTCTGCGGCAGCATCGCGCCATTGCCGATCTGCTGCGGGCTGCTGAAGTCGCCCTTGCCGTCGCTCAGGCCATAGACCGGGAAGGCGCCGTACAGATCACGGCCTTTGACCGCACCGCCCATCACGAAGTGGTGGCTGCCCCAACCGTGGTCGGTGCCGTCGCCATTGCTGGTGAAGGTGCGGCCGAAGTCGGAGGCGGTGAAGGTGGTGACCTGGCTGCCGACACCCAGGCCCTGCGTTGCCGTGTCGAAGTAGCTCATCGCATGGCTCAGCCTCGCCATCAGGTCGGCCTGCTGGCGGTTCTGACCATCATGGGTGTCAAAGCCGCCCAGCGAGACAAAGAACACCTGGCGCTTGACGCCCAGCGTCTGCCGGGAGGCAATCATCCGCGCCACCACCTGCAGCTGCTGGGCCAGGCCATTGGTGGCCTTGGCACCGGTCAGCGGGTTGTCGTATTGCAAGAGCGGATCGGCCGCGCCACTGACCAGGCCCGGGGTACCGAACGGCGCGGTGCCGGCCGCCGGCAGTGCGCCACTGAGCAGGACCTCGGCGTCCATGCTGCGGGCGGCCACGGCGGCGTGGTCACGGGCCAGCAGGTCGTTGCTGCGCGCGGTGCGCATCAGGCCGCGCAGCTTGTCCTGCACCACGGTGGAGCCGAACAGGCTGTTGCCGCTGCCGCCCACGCGTATCGCCCCCTGGCTCGACACCTGGTACTGCATCACCTCGCGCCCGGCCAGCCAGACGGCATTGCCCGAGGTCGAGATGCTGGTGAACAGGGCAGAACCGTTGTTCGAGGCCAGCAGATCGCCCATGCGCCCGCCCCAGCCGACGGTGGCGCCCTCGACGGCGCCGGTCTGCCAGGTCGATTGCTGGTCGTTGTGCGAGAACAGCTTGGGTGGCCTGGCGATGCTGCTGTTGCGGTAATCGGCCTTGCTCAGCGGCCGCACCAGCGGCCCGATATTGGGCAGCACGGCCAGGCGGCCGGCGGCGAACAGATCGCGGGCACCGACCATCACCGGATGCAGCGCGAAGCCGCGGCCCTGCGCGTTGAGCGGACTCAGGCCCAGCACGCCACCCAGTCGGGTCGGACTGCCGGCCGCCGCCGCGGCATTCACTGCCGTGCCGGGCGCGGCCAGCGCGATCGCGTCACTGCCCTGCTGGCGCACGGCCAGGTAATTGGTCCAGGACGGTGTGTCGGTGGCCAGCACCATGTTGTAGGCATCGTTGCCGCCATACATGAATATGCAGACCAGGGCCTTGTAGTCGCCGCCGCTTTGCGCTGCGGCCGTGCCCAGCGCGGCCAGATTCAGCGCCATCGGACCGGCGGCCCCCAGCGCCGAGTAGGCACCGGCGCGGCGGAGGAACTCGCGGCGCGAGGCCTGTGATGGATAGATCGAATGCATGCCGGCCTTCTTCATTTCTGCACCACAAATTCGGGCGACACCGCGCTCAGCAGCACCGCCACCAGCACCCGGTTGCGCAGCGCCGTGTCCACCTGCGCCTTGTTGCTGCCGTCGGCCTTCAGTGCCGGCACGGCTACCGACTCGACCGCCGTCTGCAGCTCGCGTTTGAAGGCGGCATTGGCCTGCGGCCCCAGCATGCGCTGGCTGACCTCATCGACCAGGGCCGAGGGCTGCGGGGCCAGGGTCAGGGCTTGCGTATAGTCGGGCTGCACATCGCGGCGCGTGGCCTTGCCGTCGAGGCCGCTCTGGCCGAAGCCGCGATCGACGGCGCTGCGCAGATAGTTGGCATAGCCGACGATGCTGGTCTCGTGCGTGATCTGCATCTCAGGCGCAGCCAGACCCTGTGCGGCCATCAGGCTGTTCGGAGGCACAAAACCGGGCCGGTAGAAATTGAACACCGAGGGCGCGCGTAGGGGCGTCTGGCCCAGTTGAGTGCCGGGATCGTCGGTCGCGCCGATCAGGTAGCTGCCCGAGTCGGACTTGGCACCAAACGCGCGCAACAGCGCTGTCAGGCGCAGCACCGGCTCGCGCAGCTTGCCAAAGGCCGGATCGGCCGCTGTCTCGGACTTGCGCGCCTCGTCATCCAGCAGCACGGCGCGCAGCAGTGCCCGCATATCACCGCCGGCGCCAAACGCCGCAGCGGCCCGCTGCACATAGGCCGGGCTGGGGTTGCTGGTGACCAGGCGCTGGATCAGCTGGCGCGCAATGAAAGGGGCCACATTGGGATGGCCGGCCAGCGCGTCCAGCGCCGTCTTCAAGCTCGCCGCGGCACCGGTCTGCGCGGCCACGGTCTGGCCGAGGAAGCGTTTCTCGCTGGCCGAGTGGAACTGTGCATAGGCCTGCATGGGCTGCCACTGGCGGTCTGCATCCTGGCTTTTGCTGCTGCCCCAGAAGCGGGCGTCCGAGGTGTCAGGCCCATACCAGCTCCAGCCGGTGAAGACCTTGGCCAGGCCGGAGATGTCCTCGCCGGCATAGGTCTCCAGCGCCTTGCCGGCCGCGTCCTTGCGGGCGGTGCCATCGGCATTCAGCTGCACGAGGCCGATCGAGAACAGCTGCATCACCTCGCGGGCAAAATTCTCGTCAGGCACGCGGCCCGTGGCCGGGTTCTCCTTCTGGTTGCGCAGATGGGATAGGTAGATGCCCATCATCGGATGGCGAGCGACCTGCTCCAGCAGGGTGCGGTAGTTGCCGAAGGCGTTGGCGCCCAGCATGTCCAGATAGCCGGCCACGCCGCGAGCGTTGTCGCCGACCTCGCTGCCCTGCATCGAGATCACGAAGACCTGCGACAGCGCGAACACGGTGCGCTGTCGCAGCTGATCTTCACCGCTGAGCGCTTGGGCGTAGAAGCCATCCAGCACCTCGCGCTGGCCGGCACCCGGCGTCGGGTCGGCGGCGCGGATGCGCGCATCGGCGGCGTCCCACAGCGCGCGGTGCGAGACGGTCGGCTTGGCAAACTGCTGATCGAGCCAGGGGCCGTAACCCAGCGTCATCACGCTCTGGATCTCGGCCTCGGTGGGCCCGAAGGTGGCCTGGGTCAGGAAGCGGAAGGCCTGGTCGCGGGTGGGCTTGGGCTCGGTTCCGCCCGGCGAGGTGACGGGCGGAGGCGTGGTGCTGCCACCGTCAGACGGCGCGCCGCCACCGCCACCACCGCCACCACCGCAAGCGGCAAGCAACAGCGACGCAAGCAGCGCCGCCAGCCGCCCCGCCCCCGATCGAGAGTAGGTATGAATTGCCGCCACCTCAAGCCTCCATGCCGCGCAAACTTGCGTTAAGCCGGCTGATAGGTGCCAAGCAGTGGGAACGAATATTGCCCTATCCAGGGTTTGGCTGAGACTGCAAAGTGCAAGCAAAAGTGAGAAGGCAAAGGGTTCGCGCACTCACAAAAGCGGCGCCAGCGCCCGTTCCGCCAGCTCCTTGCTCAGCGCCGTGCGCCGGGCCCAGTCGGCCACCTGATCGGCGGCGATCTTGCCGACGTTGAAGTAGGCCGCCTCCGGGTGGGCGAAGTAGAAGCCGCTGACGCTGGCCGCCGGGGTCATGGCCATGCTGTCGGTCAGGCCCATGCCGACTTCCTCGGGCGCCAGCGCGCGGAAGACTTCGCGCTTGACCAGATGGTCCGGGCAGGCCGGGTAGCCGGGCGCCGGGCGGATGCCGCGGTACTTCTCGGCAATCAGGTCTTCCTTGCTCAGTGCCTCGTCCGTCTGGTAACCCCAGAACTCCTGGCGCACACGCTGGTGCAGGCGCTCCGCAAAGGCCTCGGCCAGTCGATCGGCGATGGCCTTGAACATGATGGCCGAGTAGTCGTCCAGGTCGGCGATGAACTGGGCTTCCTTCTTCTCGACGCCCAGGCCCGCCGTCACGGCGAACAGGCCGATGTAATCCGGCACCGAGCCCTTGGGCGCGATGAAGTCCGACAGGCAGCGGTTCGGGCGCTTCACCCCATCGACCACAGGCCGCTCTGACTGCATGCGCAGGCCATGCCAGGTCATCAGCACCTCGCTGCGCGTTTCGTCGGTGTAGATCTCGATGTCGTCGTCACCCACCTGCGCGGCCGGATACAGGCCGAACACCCCGCTGGCCTGCAACCAGCGGCCGGCGATCAGCCGCTGCAACATGCGCTTGCCGTCGCTGAACACGCGCTGCGCCTCGGCGCCGACGATCTCATCCTTCAGGATCGCCGGGAAGGGCCCTGCCAGGTCCCAGGTCTGGAAGAACGGGCCCCAGTCGATGTACTCGGCCAGCTCGGCCAAATCGTAGTTGCGTATCAAGCGGCGGCCGACGAATCTGGGCACCGGCGGGCTGTACTGCGTCCAGTCGACCCTGTGCTTGTTGGCGCGGGCCGCAGCCAGGCTGACCATCGGCGTCTGCTTCTTGCTGGCGTGCAGCTGGCGCACCTGCTCATAGTCGGTCTTCAGGTCGGCGATGAACTGGGCGGCGCGATCGTCGCTGAGCAGGTCGCTGCACACGCCCACACTGCGCGAGGCATCGGGCACATAGACTACCGGGCCGGTGTAATGCGGCGAGATCTTCACCGCCGTGTGCACGCGGCTACAGGTGGCGCCGCCGATCAAGAGCGGCGTCTGGCGCGAGCGGAAGTGCTCGTCGCGCTGCATCTCGGCGGCGACGTGCTGCATTTCCTCCAGACTCGGTGTGATCAGGCCGGACAGGCCGATGATGTCGGCGCCCTCCTCCTTGGCCTTGGCCAGGATGTCCTGGCAGGCCACCATCACGCCCATGTTCACGACCTCGAAGTTATTGCACTGCAGGACCACGGTGACGATGTTCTTGCCGATGTCGTGCACGTCGCCCATGACGGTGGCAATGACGATCTTGCCCTTGGGCTTGGCTTCGCCGCCGGCCGCCACCATGGCCAGCTTCTCGGCCTCGATATAGGGCAGCAGATGGGCCACGGCCGACTTCATCACGCGGGCCG